>Ga0114946_10001984_pt1 | contig 14048 bp, 15 predicted proteins | sample WalLakDeSediment_FD_88676 | JGI IMG/M metagenome (GOLD analysis project Ga0114946, IMG submission 88676) | Lake sediment microbial communities from Walker lake, Nevada to study Microbial Dark Matter (Phase II) - Walker Lake 11/02/13 Deep Sediment | ecosystem: Environmental > Aquatic >...
AAGGACGCCTGGTGGCACGACATGGTGACCGGCCACGACGAGCTGGCGACGCCGGCCGGCGGCCCCGAGGCCTACGAAATGACCGGCCTCGACTGCACGATCATCATGCATCCGCAGGTCTGGAAGTGCTCCGGCCACTTCGACCTGTTTCACGACTGGATGATCGACTGCCGCGAGTCGAAGCGGCGGTATCGCTACGACCACCTCCAGGGCCGCTGGGCGGGCCACCGCGGCAAGCGGGTGTTCGTCACGACCGACGCCTCGGGCGACGACGCCCTGCCTGAGACCGTCGCCCGGGCCCAGAAACACTTCGGCCTGCGGGCCAAGCAGGTCGACGAGATCGCGTGGGAGGGTGCGCTCACGCCGCTGCCCGCCGCCATCGCCGCCGGGCTCGCGCTGGCCGAGGTGCTCGGTCCCGACGCGGCTGCCCCCGGTTCGCTCACTGAACCGCGCGAGTTCAACCTCATGTTCGAGACGCGGATCGGGGCGATGGCCGGTGACGACGACCGGGCCTTTCTCCGGCCCGAGACCGCCCAGGGAATCTTCGTCAACTTCAAGAACGTCTGCGACACCTCGCGGGTCCGCGTGCCCTTCGGCATCGCCCAGATCGGCAAGAGCTTCCGCAACGAGATCACGCCGCGGAACTTCACCTTTCGCTCCCGCGAGTTCGAGCAGATGGAGATCGAGTTCTTCTGCAAGCCGGCCGACTCGGCGGCCTGGTATCGCTACTGGCGGGACCGGCGCTGGAAGTGGTATCTCGACCTCGGCCTCACGGCAGGCAAGCTCCAGCTCCGCGAGCACGCCGCCGACGAGCTGTCGCACTATTCCGTGGGCACGGCCGACATCGAATACGCGTTTCCGTTCCTCGCGCCCGGCGAGTTCGGTGAGCTCGAGGGCATCGCCCACCGTGGCGACTTCGACCTCCGCAGCCACATGGAAGGAAAGCTCGTGCGGCAGGATGGCGCGCTCGTCGTGGAGGCCGGCCCCGACGGGAAGCCGCGGCACAAGGGAAGCGGCAAGGATCTCAGCTACTTCGACGACATTTCGCGGGAGCGATACGTGCCGCACGTGATCGAGCCGTCGGCCGGTGCCGACCGGGCGGTGCTGGCGTTCCTCTGCGACGCCTATCACGAGGATGAGGTGCCCGACGAAGATGGCAAGCCGCGGAGCCGCACCGTGATGAAACTCCATCCGCGGCTGGCGCCGGTGAAGGCGGCGATCCTGCCCCTCGTGAAGAAAGACGGCATGCCCGAGGTGGCGATCGACCTCTACCGGAAGCTCAAACCCCACATGGCCTGCCAGTACGACGAGAAGGGCTCGGTCGGCCGCCGCTATGCCCGGCAGGACGAGGCGGGCACGCCCTGGTGTCTCACGATTGACGGGCAGACGCTCGCCGACGGCACCGTCACGCTCCGCGACCGCGACTCGCTCGTTCAATCGCGCGTGCCCGTCGCCGAAGTGGTCGAGATGCTCCGCGACCGCCTCCGCTCCTGACGTCCGCCATGCAGCCCGCCCTCGCCACCGTCTGTTCGCTCGATTCGGCGCTGCCGCAGATTCTCGAAGACTACGCCGCCGGCCAGTGCACTGCCGTCGATCTCTGGCTCGGCCATGCCGATGCGTATCTGAAACAGCACGACGTGGCGGCACTTCGCGACCTGCTCGCTGCGCACGGCATCACCCCGGTGGCGGCGAGCTTTCAGGGAGGGCTGTTGACGAGCCAAGGCGATGCCCGCCGCGAGCACTGGCGGCACTTCGAGGAGCGACTCGCGCTCTGTCGCGATCTCGGCATTCCGGTGCTCGTCGTGGCGGGCGATGCGTTCGGTCCGCTCTCGCCCCAGGATCTCGGGCGGTTGTCGATGAGCCTCGCCGAGGGGGCGAAGCAGGCCGCGGATGCCGGCGTGCGGCTGGCGCTCGAATTCGACTCCCGGGCGAGTTTTCCCAACAACCTCCAGTCGGCCGTGGCACTCGTGGAAGACGTGGGGCTGCCGGCCCTGGGGCTGTGCCTCGACTGGTTTCACTACACGGTGGGCCCGAGCAAGCCGCAAGATCTCTGGCTGCTCACCCCCGACACGCTCGCCCACGTGCAACTTTCCGACATCGCCGACGTGCCCCGCGAGATGGCCAGTGACGCCGACCGCATCCTCCCCGGTGAGGGCTCGTCGCCGCCGGACGATCTCCTCCGCCGGCTCGGCGAGATCGCCTATGCGGGCGCGGTCGCCGTCGAGCTCCACAATCCCGCACTCTGGCGGGTGCCGCCCCGGCAGTTCGGCGAGATCGCGCTCACGTCCCTCCGCAAACTCCTCGGCCAGGCCGCGATGTGACGACCGCCATTGACGCAGGCGGTGCACGCAAGTACACTCATTCTGGGTTAGTTTTCAGGAACCTCCAGCCATGACGACATCGGAACTTCGCAAAGAGATCAAGAAGATCGTCGATCACCTTCCCGCAGATCGACTCGCCTCGCTCGCTGATTACGTGCATTTCCTGGATCGGCCGCCGCTCCAGGAGCGGCTCAAGACGGCTGAACGGGCGATCGCCGTCGGCCGCGGGAAAAGCTGGCGGAAAGTCCGCGCGGATGTTTGAGGTCATCCTGTCGCCCGAAGCACAGGAATCTTTGCCGCAGTCGATCGCACCCTCGCGAAGAAACTGGCTCGCTGCTTTGCACAGTTGGAGCGGGAGCCACGGCGGCACAACAGCATCAAGTTGCTGACGGGGAAATTGGCCGGCCGGCGCCGGTATCGACTCGGTGATTGGCGAGTCATCTTTTCGATCGATGCCGAACGGAACATGGTGCTCGTTCTGTCGATTGCGCATCGCCGCGAGATTTACGAGTGATCGTCACAATTGGCGACAGCGGCTACCCTCCGTCCGGCGACACACTGGGCCGACTCGGCTCTTTTCTGAGCCATTCCGGGTCCGAGACATGGATGTTTGCCAGTCGTGTCGCTGGCCACGCTGCCCGTCGATGAGCGGATCGTAGTCACCTGCCTGCAGGCGTTGCTCGTTCGGGAGCAGCCCCGGCTGTTTCTGATTCGCAACGAACCGGACGACGCCTTCTGGATGGAGCAATATGTATCCCAGGGGCATGTGGACCGGTTTGAGCCGGTGGCCGACTGGACCACGCTGCTCGATCGCCACCGCGACCTCGTGAAGGGGGCGGTCATCCCCGACGCGACGTGCGGCCGGCTTTCGTGAACGGGTTCGTCCACTGCTGGACGTTCGACATGGATGCGATCGCAAAGATCCACGCCGAACGCGACCCCGACATGGTCTTCGTCACGCCATCCCAGCTCGCCGCCCTCTACCGCGAGTGGCAAAACCCCGCCGCCCCTCCGGCGCCGCGTTGACAGATTCACCCATCCGGAGCAGACTCCATTTTAGTAGCACTTAAATGGAGTTGTATCCTGTATGGCTGATGGATTTCCCAGGCTTTTGTCGCTTGAACTCCCAGCCGGGCAGTCGGCGTTTCTGTGGGGAGCCCGCAAGACGGGCAAATCGACCCTCCTGCGAACGGCGTTTCCCCGCAGCCTCACCTACGACTTTCTGAAGACGGATCTCGCCCTCTCGTTTGGCGCCCGCCCGGCCCTCCTGCGAGAGCAACTCTTGGCCCGCTCCACCGCGGAACTTCGCGAGCCGATCATCCTCGACGAGGTGCAGAAGGTTCCCGGCGTGCTCGACGAGGTGCATTGGCTGATCGAACACCGCCGCCTGAGGTTCATCCTCTGCGGATCGAGCGCCCGCAAGCTGAAGCGTGGCCGTGCCAACTTGCTGGGCGGCCGCGCCTGGCGGTTCGAGATGTTTCCACTGGTCACGGCAGAGTTTACGGCAACGCAAGGGGGCCATGGCCCGTTCGATCTCATGCGGGCGCTGAACCACGGCCTGCTGCCAGCTCATTACCTGTCGTCGCACCCACGCCGCTCCCTGGAAGCCTACGTTCGCGATTACCTCAAAGAGGAGGTCTTCGACGAAGGACTGACGCGGAACGTACCGGCCTTTTCGCGATTCTTCGAGGCAGTCGGCTATTCCCATGGCGAACTCGTCAATTACGCCAACATCGCCCGCGACTGCGGCGTGGATGCCAAAACGGTCAAGGAATACTTTCAGATCCTCTGCGACACGCTCCTCGGCCGGTTCGTGCCACCCTACAAGAAGCGGCAGGAACGGCAGGTTATCAGCAAGGCGCCGAAGTTCTATCTCTTCGACGTGGGTGTCGCGGGAGCCCTGACGAAACGGCATCTTGCGGAGCCGCGAGGAGAACAGTTCGGCCGGGCACTCGAACACCTCGTGTTCATGGAACTGGCAGCCCATTCCTCCTATCAAGAACTGGGCTACGACATCTGTTTCTGGCGGACGAAATCCGGTGCCGAGGTGGATTTCGTGGCAGGGCAGGGGGAGGTGGCCATCGAGGTCAAAGGGACGGCTCGCGTCGATGATCGCGATCTACGGTCGCTGCAGCTTTTCATGGACACGCATCGACCTCGGCTCGCGATCGTCGTCTGCAACGAACCGGAGGAACGCGTGGTCCGTGGCATTCGCATCCTGCCCTGGCGGGTTTTCTGCGAGCAGCTCTGGGACGGCCGCATCATCGGCGGCTAACGACGGAGGGCGTCACCCCGCCGATCAGGCCAGGAACTTATCAGGCCAGGATCGTGTCGAGCACGCGGGCGCCCTCGACGCCGGTGAGCTTGGCGTCGAGGCCCTGGAACTTGACCGTGAAGGCGTCGTGGCGGATGCCGAGCTGGTTGAGCATCGTGGCGTGCAGATCGTGCACGGTGCATACGTCCTCGACCGCCGCATAGCCGAGATCGTCGGTCGAGCCGTAGACGACGCCCCCCTTGATGCCGCCGCCGGCCAGCCACACGCTCATCGCCTTGTTGTGGTGGTCGCGGCCATTGCCCCCCTGCGACATCGGCGTGCGGCCAAACTCGCCCGCCCACACGATCAACGTGCTGTCGAGCATGCCGCGGTGCTTGAGGTCGGTGATCAGGGCCATGCAGGCACGGTCGATCTCCTGGGCCTTGTAGGCGATGCCGTCCTTCACGCCGCCGTGATGGTCCCAGTCCTTGTGGTAGAGCTGGATGAACCGCACGCCCCGCTCGGCGAGCCGGCGGGCGAGCATGCAGTTGGAGGCGAACGAACCGTCTCCCGGCTGACAGCCATAGAGCTCGAGCGTGGCCGGGCTCTCGGCCGCCATGTCCATCAGCCCCGGCACGCTCGCCTGCATGGCGAAGGCCATCTCGTACTGGGCGATCCGGGTGGCGATTTCGGGGTCGCCCGTGAGGGCGTCGTGCTGGGCGTTGAGCACGTTGATCGCCGCGATGTCGAGCCCCTGGCGATCGCGGGTGACGCCCGCGGGATTGCCGAGGTAGAGCACCGGGTCGCCTTTGCCGCGGAGCTGCACGCCCTGGTATTTGCTCGGCAGGAATCCGCTCGACCACTGGCGGCCGGCGATGGGCTGGTTTTGGCCCCCCTTGCCGAGCGACGTGAGCACGACGAAGCCCGGCAGATCGGCCGCCTCGCTGCCGAGGCCGTAGGTCACCCACGAGCCCATGCTCGGCCGGCCCGCGATCTGCGAGCCCGTGTTCATGAACATGTGAGCCGGGTCGTGGTTGATCGCGTCGGTGGTCATCGAGCGGATGAGGCAGATGTCGCCGAGCACGGAGCCGATCTGCGGGAAGAGCTCGCAGATGTGCGTGCCGTTGGGCCCCATCGGCTTGAAGGCATGCTGCGGCCCGAAGCAGGTGAGCTTCTGCCCCTGGAGCTGGGCGAGCTGCTGCCCCTTCGTCATGCTCTCGGGCATGGGCTGGCCATCGAGCTCGGCGAGCTTCGGCTTGTGGTCGAACGTCTCGAGGTGCGACGGGCCACCCGCCATCGTCAGCCAGATCACCCGCTTGGCCTTTTGGGGCAGGGGAGGGGGATCGAAGACACCGCGGAGGGCCGCGGCCGATGCGGTCTCGGGAGCCGCGAGCGACGCGAGGGCCACCGCGCCCACGCCCTGGGCGGTCTTGCCCAGGAATGCGCGGCGGGCGACGGCAGAGTGCAGATGACTGTCCGGCATGATCAGTTCCTCGTGATCGTTTCGTGGAGGTTCAAGAGCACGCGGGCCACGTGGGTCCAGGCGGCCAGTTCCGGCTTGTCGAGATCGGCGGGGGCGGGCGCGAAGCCGACCTTGAGCAGGGCGTCGGCGGCGGCAGGATCGGCCTGATAGGCCGCCAACTGCTGGCGGTAGAGCGGCATCAACGTCTCCATCTCCTCCACCCGCGGGAGCCGTTGGAGCGCCTGCTTCCACGCCCAGGCCACCCGCTCCTCGGGCGAGCCGGCACACTCCTTCATGATCCGCGCCGCGAAGGCCCGCGAGGCCTCGACGTAGGTCGGGTCGTTGAGCAGGGCGAGGGCCTGTTGGGGGATGTTCGACCGCGTCCGCTCGGCACAGCATTCTTCTCGGCTCGGGGCGTCGAAGGCGAGCATGCTCGGATGGAGAAACGACCGCTGCCACCAGGTGTAGAGGCCGCGGCGGTATTGCTTCTCGCCCACGTCGGCCGGATACGTCCGCACCGGGAAATTGAGATTCTCCCAGTAGCCGTCGGGCTGATAGGGCTTCACGCTCGGGCCACCGATCGTGCGGACGAGGAGGCCGGAGGTGGCCAGGGCCGCATCGCGGACGAGCTCCGCATCCACGCGATAGGCCGACTGCCGCGAGAGTTCGCGGTTCCCCTGATCGGCGGCGATCGTGTCGGCCGAGGCGACGGAGGATTGTTTATACGTGGCGCTCGAGACGATCGTGCGGACCATGTGCTTCATGTCCCACTTCGCGTCCATGAACTCGCAGGCCAGCCAGTCGAGCAATTCAGGATTCGCGGGCGGCTCTCCTTGGGCGCCCAAATCGTCGAGTACTCGCGAGAGGCCCGTGCCGAAAAACTGCTTCCAGAGCCGGTTCATCACGACCCGCGCCGTGAGCGGATGCTCGCGGGAGACGAGCCACTGGGCGAGATCGAGCCGATTCGGCTCGCGGCCCTCGATCGTCGGTGCCGGCAGGTAGCCTGGGAAAGCCGGCTTCATCACCTCGCCGCTCTCGTCCATCCAGTTGCCACGGGGCAGGATGCGAACGACGCTCGGCACGGCCTTCGTCATGCTCACGAGGCACTTCGTCAGCGTGCCGTAGAAGTCGTTGCGAGCCTTCTCGGCCGTGGCGAAGGCATCCTGGTCGGCCCGGGAGAGCTGCGGCGAGACCTTCGTGCGGAAGTACTTCTGGACGGCCTCCCGCTCCGGGCCGTTGCGCTTGGCAGCCTCTTTCTTCAGGGCGGCCACCGTCTGCTGGGCCAGTTTCTTGTCGGCGTCGGCCGCCTGCGAGTCGGGTTTTAATTCGGGCAGCACCACCTCGTAGGTGGCGAGATCGTGCTCCCACTGCTTCTGCGCCGCGTCGAGCTGCGGCACCACGGCATCGAGCTTCGTCTTGGCCGCGGCCAGCGCCGCGTCAAGATCGGCGAGCTTTTTGAGATCCTCAGGTGGCGCCACCACCATCCCGTCCTCGCGTTTGCCGATCGATCGCTCCTCGATGTCGGCGAAGAAGGCACCAAGCGAATAGAAATCTCGCATCGTGATCGGGTCGAACTTGTGGTCGTGGCAGCCGGAGCAGCCGGTGGTCTGCCCAAGCCACACCGCACCCACAGCCCGCACCCGATCGGTGAGCATCCGCGCCTCGTAGTCCTTCGGCTGCGCGCCCCCTTCTTCAGTCGTGAGCAGGATGCGGTTGAACGCCGATGCGACACGCGTCTCCTGATTCGCGTCAGGCAACAGGTCGCCAGCGAGTTGCTCGACCGTGAACCGGTCGAAGGGCTTGTTGTCGTTGAAGCTCTTGATCACGTAGTCGCGGTACGGCCAGACGTTTCGCGGGGTGTCACTGTGGTAGCCGATCGTGTCGGCGAACCGTACGACGTCGAGCCAGCCGATTGCCATCCGCTCGCCGTAGTGCGGGCTTGCGAGCATCCGCTCGACGAGTTTCTCATACGCATCGGCTGACGGGTCGGCCACGAAGGCCTCGACCTCCGCGGGCGTCGGCGGCAGCCCCGTGAGATCGAACGAGAGCCGGCGGATGAGTGTGCGGCGGTCGGCCTCCGGCGCGGGCTCGAGGCTGAGCTTCGCGAGCCGCTGCTGCACGAGGTGGTCGATCGCTTTCGCGTCCGCCGGCACCGCCGCCTTCACCGGCGGCTGGTAGGCCCAGTGCTTCTGATACTCCGCCCCCTGCTCGATCCAGCGGGTGAGCAACGCCTTCTGCTTGGCGTCGAGCTTCTTGTGAGACTCGGGCGGCGGCATCAGCTCGTCGGGGTCGGTCGAGTTGATCCGGGCGACGATCGAACTTTCAGCCGGCTTGCCCGGCACGATCGCCTGGGCGGCCACCGCCTCTTCCCGCAGATCGAGCCGCAGGTCGGCCTGCCGGTGACTCGCGTCGGGGCCGTGGCAATAGAAGCAGTTGTCGGAGAGGATCGGCCGGATGTCGCGGTTGAACGAGACCGCATCGGGCTCGGCAGCAGTCGCCGAAGAAAAGGCAGCAACGGCGCGACCGAAAACGAGCAGCGCCATCCAGAAGGCCCGCGCGGGCCTCGCAAAGCTGTGCACCATGGATCACTCCGTGGAAACAACCGCTTCGCCGTCAGGCTTCATCTCAGCCCGACGCGGACCCGAAGGTCGATCGGCGGAACACCTCAATGATATCGTCAAAATCCAGGGCCTACCATCTAAAAAACCGCCCCGACCGAAATGCTTTGACATCTTGGGGGGGGGAGGCCTGTCGGTCAAGGATCTCTCGCTGGCCTCTCGCATGCCTTCTCGGCGGCGCACTGCGTCGTGCCTTCGTCGTCGATGAAGGCGATCCGCAGTGTTGCCTTGCCAATGTCCTCGCCCACCTTCACATGCAGGAATCCGCCCGTCTGCTTCGTGGAGAGGAATGGCTGCCGGATCAGTCCCTCCGGGTCTGTGCTTCGCGGGTCACCAGGCCGGACCTGCCCCTCCCTTAAACGTCGCCACTTTTAAAGAGAGTCTCTTGGTGGTGCAACCAAAGGGAGGGCGATAGATGCCACGAGGAAAGAAGTTCACGGCGGAGCAGATCATCGGGAAGCTCCGTGAGGCCGAGGTCGAGTTGGCCCGCGGCAAGACCGTGCCCGAGGTGGTGCGTAAGCTTGGCGTGACGGAGCAGACCTATTACCGCTGGAAGCGAGAATACGGCGGCCTGCGAACGGACCAGCCGAAGTGGCGAAGGCTCTGGCTTGGAGATGGGTCGTGCGTCCGGCTACGGCCGACGCACCGGAACCATGTCTAGAGCTACGACTTCGTGATGGACCGGACAGCAGACGGGTGAGCATTCCGGATGCTGACGATCGTGGATGAGTTCACGCGGGAGTGCCTGGCCCGAGTAGGGGTGAAGACGCTCTACATCGAGCCAGGGTCGCCTTGGGACCCTGTTGATAGAAACTGGTTCCATCAGTGGGGGCAGGTCGGCCGGCTTGTCATGTGCGGCACATGCAACTATGCTTATCGCATGAGCAAGATGATCCAGATCCGCAACGTTCCGGACGAGGTGCACGCCACGCTCAAGTCGCGGGCAGCGCTCGCTGGCCAGCCCCTCACCGAGTTTCTACTCGCTGAAATCCGCCGGGTCGCCGAGCGGCCCACGGCGGAAGAACTGGCTGCACGGCTGCTGCGTCGTCCTCGCGTCCGGCTCGCGACATCACCGGCCAGGGCGGTGCGAGCAGAGCGAGATCGACGATGATCGTGCTCGACGCATCGGCCGCCCTGGAACTCCTGCTTCGGGCCGGGGATCATCCGAGTCTCGTGGACAGGGTACTGAGGTCTGGGGAAACGATCGCTGCTCCGCATCTCCTCGATCTGGAGATTGCCCAGGTGCTGCGACGATTTCTCGCGGCCGGGGAACTGACGGCAGCCCGTGCCCGCGAAGCGATCGACGATCACCTCGCCTTGGGCATCACCCGGTATCCCCACGACGGATTGCTCGAGAGAATCTGGCAGCTGCGTGCCAATTGCACGGCCTATGACGCTGCCTACATCGCCCTGGCGGAAGCGATTGACGGCGTGTTGATCACCTGCGACAGCCGACTTGCCGATGTGCCGGGCATTCGTGCGACGGTGGAGGTCATCACGATCTGAGTTTCGCCCGACCTGAATTTCGGCCAGCCCAGGGCAGGTATTGTCAGAGCATTTGTTCTCGAGCGGTGCCTTGGCGTGGGCTCGGCCGGTACCATGACTGTTCGGATCACAGTGATACTACCGACTTCAAAGGCTCCGCAGGCCTGATCGTTGACCACGCCTGCGAGTTTCCCCGGCAGTCCGCCGGCAAGCCAGAGAGCGGCCTGCTTCCGGGCGTCAATCCAGACATGGGGGGCCGCCTGGGCGCCGGCGACCATCGGCTGCAGGCCTACTGCTACCGGATGGTGCTCACCGACGTGCCAGCCAACCGCGTGCCGATCCCCAAGCCGGCCGGCTACGACGAGGCCGACCACGAGATCCTGTTCCGGGCGGTTGCCGCCGACGCAAACGCTCGCTTCTTCAAAATCGATCTCGTCTTCCAGAGGCGGTGCGGCAGCGGCATGCGGCATGGGGGCTGGCGAAGGACGAGTTTCCCGACAACGGCCATTGGCCCTATCACCTCTACGTGCGGGAAGCCCACCGGATGCGGGCTGACTTCGTGATGACCGAGCACCACTGCCGGCTCCGCGAGCCTGTGGACGACCCCGTCGCCCTTGGGGCCTACACGCTCGACTCCCACCACGTGCAGGGGTTCGTCCATCGCCTGCCTGGCGATTGTCGCAGGCTCATCCGTGCAGGCGGTGCCCCCCGATCGACTGCGGGACCGGCTCATGGCCGATGGCCAACGGGTCACCGCCGACGTAGCGCGATAGCGAGCTGGATCATCCAAAAAAAGACTGCCGCCCCACGAGGGGGCGGCAGCCGTAGGAACCATATGGTGGGCTGCATCAACGGCAGGCCCGTCGACTCGCCGCTATCGGCGCAGCCCTCCGGTACAGTCTTGCGTCAAAGACCACCTCCTTTCGCGGAAGGAATCCCAGCCGTCGCGATCACTGCGAGATCGCCGCCAGGCTGTTATCTCCCCGGACGTCACCGGGGAACGATGCCCGTAGTATAGGCGGCCGGGCCGAAGAGGCAGGCCTTTTGCGATCCAGCTGCGTAGAATCCATAGGAATCCAAGGATCCGTGGCCGTGATGATTCGGGCGAAGCAACTTGTGTGGGCCTTGGTGGCGTTGGCCATCGTCGTCGCCCAGGTCACGCCGCGGGGCGTGTGCCGTGCCTGCGACCGGCCGTGCTGCGCCGCCGACCCGGTCGCCAGGTGTCCGCTGTGCGGCGACGGAGGTCTCACCCGCCCACTCGAGAGGCCTGAGCAGCCTTGCAACTGCCAACTGACTGCCCGGCATGAGCAGCCGCTGGCGCTGCCGAGTGGCTCCGTTCCCGTGTTGTCCGTTAGTGACGCCGCTGACGCACCGGTGGTGAGCCCGCCCCTTCCGCCGCAGGTGCTCGGGGTCAGCCGGGAATATCTGGCGGCCTCGCTCTCCGTGCCGATCCGCCCGCCGCGGATCCTGTTTGGCGTCTGGCGGAATTGAGTCGATCGCCGCGTTCCGCTGGCTTCTCCACGATCACACGTCGTGACGTGGGTGGATCAATTCAGGTTCCACATCGAGAAGGAGTTTTCTCATGAACATTTTTTTTCTCTGGGCGGTGCTCGGCCTCGTGCCGTTTGTGCCCGCCATCGACGGTAGTCAGACCGTCGGCTGTCCGGAGTGTGAGTGTGACTGCTGCGGCTGCTGCGAGACGGGTAGTTGCAAATGCGAATGGTGCACCTGCGAGTGCTGCGATGCGTAGCGGCTGACAAACGATCGCTCCAACGATCGCTGGATGTGCGTGTGGCGGCGGGGGATGCAAGTCCCCCGCCGCTTTTTCACTGCACGGTGTGCAACACATGCTCGCTACACTACGGCATCCGACAACGCATCCAGGACGGAGTTGCCACTGATGCCCGCCTCTTCCCGCGCCGCTGCACTCCTGCAGCCCTTTCAGCTCGGCGACCTCGCGCTGCCCAACCGGGTCGTGCTGGCGCCCCTCACCCGTGGCCGCGCGGGCAAGGAGCGAATCCCGAATGCGACGATGGCGGAGTACTACGTCCAGCGGGCCTCCGCGGGGTTGATCATCTCCGAAGCCACCACGATCTCGGCGCAGGCCAACGGCTGGCTCGAATCTCCCGGCGTCTACACCGACGCGATGGAGGCGGGGTGGAAACAGATAACGTCGGCGGTGCATGCCGCGGGCGGACGCATCTTCCTCCAGCTCTGGCACATGGGCCGCGCCTCGCATAGCGACTTTCACGACGGCAGCCTGCCTGTGTCGGCCTCGGCCGTGAAGATCAACGGCGACGGCATCAGCACACCGCTCGGCAAGAAGCCCTATGAGGCCCCGCGGGCCCTCGAGACCTGGGAGATCGCCGGCGTCGTCGCCGACTACCGGCGGGCCGCCGCCCGGGCGAGAGCGGCCGGGTTCGACGGCGTCGAGATCCACGCCGCCAACGGCTACCTCATCGACCAGTTCCTGCAGTCGAAGACCAACCTCCGCACCGACGACTACGGCGGCAGCATCGAGAAGCGGGCGCGGTTCCTGCGAGAGGTGGTCGAGGCGGTCTCGGCCGAGTGGCCCGCCGGCCGCGTGGGCGTGCGAATCTCCCCCAACGGCGTGTTCAACGACATGGGATCGCCCAACTTCCGCGAGCAGTTCACTCACATCGCCGCGATGCTCGACCGATACGGGCTCGCCTACCTGCACGTCGTGGACCGGCTGGCGTTCGGTTTTCACAAGCTCGGCGAGCCGATGACGCTGGCGGAGTTTCGCCGCGCCTTCCGCGGCCCGCTCATGGGCAACTGCGGCTACGTGCTCGAGTCGGCCGAGAAGGCGGTCGCCGAGGGGCTCGCCGATCTCGTCGCCTTCGGCCGGCCGTTCATCAGCAATCCGGATCTGGTGGAACGTTTTCGCCACGGCTGGCCGCTCGCCCAGCCCGCCGATATGGCCGCCTGGTACGCCCCGACGGGCGAGAAGGGCTATACCGATTTCCCGGCGTATCACCCGTGAGCGTTGCAGGGGACGAGTTCGAGCGGTTGAAACTGGGCTACTCGGGGGCCGCGGCCGGCTGCGGGAGATCCTCCACCGCGTTGCCGCGGACCTCGACCATGTCGAGCGGTCGCAGGTCGGCAGCCCCGCCCGGCGGGAGAATGTCGAAGTGCCGCGCTCCGGTGAGGGCGTCGACGACCGCGTGGCAGAAGCCCGGATTCGTCACCCAGAGCGTCGGATCGAACCGGCGGAGGTCGACCGCCACCGAATACCGGCGGAGCGTCTTCCGCCGCCCCTTCACGTATTGTGGAAAGAACGAGATCGCCAGTTCCCGGAGCGAACGGTAGATCGGATCCCGATAGCGGAGATTCGGGCTGTTGCTCTTGGAAATCGCCCCCCAGTGGCCGCGGTGGCGAAAGAGGGCGACGACGTGATCGACGTCGCCGCGGGCCGCGGCGAAGTCCATGAGCAGGGGAGGCTCACCCGCGAGCCAGAGGCCCATGGCCGCCACGAACGCCCCCTCGACACAATGGGCACACCCGGCTTCCAGCACCCCGGCGACCGAGCGGGCCGTGGGGCCGTGGGGCTCCCGGTTCCAATCGAACTCGTTGACGAAATCCTGAATCCGGGCGGGCGACCGCAGTGCGGCCAGCCGCCGGGCCTGATCCCGGGCCAGACCCAGCTCCACTCCCAACGTCATGCCACGCGAATGCTTCATGCCGCCCGGGAGCGTACCAGCCCCCGGAGCCGACCGAAACCTCGCCAGCCGGGGCGCGGCTCGCGTAGAATTTGACCGTCACGTCACGCACATCACGCACGTCACGCGATGGCTCTCGCTGCGGTCGGTCACGGAGGTCTGCCATGGTTGGTCACGCTTCGCTCCTGCGTCGTTGCTATACGCCCCTGGTGCTCGGGATCTCGTCGT
>Ga0114946_10001985_pt1 | contig 14042 bp, 8 predicted proteins | sample WalLakDeSediment_FD_88676 | JGI IMG/M metagenome (GOLD analysis project Ga0114946, IMG submission 88676) | Lake sediment microbial communities from Walker lake, Nevada to study Microbial Dark Matter (Phase II) - Walker Lake 11/02/13 Deep Sediment | ecosystem: Environmental > Aquatic > Freshwater...
AGCGCCTCGTAGCCGTCGCGCCAGGTGACCGGCGGCTCCCGTCCCTCCGCGGCGGCGGCGAGGAAGGCCTCGACCATCGCCTGGTTCGGGTCGGCACCCCAGCCGATCCAGGTAGGGTTGCGCGGCAGGCTGCGCGCGTAGCCGGTGAGCGCCTGCGAGAAGGCATCGACCCGCAGGCCACCGCGCTCGCCGATCAGCTCCATCTTCAGGTGGCCCCAGCGCGGGTAGCTCGTCGGCCGGCTCCAGGAGCAGTCGACGGCGGCGAACACGCCGTTCGCGAGGGTCAGCGTCACCAGCCCGGCGGTGTCGACGTCGACCTCGCCCGGACGGAACGGGTTGCCGACCTCGGCGTAGACCTCCACCACCTCCGAGCCGGTCATCCAGCGCAGCAGGTCGGTCAGGTGCACGGTGTGATCCATCACCGCGCCGCCGCCGGCCAGTTCGCGGTCGGCGAACCAGGCGCGGTGCGCCCCGGGGAACTCACTGTGGTTGATGCCGTTGACGGCCTGCAGCGCGCCGAGCTCGCCGCGGTCGAGCGCCGCCTTCACCGACCGCACGCTGGCGTCGAAGCGCATGGGGAAGGCCGTCATGAAGGTGACGCCGGCGGCCTCGCAGGCGTCGCGCATCGCCTCGGCGTCGGCGAGGGTGGCTTCGATCGGCTTCTCGCACAGCACGTGGACGCCGGCGGCGGCGGCCATCTCGACCAGCTCGCGGCGCCGGGCGTTCTCGGCGCACACCAATACGGCGTCGACGCCCTCGGCGATCAGGTCCTCGTGGCTGGGAAAGTGGCGCAGGCCGAAGGCCTCCGCGAAGTGCGCGCCGCGCGCCGCGTCGTCGTCGGAGAAGCCGACGAGCTCCACGCCCGGGGCGGCGCGCAGGTTGCCGACGAAGCCCTCGGCGTGGACGTGGGCGAAGCTCATGATGCCGACGCGCATGTCAGGCCACCTCCGCCGGGTCGACGCTGCGGCCGCTGCGCAGCGAGGCGCGCGCGGCCAGGCCGACCCGCAGCGCCGCGGTCGCCTCCTGCGGGCTCACGGCGAAGGGCCGGTCGTGGACGAGCGCGTCGTGCACGTGCTTGATCTCGGTCGTGTAGGGGTCCTCGGCCATCACCGTCAGCGGCAGGCCCACGTCGGCAGCCCGGCCGGGCTCGGTCGGCAGCAGGTAGCTGCGGATGCTCTCCGTGTCCTCGCTGTCCCATTCGATCAGCCCATCGGTGCCGGCGAGGTCGAAGCCGGTGCGGAAGACGCCCGGCGGGTAGGCCCAGCCGCCCTCGACCAGCGCCATGGCGCCGCTCTCGAAGCCGAGGGTGACCAGCGCGTAGTCGCGCGGCGACCCCGGGTGGGTCGTCCGGACCGAGCGGGCGAACACCCGCGCCACCGGCCCCGCGAGCGCCAGCGCGTAGTCGAAGTCGTGCACCATCAGGTCGCAGATCACCCCGCCGGAGCGCGCCTCGTCGGTGAACCAGCTCGCCTGGCCGGGCCGGGGCGGCGTGGAGACGCGCTTGAAGCGCATCACCCCCAGGCGGCCCAGGTGGCCCGCGCGGACGGCCTCCGCGGCGGCCCGGTACTGCGGGAAGAAGCGGAGTACGTGCGCGACGAACAGCCGCACGCCGGCCCGCTCGCAGGCGTCGATCATCTCGCCCGCGTCGGCCAGCGAGAGCGCGATGGGCTTCTCGCACACGACGTGCTTGCCCGCCGCCGCCGCGCGCAGCGTCATGGGGTGGTGCAGGTCCGATGGCACGCACAGGTCGACGACGTCGACCCGTGCCAGCAACGCGCCCAAGTCGGCGAAGGCGCGGGCGTCGTGAGCCTGCGCCAGCGCCCGCGCGGTCACGCCCGTCCGCGACACCACGCCCACGAGCTCCGCGCCCGCCGCCCGCCAGCCGGCCGCGTGGGCCCGCCCCATCGATCCGGCGCCGACGATTCCGACACGCATCCGCGACCTCCTTGCCGTGCGCCCTGCCCGCTCCGCCGAATGGTACACCGGTGCCGGCGCCGCTCGGCCGTGGCCCGGCAAGGGCCGGCGGTCGACGGGCGGTACGCTCAGCCGCCGGGCAGGCCCCGAACGCCCAGGCCGGGATGCTCCTCGCGGAAGTAGTCGACCTCGCGGGCGTGGCGGAACAGCACGGCCGGGGTGCCGCCCTGGTCGATCACCAGCTTGCCGAAGCGGCCGGGGCTCGTCGGCGTGGCGTCGAGCCAGCGCACCAGCGTGAAGGGCTCCGGGGTGAGCAGGACCGCGGCGTCGTACTCGCCGGCCATCCGGTGCGCGAAGACGTCGAACTGGAGCCGGCCGACGGCGCCGAGCACCGCGTCGCGCGCGCCCTGGGCGGGGTAGAAGCGCTGCACCACGCCCTCCTCGGCCAGCTCGTCGAGCCCCTTGCGGTAGGCCTTGTCGCGCTGCGCGTCGCGCGGCCGGACGCTCGCGAAGGTCTCCGGCGCGAAGCGCGGCAGCGGCGGCACCGCCACCCCGTCACGGCTGGCGAGCACGTCGCCGATGCGCAGGATCCCGGGGTTGACCAGGCCCACCACGTCGCCCGGGTGGGCGATCTCGACGGTCGCGCGCTCGTCGGCGAACAGCGTGTGCGCGCGCGCGAGCTTGATCCGGCGTCCGCTGCGGACGTGCACGGCCGTCATGCCGCGCTCGAAGACGCCGGTGGCGATGCGCGCGAAGGCGGTGCGGTCGCGGTGGCGGCGGTCGAGGTTGGCCTGCAGTTTGAACACCACCGCCGCGAAGTCCGGACCGCCGACCGGCAGCGTCCCGCCGTCGGCGGTGCGAAGGTCGCCGGGCGCGGGCGCGAGGCGCACGAAGTGCTCCAGGAAGATGTCGACCCCGAAGTTGTTCAGGACGCTGCCGAAGAACACCGGGCTCACCCGTGCCGCCCGCACCGCGGCCGGATCGACCGGCGGCAGCAGCGCGTCCACCGTCTCGATCTCCTCGACCAGGCGGGCGTGCGCGTCGGCGCCCAGCAGCTCGGCCAGGTGCGGGTCGTCCACGCCGCCGACCGCCACCACGCCGGCGCGCCCACCGCGCTCGGCGCGCCGGTAGAGGTGCACCGCCCGGGCGGGCCGGTCGTACACCCCGCGGAACCCGGGCCCGCTGCCGATCGGCCAGGTCACCGGCGAGGTCGCCAGCCCCAGCACCTGCTCCACCTCGTCGAGCAGGTCGAAGGGGTCGCGCGCCGGGCGGTCGAGCTTGTTGATGAAGGTGAAGGTCGGCAGCCCGCGCCGGCGACAGACGTCGAACAGCTTCAGCGTCTGCGCCTGCACGCCGCGGGCCGCGTCGAGCAGCATCACGGCGGCGTCGGCGGCGGTGAGCGTGCGGTAGGTGTCCTCGCTGAAGTCCTGGTGGCCGGGCGTGTCGAGCAGGTTCAGCACGTGCCCGTCGTAGTCGACCTGCAGCGCCGCCGACGACACCGAGATGCCGCGCTCGCGCTCCAGCGCCATCCAGTCCGACGTCGCGCCCCTGGACCCGGCCTTGCCCCCCACCATGCCGGCCTCGCGGATGGCGCCCGAGTACAGCAGCAGCTTCTCGGTGAGCGTGGTCTTGCCGGCATCGGGGTGCGAGATGATCGCGAAGGTCCGGCGGCGGGCGACCTCGGGGGGGACGGCGGCGGGCGTCACGGCGACCGAGGTTACACCGTCGGCGGCGCAGCGGGCGCCGTCGGGCGACGCGGCCGCCTTCAGCCGGCCAGCGCCGCTGCGAGCTCGGCGGCGGTCGGCGGGTCCGCGCCGGGGCGGGTGCAGGTGATCGACGACGCGACCACCGCACGCCGCAACAGCGCGTCCCAGGCGTCGTCGCCGAGGTCGTTCGGGTGCGGCCGGTCGACCAGCCCGGTCGTCAGCGCGGCCGTGAAGGTGTCGCCCGCCCCCACCGTGTCGGCGACCGCGACGGGGCGGCCGGGCACCGTCCGAGGCGGCCGCCCGCGGCGATGCAGGCGGGCGCCCCCGGGGCCGGTGGTGACCACCACGGCGGCCACGCCCGCCGCGAGCCAGGCGCCGGCGGCCTCGTCCTCCGCGACGCCCAGCGCGGCCAGGTCCTCGTCGCTGGTCTTGACCACGTCGACCAGCGGCATCCAGCTGGCCAGCTCGCGGGCGAAGGCGCCGGCGTCGGGCCACAGCGCGGGCCGCGCGTTGGGATCCAGCACCCACGTGACCGCGCCGGAGCCGGCGCGTCCGTGCGCCGCCACGATGTCGTGGAAGGCGCCCCGCGCCGGCGGCCGCAGCAGCGACACCGTCACGTTGCCCACGGTCACCGAAGCGTCCAGCGTCGGCCGCGGCCGCGGGTCGTAGCTGACGTCGGCCGTCTCGCAACGGTAGAAGCCGTACGCCGCCCGGCCCGCGGCGTCCAGCGTGACGACCGCCAGGCTGGTCGGCTCGGCGCCGGCCTCCGCCCAACGCAGGTCGACGCCGGCGCCCCGCAGGTGGTCGCGCAGCAGCGTCCCGAAGGCGTCGTCGGAGAAGCGCGTCAGCATGGCCGTGGGGGTGCCGAGGCGGGCGGCGGCCACGGCGGCGTTCAGCGGCGAGCCGCCGGGGTGGGCCCGGTACGCGACGCGGCCGGCGGCGTCGGGGGTGCCGATCAGGTCGACGAGCGACTCGCCGAGGCTGGCGACCCGGGGGTCGGGTATGCTGGGCATGACCCGATGATACGGGCCTGAGCGCCGGCGCCCCCGTGCGGCGGCCCTGGCGGGACGTTGCTCGCTTCCGCCGGCAGGCCGTCATCGGTCAACGTGTGGGGGTACGTGCCACCGGTCCGGCGAGGAGCCCGGCCGGGGGGCGCCGGCCCGCCCACGGGTCCGCGCCGACGAGCCGCAGGAGGACATGATGAGCGATCCGACCACCGCGACCCCCGCCGCCCCCGCCACCGACACGGTGTGGGTGTACGGCTTCGACCAGCTCGACCGGGTCGAGGCCACCCTGCCCCCCGGCGACTGGGAAGGCGTCCGCTCGCTGCTGGGCGGCAAGGGCGCCAACCTGTTCGAGATGACCCGACTGGGCGTGCCTGTGCCCCCCGGCTTCACCGTCACGACGGCGGCCTGCAACGCCTACCTCGACCACGACCGCAGCTTCCCCCAGGGCATGTGGGAACAGGAGCTGGCGGCGCTGAAGCGCGTCGAGGGGACCACCGGCAAGGTCTTCGGCGATCCCCACAAGCCGCTGCTGGTCTCCTGCCGCTCGGGCTCGAAGTTCTCCATGCCCGGCATGATGGACACCGTCCTCAACATCGGCCTCAACGACGTCACCGCCGAGGCGATGGTCAAGGACACCGGCGACGCGCGCTTCGTGTTCGACGCCTACCGCCGCCTGGTGCAGATGTTCGGCTGCGTGGTCATGGGCATCGACGACGAGCCGTTCGAGGAGGTCATCGAGGAGGAGAAGGAGGCGCGCGGGATCAAGCTCGACGTCGAGTTCGACGCCGACGCCTGGCGTCGGATCACCGAGCGCTTCAAGGGGCTGTACCGCGCCTTCACCGGCGGCGACTTCCCGCAGGATCCCTTCAAGCAACTCGAGCTCGCCACCCGCGCGGTGTTCAACAGCTGGTTCGGCAAGCGCGCGGTCGACTACCGCAACGCCACCGGCATCCGCCACGACCTCGGCACCGCCGTGAACATCCAGACCGTGGTGTTCGGCAACATGGGCGTCGGCTCCGGCACCGGCGTCGCCTTCACCCGCAACCCCAACACCGGCGAGAAGGTCCTCTACGGCGACTACCTGATGAACGCGCAGGGCGAGGACGTGGTGGCCGGCATCCGCAACACCGAGCCGATCGTCCAGCTCAAGAGCGAGATGCCCGCCGTCTTCCAGGAGTTCGTCGACATCTGCGACCGCCTCGAGGACCGCTTCCGCGACATGCAGGACGTCGAGTTCACGATCGAGCGCGGCAAGCTGTGGATGCTGCAGACGCGCAACGGCAAGCGCACCGCGCGCGCGGCCATCCAGATCGCCGTCGACATGACCGGCGAGGGCCTGATCGACGACCGCGAGGCGCTCATGCGCGTCACGCCCGACCAGGTCGACCAGCTGCTGCACCCGCAGCTGAGCGAGGAGACCCGCCGCGCGGCCGTCGAGGCCGGCAAGCGGTTGGTCGAGAAGGCCGTCAACGCCAGCCCCGGCGCCGCCGTGGGTCGCGCGGTGTTCGACGCCGACACGGCCGAGAAGTGGGCCGAGCGCGGCGAGGCCGTCATCATGGTGCGCCCCGAGACCAAGCCCGACGACGTGCACGGCATGATCGCCTCCAAGGGCATCCTTACCTCGCGCGGCGGGGCCACCAGCCACGCCGCCGTGGTCGCGCGTCAGTTCGGGACCCCCGCGGTGTGCGGGGCCGAGACGCTCAAGATCGACGTGGAGCGCAAGGCGATGACCGCGGCCACCGCCGGCGGGCCCGTCTACGTGCGCGAGGGCGACTGGATCAGCCTCGACGGCGCGACCGGCGAGGTGTTCCTGGGCCAGCTGCCGACCCACGAGCCCGACGTGGCCAAGGAGGTGGCGCTCGCCACCCTGCTGGGCTGGGCCGACGCGCATCGGCGGCTGGGCGTGTGGGCCAACGCCGACTACCCGGCCGACGCCAGGCGCGCCCGCTCGTTCGGCGCCGAGGGCATCGGCCTGTGCCGCACCGAGCACATGTTCTTCGAGGAGGCCCGCCTCCCGCTGGTGCAGTCGATGATCATGGCCGACAGCGAGGAGCGGCGCGCGGCCGCGCTCGACTTCCTGCTGCCGCTGCAGCGCAGCGACTTCGAGGGCCTGTTCGAGGCGATGGAGGGCCGGCCGGTCATCATCCGCCTGCTCGACCCGCCGCTGCACGAGTTCCTGCCGGCTTACGACGAGCTGCAGCAGGACCTGACCGACCTCAAGGTGCGGATCCAGCACGCTCGGAGCCTCACCGAGATCGACGAGGCGCTCTCCGAGGTGCGCCGCAAGGAGGACCTGCTGGCGCGCGTCTCCGACCTGCGCGAGTCCAACCCCATGCTCGGCCTGCGCGGCGTGCGGCTCGGCGTGATCTACCCCGAGATCAGCGCCATGCAGGTCCGCGCGATCCTGGAGGCCGCCGCCAACGTCATGCGGCGCGGCGTCGCGGCCCACCCCGAGATCATGATCCCGCTGACCAGCGACGTCGGCGAGCTCGCCGTCATGCGCAGGATCGTCGACGAGGTCGTGGCGAAGGTCGAGGAGGAGACCCACCAGAAGGTCGACTTCAAGTTCGGAACGATGATCGAGATCCCGCGCGCGGCGCTGACGGCCGGCACGATCGCGAAGACCGCCGAGTTCTTCAGCTTCGGCACCAACGACCTCACCCAGACGACCTATGGCATCAGCCGCGACGACGCCGAGGGCAAGTTCCTCATGAAGTACGTCGAGGACGGCGTCATCGAGTCCAACCCGTTCCAGCACCTGGATCCCGACGGCGTGGGGCAGCTCGTGCGGATCGCCGTCGAGAACGGCCGCAAGACCCGCCCCGACCTGCACGTGGGCATCTGTGGCGAGCACGGCGGCGACCCCAGGTCCATCGCCCTGTGCCACGAGATCGGCCTCGACTACGTCAGCTGCAGCCCCTTCCGCGTGCCGGTGGCGCGCCTGGCCGCGGCCCAGGCGGCGATCCAGGCGCCCGAGGCCTGAGCCGATCGCGGCGACCGCCGGTCCGACCGCCGGTCGCCGCCGGGCCGCGGCGGGGCCTCAGAAGCGCAGGGGTTCGGGGTACCGCGGGCCCACGCGCCAGCCGAGCCGCCAGGTGCCGGTCGCGATCCCGTAGCCCAGGTCGACGCCCAGGGCGAAGGGCACGAAGCCGAACAGGCTGCCGTCGAGGCCCGCGCCTACGCCGACGGCCCAGGCGGTGGTCGGGCCGGCGCCAGCGTCGAACCGGGCGCCGTCCACGAACGCCCACACCGACGGCGCGATCAGCGCCACCTCGAGCACGTCCCGGTCGCCGCCCAGCCGCATGGCGACCTCGAGCGAGCCGGCGGTCAGCGACGTGGCGAGCCAGGCGTCGGGCGGTGTGCCGCGCAGGCCGGTGGCGGGCCCGACCGAGAAGCGTTCGGTGGTGGGGGCGTCGGCGCTCGATGTCCCGGCGAGGGCGCGGGCGCGCAGCGTCCAGGCGGCCCAACGCGGGTCGGCGGGGCCGACGGCGGCGCGCGCCTCGAGGTGGCCGCGGGCCCAGCTGCCGTCGAGTGCGAGCGCGCCCTCGCCGTCCAGCCACAGCCCGCCGCCGCGCCAGCGGGCGGCGGCGTCGAGCGCGAGCAGCGGCTGCCGCAGGGCGGTCTCGAGGGTCAGGGCGGGGAGGGCGAGCCAGCGCACGCCCCAGCGCGCGGCCCAGGGGCCGTCGAACGCCAGGTCGGCCAGCGCGAACACGCTCCAGGCGTAGGCGAGCCGGTAGCCGGCGCGCAGCTGCACGGCGTCGCTGCCGCCGACGACGCTGCGGGCGTAGCTGGCGCCGAGGTAGCCACGGCCGAGGGGCCCGTCGCGCAGGTCGACGCCGAAGCGGAGGCGGCTGGCGACGGGGGCGGGCGCGGGGGTGACGCGCTCGCCGCTGGCGGCCGGCGCGAGGGCCAGGTCGACGGCGAGGTTCCACGGGCGGGGCCGCAGCGCCACCTCGCGGCGCGCGAGCGCGAGGCGCTCGCGCCAGCCGTCGTTGATGGGGCGGCCGGCGTTCGGGTCGCCGGGCGGGCGGAGCGCGATGCCGAGCGCGTCGAGGTCGGCGAGGATGCGCGGCAGCTCGGCGCGGGCGACCCGCTCGCCGGCCGCCACGAAGTCGGCCGAGAGGTCGAAGTCCATGTAGGAAGCGTCGCGCAGGCCGGGGTCGAGGACCACGTCGGTGTCGGCGAGCTCGGAAACGTTGAAGCTCTCGACGATGCTGATGAAGATGCGCGACAGGTTCGCCTGCACGCGGTCCGGCTGGTAGGGGATCTCGCGGGTGACGTCGACGGCGATGACGTACGAGGCGCCCAGCGAGCGCGCCAGCGAGGCCGGGATCGTCTGCTTGAGGCCGCCGTCGTAGTAGTAGCGGTCGCCGATGGGGACCGGGTCGAACAGGACGGGGATGGCGGTGGAGGCGCGGATGGCGTCGGCCAGCGAGGCCGCCGGGGCGGCCTGCGGCTCGCCGGTGAGCAGGTCGATGACGACGGGGTAGAAGGGGATGGTGACCTCGTGCAGGCGGCGCCCCTCGAGCAGGGCGTCGAGCAGGATCGAGAGCGGCTGCAGGTCGAGGATGCCGCCGCGTGGCGGCAGCAGCAGCTCGGCGGCGCTGGTGGGGTCGACCTCGACGACGGCGTCGGCCAGGGCGTCGACGTCGAAGCCGGCCGCGTAGAGACCGCCGATCAGCGACCCCATCGAGGTGCCGAGGATCAGGTCGATCGGCACGCCGGCCTCGGTCAGGGCGCGGATCACGCCCACGTGGGCCGCGCCGCGGGCCGCGCCGCCCCCGAGCACCAGGGCCACCCTCCCGCCGCCGGCGGCGGCGGGTGCCGGGTCGGGGGGCGACGGCGCCTGGGCCCAGGCCCAGGACGCGGCGGCGGTGAGGAGCACGAGCAGCAGGATCGGTGGCGGGCGACGCATGGGGGTCCTCCGGCGGACGCGGGGCGGGGGTGGGGTCACCACCGTAGCAGCAGGCCGGTCGAGAGCCGGCCACGGGTGTCGATGGCGAGGCCGAGCTCGTGGGCGCCGATGCGGGCGGCGAGCCGGACGTAGGGCGCCTGGTCGTGGCCGACGGCGAGGCTGAGGGGGTAGCCCTCGTCGGGCCAAACGGGCAACGCGGCGCGAACCTCGGCCGCGGCGCGGCCGGCGCGCGGCTGCCAGGCGGCCCACAGGCGCACGCGATCGACGATCAGGGCCTCGAGCCCCAGTCGCCAGCCGCCGCCGACGGTCCACCAGGCCCACGCCTCGCCGCGCGCCGCCAGGTCGACGGCGATCCCGGCGCCCGGGCCCTCGCCCGCCACCCAGGCGCCCGCCACGGTGAGGTCGCCGAGCGCACGGGCGACGCTCACGGCCCCGCCGTCACCGCCCTCGCCGGGTTCGCCCCACGGGAGGACGCGCGCGCGCCAGGCCTGGACCGACCAGTCGCCGCCGCGGACGGCCAGCGCCTCGTGCACGCCGCCGCGGTCGGCCTCGACCGCGTAGCGCCCGTCGCCGAGCAGGCGCCAGGCGGTCGGCTGCCAGCGGAGCGGCGGCGATGCCGGCGGCGCGCCCGCCGCGCCGGCGGCCGCCGCGCCGGTGCCCGCCGCGCCGGTGCCCGCCGGGCCGCTGCCCGCCGCGGCGGTGCCCGGGAGCACCCAGCCGACCAGCGCGACCGAGACGGCCAGCGCCACGGGGTCGGCGCCGGACGCGGCGCGCCAGCCGACGCCACGCCCGTCGAGCACGCTCGATACCGGGCGCGGCAGCGCCAGCGGGTCGCTCCCCGCCCCCACGATCCCGGTCGCGGTGGTGAAGGCGCACGGGTGGAGCGCCGCGGCGGCGGCCCGCACGCGCGCGTCGTGCAGCCCGAAGGGGTAGGCGACGCAGCGCGGCGCCGGACCGAACCAGGCGTCGAGTGCGGCGGCGGCCTCGCCGAGGTCGCGCGCCACGCCGGCCGGCGTCAGGTCGGTCAGCGCCGCGTGGGCCGCCCCGTGCGAGCCGACCTCCCAGCCCGCCGCCAGCAACGCGTCGAGTTGCATGCGCGTCAGCGAACCCGGCCGGTCGATGCGCTCGGTGATCACGAACACCGTGGCCGGCACGCCGAGGCCGCGAAGCAGCGGCAGGGCCTCGTGGTACACGCTCTCGTCGCCGTCGTCGAAGGCGATCGCGACCAGCGGCGGGCCGCCTTCGGCGAGGGCCGCGATCAGGGTCGACGCCGTCACGAAGCGCGCGCCCTCGGCGCGCAGCGACGCGACCGTTCGCGCGAGGCTCTCGACCGAGGGGCTGTAGGTGATCGCGGTACCGCGCGCGACGCGATGGAACGTCAGCACCAGGCCGGAGGCCGCCCACGCGACGGCCGCCGCTTGCAGCACGACGATCGCGAGCCCCGCAGCCGCCGCCGCGTTCAGTCCTCTGCGAGGGGGGCGGTGCCGGCGGTCGGCTTGGCCATCCATGGCGCGAGTGTACGGCGGGCACGGGGTCCGCGAGCCGCGCCCCGGTCGGCTCGCGGCGGCCGGTGGGCCCGGATCAGGGGCGCGCCTCGACCGCCAGCACGGCGCCCAGGGCGGTGGCTCGGGCGCCGTCGGCCGGGACGACGAAGCGCGGGCGTCGGTAGAGGTCGGCGACGGCCTCGAGGGTGGCGCGCACCGGCGCGAGCTGCGCCAGGCGGCCGGTCGCCACCACCTGCGTGAGGTCGTGGGCGCGGGCGGCGTTGATGGCCAGCAGCGCGATCACCTGGGCGACCATGGCGACGATCCCGGCCGCCAGGTCGGCGGGCGTCGGCGGCTCGGCGAGGTCGGCCAGGCGCCCCAGGTTGACGGCGGTCGCCTCGGGGGGCAGGTCGCCGATGCCGCCCCCGAGGACCTCGCCGAGCGTGTTGTCGACGCCGGCGGCGTCGCCGGCCTCGGCGAGTTCGGCCAGCCGCAAGGGGTCACGCTCGCCGAGCAGCGCGTGGCCGAGGGCGACGAGCGTGCCCCCGCCCACCGCCGTCCCGCTGACGTGGCGGTAGCTGCCGAGGTCGCGGTCGGCGAACACCATGGCGGTCCCGGTCCCGCAGGACGCGACCAGCGCCCGCCGCAGCCCGGCGAGCGCCAGACCGCCGCGCCCGATGGCCTCGGGCTCGGCCACCTTGATCAGCGGCACGCCCGACCAGGCGTCGGGCAGGGTCCGAGAGCGGCCCCCGGTGACGGCGATGCGGGCCACGTCCGTGGGCTGCACGTCGAGTTCGGCCAGCGCGCGCGCCAGCACGGTCGGGTCGGCGGGGCCGGGGCGCTGCAGGGTGGCGTGGCCGACGGGTTGCCCCAGCGGCGACCCGACGGGCCCCGTCCAGGCGACCGCGTCGGTGGTGGTGAGGCCGAAGTCGAGCCCCACCCGCAGCGGCGCGCGCGGCACCGTCACGGCGCCTCGCGCAGGCGGTGGGCGAACCGCTGGCGCAGCTTGCCGAGCTTGGGCGCGATCACCGCCATGCAGTACCCCTGGTACGGATGCGCGCGGTAGTACCCCTGGTGGTCGGCCTCGGCGCGGTACCACGTGCCCTGGGCCCCCGCGTGCTCGAGCTCGACGACCTCGGTGACGATGGGGGCCGCGAACACGCCCTCGCGGGCCAGCTCGGCGATGAGCTCGCGCGCCGTGCGCGCCTGCTCGGCGTCGTGGGCGAACACGGCGGAGCGGTACTGCGAGCCGACGTCGTTCCCCTGCCGGTCGCGGGTGGTGGGGTCGTGGGTGCCGAAGAACACCTCCAGCAGCGCCCGGTACGGCAGCACCTCGGGGTCGAACGCGATGCGGACGGCCTCGGCGTGGCCGGTGTCGCCGTCGCAGACGCGCTCGTAGCCGGGGTTCGGCAGGTGGCCGCCGATGTAGCCGCTCTCGACCGCGGCCACGCCGGCGACGCGCTCGAAGACGGCCTCGGTGCACCAGAAGCAGCCGCCGGCGACGGTGGCGTGGGCGAGCGCTGGGTCGGTCGTGCGGGTGTCGTGGGTCACGCCCGCATGCTAAGGGCGGCGGCGGGGCGCGGGCGTCGGCGGCGGCACGCCGGACGGGCGCTCAGCCGAACCAGCGGGCCCACACGGTCGCCGGGGACCACAGCTGCCACGCCCAGCCCTGGGCCCAGGCCGCGGCGAGGGCCAGCGTCGCGAACGCCTGCCAGGCCCAGCGCCAGCCCGCCCGCGGGTGCGCGGCCGCACCGACCAGCACGCGCAGGAGGGCGGCGAGGAGCAGGAGGGCGAGCACGGCGGCGCCCGCGTGCAGCCACGGAAGGGTGGCATCGAGGGGCGCGTCGGCGAGGGTGAACGCGTCGCGCAGCAGCGTGAAGAGGCCGGCGGCGAGGCCCAGCACGACGAACGAGGCGGCGCGGGTGAGCGACCGCGCCTGCACGAGGGCGCGCCGCAGGCCGCCCTCCGCGCTGCGGTCCCAGCCGCGGGGCTCGCGCCGGCGCCAGCGCAGGAAGGCGCCGATCGGCCAACTCAGCAGGACGATCGCGGCGGCGGCCAGCGCCAGCGCCCACGACGCCAGCGCCACGACGGGGTGCTCGAGCCAGGGGACCGGCTCCAGCGTGAGGGTGATGCCGAGGTGGGTCAGGAGCAGCGGCGCGCCGGCCGCGTCGCGCGTCGCCACCAAGGGCGCGCCGTCGAGGTCGTTGCGCCACACCCCGTCGGAGGCGCGGGTGAAGGTCATCGGGTCGGCCAGCAACGCGGGGGGCGTCCCGATCAGCGTGTCGCCGCGCGACCGCAGGCCGAAGGTCAGCAGCGCCGGCCCGAACAGCCGCTCGGGGCCCAGGTGGGCGTAGCGGTCGAGGCGGTAGGCGCCCGGCGCCGGTGCGTTCGCCGAGGCGGCGATCGACGGCCACCCGCGCTCGGGCACCGCCGGGTCGCGCGCGTCGCCCAGCAGCGTCCGGACGACCGCCTCGACGAGCACCGAGCGCGCGTCGCGTTGCCCCGAGGCCGCCGGCGCGCCCTCACCGGTGGCGTCGGCGTTGAGGTACGCGAAGACGGCGAGCCCGGCGCCCGGCACGACCGCCAGCGCCGCCTGCACCCCGGGCAGGTCGCCGTCGTGGCGGACCACGGGGTGCCCCAGCACGACGGACTCGGCGAAGCCCGCCGTCCAGCCGGGGAGCGCCGGGTGGACGCGGGTGGACGCGCCCAGGAGCGCCTCGCGCACGCCGTCGGCCAGGGCCGGCGGCGCCTCCGGGGCGGTGAGGGCCTCGGCGAAGGCCATGACGTCGAGCGCGCTGGCGCGGGCCCGGTTGGCGCCCACCTCGCGCAGCAGCTGCATCTCGACGATCTGCAGCCCGGCCTGGGTGTGCGCGTGCGGCGGCAGCGTGGCGGCCTCGTAGGCGGCGTCCGCGCCCATGTCGACGCTGGCGCGGGCCATGCCGAGCGGCCCGAACACCTCGCGCCGGTAGGCGGCCTCGTCGTCGAGCCCGGTGGTCGCCGCCAGGACCGCGCCGAG
>Ga0114946_10001986_pt1 | contig 14035 bp, 12 predicted proteins | sample WalLakDeSediment_FD_88676 | JGI IMG/M metagenome (GOLD analysis project Ga0114946, IMG submission 88676) | Lake sediment microbial communities from Walker lake, Nevada to study Microbial Dark Matter (Phase II) - Walker Lake 11/02/13 Deep Sediment | ecosystem: Environmental > Aquatic >...
ATGGCAATACAAATACTATGCTCAGAAGAGGCCTGGGAAATAAGTACCACATTTACTCCCGAATCTGCCAAAGACCCAAATACCCTGCGGCTGACCCCCACTACCTCAATTAAACCTGCGCCTTCAATATTCAGCAGGGAAATCCCGGACATAGATGAAATCCCTTTGATCAGTTTACCACTTGGATCATCACCATTGATCAGTGTACCGGGGTTTTCCGGCTCAAAGGTGTTCTTGATGTAAATGGGAATCCCCTTTTTCATCGCCGGCTGCATGGTAGCAGGAAATATTACTTTCGCTCCAAAGTGCGACAATTCCATGGCCTCACTGTAAGTCAGTTGAGGGATAGTAAAGGCTGTGTACACCAAGCGTGGATCCGAAGTCATCACCCCAGACACATCCGTCCATATCTCCAGGCTTTCAGCCTGCAATGCAGAAGCAAAGATGGCAGCGGTATAGTCTGACCCACTTCTTCCAAGGGTTGTGGTTTCTCCCTTTTCAGTGGATGCAATAAAGCCCGTGATTACCTTCAAACCAGGGTTGCTATGAAAAAAATCAAGAATAAGGTCATTGGTAACAGAAAAATCCACCTTGGCATTCCCAAATCTAGCATTGGTACGGATTACATTTCTTGCATCCAGGTAAATGGCCGGGAATCCTTCTACTTTTAAAGCCTCTGCCAAAATGTAAGCAGAAAGCCTCTCACCAAAACTGCCCACATAATCCAAAGTCCTTGGGGAACACTCCTTAATCAGGTAAATTCCATGAAACAGATCTTCCAGTTCATTAAACCTGACCTTGACAAAGGTCAGAACAGCAGATTGAAGCTGAATAGGAATGAGCTTTTTTACTGTATCAAAATGCCTTTCCTCAAGAATTTTTATTTGATCCACATAGCTCTTGTCACCCAACATAGCCTTTTCTGCACTTTGCAAAAGCACCTCAGTTACGCCTCCGAAAGCTGAAAAAACAACGGTAAACTCACCTTGGCTATTTTGGGCCCGTAATATGTCAAACACCTTTCGGATATTTTCTGGGTTTGCTACGGAAGAACCTCCAAATTTTAAAACTTTCATGATATATTAAAGGCTGTCTTGAATGTATAAATTTATTGATGAAGTCTAAAAGACCTTAATACAAGGGGCAATATGTGGAATAAAAACGGGTTTACCCCGTAATTGTAGTGGTGAAAAAGTTCATGGTAAAGATAATACCATTTATACAGCAAAAACCTCTTAGCCCAGGGCTTGAATTAATTGAGACAAATGTTGTTGCTGCGAAAAACATGATGTAAAACTTTACAGGACAATCTTAAGGACAAAAATCCGAAATGCAAAAATGTTTTTGCTGTTTTTGTAATCAATTGACTAATTTATTAGAACAAAGATAAAAAATAGCCTAAAAGTTAAATCAAAAAGAAAATTCAAAGCAAAATTTATACCTTGAATTTTCCCATTTCCTTTATTTACAACCTTCTTTTCGTCTTGTGTCAATAATATAGGTTATTTTCCAGCCTTCAGGGGTCTTGATAAGCTGAAAGGAATTGACTCCGCAATGACTGAAAGTATCATTTACATAAAATTCATAGGGAGTCCAGGCTGAGGCCATTTGGCCGTCTATTTTTATCTGATATTCAAGAATCTTCTCATCCAATACCGTATTATCAGGTGTGGTGGCAATCCTGTTTATGAAATCCTGAACAGAATTTGAACCCAAAGAGGCTCCTGATTCACCGGATACTACGGTTTGCATGATGGCCTCAGGATGAAAGGCTGGACGGACCAAATCCGGATTTTTGGTTTTCATTCCCACAAACAGTGTTGAAATAACCTCTTCCACCATTTTTTCATCCTGTGCTTGAAGAGGAAACATGAAAGTGCTGGTAACAATGAAGAATACTAATATTTTTTTCATCAGTTTTTAGAAATATTGCCTCCGGTTCCGGTTTTAACATTGATTGATTTTGGATTGCCTTGATAAAGTGCTTTGGCTGCAGTAGCAACAGAACCCTCTATCGAATCATTGGCTCTAAAATAGAGGGTTGCAGCTGTATTTGCAAGCACTTCTACCTGTTCAGCCACCAGTTTCATGCCATCAATCTCAGCACTGGTAAAAGCACGAAGGCCAAGACTGTTTACTTTACCTGAAACATGAATTTTTGCATTGGTGGCTGCTTCTATGTTCAGAACATCTGAATCAACCTCAGCTTCCAAGTAAGAACTTGTGGTTGCATATAAATATGCCTCCTCTGCGATTATAGGGCTTTTCGCTATTACCGAAGCACTTGTTGTAGCCTCTATGCCCTGAATATCGATATAGGTTACAACTATGCTAACATTATGGCTTTTATAGTTCCCTCTGGCCAACTTCACTTCAAGTGTTTTATCAGTAACGTTGGTTTCCACTTTTTCAAGCTCAATACCAGAAACCTTAATTTCAATCTTATTTTCATTTCCCCTGACCAATTCTGCACGAATGGAGTTGGAAACTTTTACTGCATCAAATGCTCCAAGCCGTCTGGTCTCTGACCGCGTTTGGGCATTCACAAGCCCTATAGCAGATAGGAATAGAATCAGGAATAATTTTACAGTAATATTCATATTAATAATAGTTTGGTTGTCTAAATCCCTCCATAGAGTTTAAACGTCATATTCCTTAATGCAGGGCTGTTAACTGCAAAGTGCATGGTATCTGCAATTTCTGACGGACTGACCCATTGTGAAAAATCCGCATCCGGCATGGCCTCTCTGTTTTGCGGGGTATCAATTATACTCGGCACAAATATATGCGCCCTTATTTTTGTACCCTTGGACTCTTCAGCAACATAATTCGCCAACTCTATGACCAATTTCTTACTCAAAGCGTATGCCACAACGCCCATTCCGTCCTTAGGTTGAAGCGCAGGTCTGGCTCCAATAAACAAAAAATTCCCAAAATCCGCCTTTTTCATAATGGGAAGGAAGTTTTTCACCATATTGAATGCAGAATAAAAATTTAATTTTATCATTTTTTCAATGTCCTGAATTGAGGTTTCCTCGATTTTACCCATAGCAAAACCGCCCACCAAAAGTCCGATAGCGTCCACTTCCCCATATTGTAATTGGTAGTCGTTCATGAATTCTTTGACAGCATTTTCGTCTGTCACATCCACCTCGTAAACATCATCTGCCTCTTCCACTTCCTCATCTGAACCGGGTAGAACTGTAGCGATGACCTTATAGCCCTCTCTTTTAAATTTCCCTACAACTGCTTTTCCAAGATTTCCTGCTGCTCCAGTAATAATGATATTTCTTTCCATAATTTAAGTTTTGATTTTATATTTATTTCATGGTTTTGGCTACAAATACCTTATTTTGGCAAAACAAATTAGGTGCTGAAAGGCATTCCCCTCATAAAAACAAAACCCTAATATACACAATTCAAATTTGTAATCCGTTCGAAATTCAAGGTTGAAGCGGCTTAAATATTCATGAAACTACAAAAGGAGAACTATTTTGATCTTGTATTCCAGGTTGTCAGGCAGATTCCAAAAGGCAAAGTCACTTCCTATGGGGCAATAGCCAACTATCTTGGTATAAAAAGTGGGGCAAGAATGGTAGGTTATGCCATGAATGCTTCCCATACGCAATCAGACATTCCTGCCCATAGGGTCGTGAACAGAAATGGGTTATTGACAGGCAAGTACCATTTTGAAACTCCCAATCAAATGCAGGAATTGCTCGAATTGGAAGGGGTTATGGTAGAAAATGATAAAATCCTGAATTTTGAAAATCATTTTTGGGACCCTAACCAACTTAAACTGGAAGATTGATTCGAAAACAGCCTAAATTTATCAGTAATTGAGGGTTTAAGTTTTTTTTCACTTTTTTTCTTCCAATCTGAATAAAAGTGTATGCTTTTTGATAGGTAATTAAAAAATCTTGTTGGAGTATGGAAACAGCGTTGAAAAGCCACATAGCAGAAAACCTGAGGAAACACAGGGTGTTAAGGGGTTACACCCAAGAGTATATTGCTGAGTATTTGGGCAAAAAGGACTATACTGCCTATTCAAGGTATGAACAAGGCCGCTCCAATCTCAAAATGGAAGATGCCATTCGATTGGCCGAGTTGTATGAGGTAGACGTTCAGGAACTGATATCTGTTGTCCCTTCGGTAAATTCCAATCATGATTCTACCAAAAAAACAAATGGTAATGGTCAGATTTCAGTATTGGTTGATCTTGATGGTACCCAAAACAGTTTGGAAAGTAATATATTAAGGTTAAAGAAAATCAACGAACTCATTGCACGACAGGAATTATAGTCATTTTTTCCTTAAAAGAACAAGCCCTGTAAACATTAATAGACCATTTAAAATCAAGACTTCAAAGCCGAACTTGTAGCCCCAAAACCAATTTTCAGAGTTTTGGCTTATTATGTAGGCAACCAAGGGTGAAGCTACTGCTAAGTAAGGCACCCATCTATCTTTAACTTGCCATTTGGTAAAAAGGCCAAAGGAATACAGTCCCAATAAGGGGCCATAAGTGTAACCGGCAATGATAAAGACGGCGTTGATCACACTTTGGTCATTGATCCACCGGAACATGAGGATGACCAAAAACATAACCAGGGTAAAAGCAAGGTGAACTTTTTTTCTTACAGAAACCTGTTGGGCCTGAGGATATTTTTTTTCTATTTCAAGGAAGTCAATACAAAATGAGGTAGTCAAAGCAGTCAAGGTAGAATCTGCACTTGAATAAGCTGCCGCGGTGATCCCCAACACAAAGGTAATCCCGACAAAAGCCGAAAAATGCTGGGTGGCCAACATGGGGTAAAGATCATCAGTTCTTAACGGAATGGCAACACCATTTGTCTCTGCATAGATGTACAAAAGCACGCCCAATGACAAGAACAAAAGATTGACAAAAACCAAAATAATGGTAAACCAGAACATGTTTTTCTGGGCATCCCCAATGTTTTTGCAAGTGAGGTTTTTTTGCATCATATCCTGGTCCAGACCTGTCATGACGATGGTGATAAATGCCCCCGAAACAAATTGCTTGAAAAAATTGGTGCCTGACTGCCAGTCCCAATTGAATATTTCGAAGCGGGAATCTGAGGCGATGGTGCTGACAAATTGCCCTAATTTTAGGATTCCCAAGTCTTTCCCGATAAGGTAAATACTTACCACAACTGCCAATAGCATAAATAAGGTTTGAAGCGTATCGGTCCAGACTACCGTCTTGATCCCTCCCCTATGCGTATACAACCAAATTAAAGAAACTGTGATCAGGACAGATACCCAAAATGGAATTCCCCACTGATCAAAGAGAATCAGCTGAAGTACACCTGCAACCAAAAAAACCCTGATAGAAGAACCCAAAGTCCGGGAAAGAATAAAGAAAAAAGCACCGGTCTTATAAGACCAAAAGCCAAATCTATCTTCTAAATAGGCATAAATAGAAACCAAGTTCAGGCGGTAATACAAGGGGAGAAGGACTTTTGCAATTGTAAAATAACCCAAAGTGTAGCCTAAAACGACCTGGAAATAGTGAAATTTCGTATTTCCTATTTCCCCCGGCACGGAGATAAATGTAACCCCGGAAAGGGATGCTCCTATCATCCCAAATGCTACCAAAAACCATGGGGACTGTCTATCTCCTGTAAAAAAAGTGTCTGCTGTCACTTTTCTTGAAGTAAACCAGGAAATCAAAAACAAGAGAATGAAATATGAAGTTATGACGATTAAAACTAACTTTGAATCCATAGTGCTTGAATAGGTCAATTGTGCTAAGTTGTCTATTTTAATTAAATTTGCAAAATGAGAGATCACGTCCAATCCTATCCTAAGTTGGAAGAGGTAGAAGTTTTACTGGAAGAATTGATTGATATTGAAGAATGCGAATTGGTGGTTTTCAATGATGATGTCAATACTTTCGACCATGTCATCAAGATATTGATGAAAGTTTGCCAACATACTTCAGAACAAGCTGAACAATGCGCTTTAATTATTCACTATAAGGGAAAGTGCACGGTCAAAAAAGGAAGCCGTGAAAAGCTTAAACCTATGTGCCAGGCCATTTTGGATGCTGGCATTCAAGCTGCCATAATTTAAATCAAGGTTGTGTGAATTTCCCTTCAAAATTAATAGAAGATGCCGTCAATGAAATCAGCCGGCTGCCGGGTATAGGCAAAAAGACTGCATTAAGACTGGCGCTTCATCTCTTAAAGCAAAAAGAATCGGTTTCAGAGGAACTGGCCAATTCTATAATTACCCTAAGGAAAGAGGTCAAATACTGCAATACCTGTTACAATATTTCTGATGAGAATACATGCAGTATTTGTAAAAACTCCAAGAGAGACCGAAAAATTATCTGTGTAGTAGAAGATATTCCGGATGTTTTAGCTGTTGAAAATACATCACAATACAAGGGTTTGTATCATGTTCTGGGAGGTGTGATTTCTCCGATTCAAGGTATAGGTCCTGATGACCTTAAAATTGAAGCTTTAATTTCAAGAATTGCCAAGTCTGAAGGTCAGGAAAAAGTAGAGGAAGTAATTCTTGCCCTGCCTGCTACCATGGAAGGTGATACCACTTCATTCTACATTACCAGAAAACTAAAAGAATTCGGTATCAAGGTAAGTACCATTGCCAGAGGTATACCAATAGGTGGAGAATTGGAATACACCGATGAAATCACTTTGGGAAGAAGTATTCTTTCCAGAGTAAATTATTCAGTGGATTAACAAAATTCTTTTGTCCATTTCAAATCCATTTCTATATTTGCAGACCCATTGGGGATTATCCCGATAGCTATCGGGTCGGGAAGGTCATCGGCTCGAATCCAAAAAACGGGGGATTATCCCGATAGCTATCGGGATGGCTAGAGCGCCACGATTCCGATAACTATCCGGACGGGAAGGTTATCAGTCCAGATTCAAATAAATGGGGGATTATCCCGATAGCTATCGGGATGGCTAGAGCGCCACGATTCCGATAACTATCCGGACGGGAAGGTTATCAGTCCAGATTCAAATAAATGGGGGATTAGCTCAGTTGGCTAGAGCGCTACACTGGCAGTGTAGAGGTCATCGGTTCGAATCCGTTATCCTCCACAAAGGCTTGCAATTTTTGCAGGCCTTTTTTATTTTTAGCTATGTATTTCCTCTATATCCTATATTCCTCAAAGACAGATAAATATTATGTGGGCTCTACTGATAACCTGGAGTTGAGACTGAAGCATCATAACTAGGGTGCCACCCCTTCAACTGTTCCAAACAAAATCAAATGCCAGATAAATCAAAAATGCCAAAACACCGATAGCCAAACCAATGATAAATACATTATAGGCATAGCCCAACAAATTATACTTGTTTTTTAAAACCTTTCCCTGATAAAATAAGGTTATGGCCATATGGTTGTTGATCTCATTTTTGGAGGGCAAAATCTTATCTATTTCCATAAGGTAGCCTTCAACGGAATAACTTGAACTTTCTCCAAAAAAAAGTAGGCTGCCTTTATTATGATTTGCTGCATTTTTTTTATCATGAATAATCTTGGGTTTCGCTGCCTGCACCGCCAATACGGTCGAGGTAAAACAGGAAATCATTATCAAAATAATAGGAATGATCATTTTCGATCCATAAAGGTCCAAGTTGTCTGAAATAGTCCCATAACCTGTGATCGCAATGATGGAGGAAATAACCAGGGCATTGATACTGATGATCATGTTTGCCTTATTATCCGCTATTTGCAGCAAATTACAATTGTTCTTGAATGCCACTCTGAAAAAGGTCTGTCTTTCCCTTTCAGACTTTTCTTTCTTGTTTATTATTTCTTCCTCCATAGATGAGTTATTTCAAACGCATAATTTACAAAAATATTTTTCATGAAATTAAAACTTTTTCAGTGAAATAATCATCAGGGAACAAGCCAATTCATTTGCCAATCCCCTTCCTTTTAAAAAAAGAAGCCCTAATATGTTCCAGTCCATTGAGTTGCAGGGCTTCTATACTCATAGGTTCTACTTTAATGACTGTAAAAAAAGTATCAATCATTTCTGAATTCCACTTGAAAGCGAATCCCGGTGAAGCAATAATACTTCCAGGTGAACACTTGGAATTATAGGCTTTTTGCGTGTTTTCCGGGATGTGGGACCAAAATCTGGCTGCCACCTCATCCAAATGATGAATTTTCGCTAATCCTTTTACCCTAATCTGTACCCTTTCTGTATCATGATAGAATAAAAGTGCAAGTTCAGGATTACTCATGAGATGTGACACTTTCCCTGACCTTGAATCTGTAAAAAAATACAAATTTAAATCCATGTCCATTTTTCTGAAAACAACATACCTGAGTTCTATGTCCCTGCCCATGTGAGTTGCCAAAGAAGCAAATCTAAAAGGATGATTTGGAACTGTTGTCCCTTTTTCAAGTTCATTTTTCACTTGAAGGAAAATCTCAGACAAAGAATTATCTATTGAAAACAACATGATTTTATGGGTGTTCAGCTAGGTTTACAGCCTGGATGTATAAATCAATAATAAAGATTTATTCTGTAAACAGTCCCATTGTCTTTTGGTTCAATATTGGATTAATCAATATTCTAATGAAATACCCCCTTTCCAAAGCAAAAAAAGACGTTGGGGGGATTCCCAACGTCTTTTTGATTAACAATTAAGGCTAATATTAAACCTCCACAATATCCATATTTTTGAAATATACCTGTTTATCGGCATCTAAATCCACCAATACAGCTGAATCACTTTTGATATATCCTGCCAAAATCTGCTTGGAAAGTTCATTCAAAATCAACTTTTGCATGGTTCTTTTTAAAGGTCTGGCGCCAAATTGAGGGTCAAACCCCACTTCTCCCAGATGATCCAGAACTTCTTGGGTAGCTTCGATTTCAATATTGGCTTCTGCCAATCGTTTTTGGATTTCTCTCCATTGTATATCCACAATTTTTCTGATGACCTTTTGGTTCAAAGGTTCAAACATGATGGTTTCATCGATTCGGTTCAGGAATTCGGGACGGACAGATTTTTTCAGCAGTTCATAAACCTCTTTTTTGGTCTTTTCCATAATTTCTTCCTTATTCCATTCCTCTATTTCAGCAAATCTTTCCTGGATTAGATGAGATCCAATATTGGTCGTTAGGATAATGATCGTGTTTTTGAAATTTGCAATCCTACCTTTATTGTCGGTCAACCTTCCATCATCCAAAACCTGCAGCAGGATATTGAACACGTCAGGGTGGGCTTTTTCGATTTCATCCAGCAGTACTACTGAATAAGGCTTTCTCCTTACGGCTTCTGTCAATTGACCGCCTTCATCATATCCTACATATCCAGGAGGTGCTCCTACCAATCTGCTGACAGAATGCCTTTCCTGGTACTCGGACATATCTATCCTGACCATTGAATTTTCATCATTGAACAGGTATTCAGCCAAGGCCTTGGCAAGCTCTGTCTTTCCAACTCCGGTAGTACCCATGAATATAAAGGATCCAATAGGCCTTTTGGGGTCCTGAAGTCCAGCCCTACTTCTTCTGACAGCATCTGACAGTGCGACAATGGCTTCCTTTTGACCTGCTACTCTTTTTCCCAATTCATCCTCCAAATACAAAAGCTTTTCCCTCTCGCTCTGAATCATTTTTGATAAAGGAATACCTGTCCATTTCGAAACAACAGAAGCAATATCTTCATTGTCCACTTCTTCTTTCAGTAGTGGGGAACCTTGCTGCATTTCTTCAAGTTGGGATTTAAAGCTTTCGAGTTTTTTCTCCGCCTCTACGATTTTGCCGTAGCGAATTTCGGCTACTTTGCCAAAATCCCCGGCTCTTTCGGCCTGTTCGGCTTCCAGTTTCAGCTTATCTATGTTTTCTTTTTCTGTCCTGATGCCGGTAATTACAGATTTTTCACTTTCCCATTTTGCTTTTACGCTTTGCCTTTTTTCTGAAAGTTCAGCAATTTCTTTGCTGAGAACAGCCTCCTTATCTTTGTTATTTTCTCTTCGGATGGCTTCTCTTTCGATTTCCAATTGCATCACCCTTCTGTTAAGCTCATCCAATTCCTGAGGAAGGGAGTCTATTTCCATCCTCAACTTGGCAGCTGCTTCATCCATTAGGTCAATTGCCTTATCAGGAAGGAACCTGTCAGAGATGTATCTTTGGGAAAGTTCCACTGCAGCGATTACTGCATCATCTTTTATCCTTACCCCATGGTGTAATTCGTATTTATCTTTGATACCTCTTAGTATGGAAATGGCATCAGCGGCATCCGGTTCATCCACCATGACAGCCTGGAATCTTCTTTCCAAAGCTTTATCTTTTTCAATATACTTTTGGTATTCTTTGAGCGTGGTTGCACCGATCGCATGCAGTTCACCTCTGGCCAAAGCTGGTTTCAACAGGTTGGCGGCATCCATCGCCCCTTCACCACCGCCTCCTGCACCGATAAGGGTATGGATTTCATCAATAAAGAGAATTATTTCTCCTTCAGAATCCGTCACCTCCTTAATGACTGCCTTTAATCTTTCTTCAAATTCTCCCTTATATTTGGCTCCGGCCACCAATAGACCCATATCCAATGAAATCAAAGTTTTTGATTTCAGGTTTTCCGGCACGTCTCCACTGATGATTCTTTGGGCCAGGCCTTCCACAATAGCGGTTTTTCCGACTCCTGGCTCGCCCAGTAAAATGGGGTTGTTTTTGGTTCTCCTTGCCAAAATTTGCAATACACGCCTGATTTCTTCATCACGACCAATTACAGGGTCAATTTTACCCTTTTTGGCTAGCTCATTCAGGTTTTTGGAATATTTCTCCAAAGCCCTGTATTTTGATTCTGCGTTCTGGTCTGTCACTTTATTTCCTTTTCTTAATTCCTTGATGGCTTCTATTAAGGATTTTTCAGATAATCCCTGGTCTTTTAATAATTGAGCCGTCTTATCATTCCCGGCCAAAATCGCCAAAATCAAATGTTCAATGGCCACAAATTCATCTCCAAAGGATTTGAGGTAATCTTTGGCTTTGGTCAATACTTGATTTCCTGAATGGGATAAATAAGGCTGCTGTCCGCTTACCTTGGGAAAGCTCTTGATGATTTCTTCTAATTTTTGGGTTAAAAGTCCCTTGTTGATTGCAAGTTTCTTGAACAAGAAATCTGTCACGTTTTCATCTTCCGCAAAAATCCCCTTTAGAATATGTGCAGGTTCAATAGCTTGCTGCTGTTCAGCCATAGCAAGCTCCGCCGCCTTTTGGATGGCTTCCTGGGATTTGATGGTGAATTGTTTGAAATCCATGGTTTATTTTAGTTGGTTATGATTTTTCTTATCAAAGCCCAATGTATTTTGATTGGATAAAAACATATCATCAAATCATTCACCAAAACAAAAAATGAATAAAATTCGGTAATTTTGTCCTGAATTTTCAAAATACATCTTCAATTCAGGACTTTTTGACATAAAAAAACCGCCCTCCTTGAATACAGAAAGCGGTGAATTCCAGTTTAAGGATCCTGAATAAGTTAATCCTCCTCTTTACCATATCGTTTTATATCCCGTTGATAACTTTCCAATTCCCCCTCTGCCTGCTGTATAGCAATTTCTGTTTTTTTGATATCCAACATCATCTTTGCCAAAGCAGCGTCATCCTTCTTTGCTTTGACATTTGCTTTTTCATAATTGAGGTTTTGTTTTGCCAGCTTTACCTCTGCATTATGCTTCTTACTTAACGCCTTGTCATAATTTTTAAGTGAACTTTCCAAATTCTTGATTCTCTTCTGTTCGGCCTTTTCATCTTTAAGGAATTGCTTTTCCAATTTGGCATCCACTTTCTGTTCTTTCTTCGCCCTTGCATCAGAAATTTCATTCTCAGACTGCTGCGCGAACACAGCATTGGAAAGAATTATCAAAGCAAATAAAAACAATACAAAAACATATTTTTTCATAATTAAATTGGTTTTTTAAATTAATTATACAGAATTATTTTTTATTTAAATCAGTTTTAACATTTATTATTTTTTTTTAGAATTCAAAAATTATATTTTTACTGATTAAGAATCACCCTAGTAGTTCCAGAGATAAATATTACATTGCTTTTTATTTCAATTAAACATGGATCTTCAGTTTTATTTTAACCCTTATTCACTTCCGGTCTTTTTTACCAGCATTCTGTTTGTCGCGTTAATATTTCTTTCTTTCCGCAAACCGAACGAGGCCGGTAAAAAATACTTCTCCTATTTGATGTTAAGTTGTCTCCTTTACTCATTCTTTTATGGAATTGAGTTGTTGGGAGCCAATACCCAGACAATCAAGCTTTTTTATCAGCTTGAATTCATTGGCGGGGTTTTCATCGCCCCTCTATTGGTTTTATTTGTTTTAAAATATTCAGATAGAGCCATGTACATCACCAAAAATTGGATGGGAATACTTTTCGGTACTTCCATTTTCTTTTTGATTATGGCATTGACCAATGATTTACATCACCTTTTTTACAATGAGATTTCTTCCAAATTCAATTCATTTTTTATTGCAGTAGCAGTTGATCAGGCCATCTTGCATTGGTTATATGCTGGATACAACTCCCTGCTGATCATAATTGCTAATCTTTTGCTGATTAGAATGTTGTTTTCAGTTCCTGATATTTACAGGGGTCAGGTTATCATCATGCTTGTTGGCACCATCATGCCATGGGTAGCTTACCTGTTTGTTGTTTTTGGTTATTATCCTTATGGTTTGGATCCTGTACCCTTTTTATTGTCATTTAGCGGTATATTGTTTTTTTGGGCGCTTTTTAAATATAATCTTTTCAGGCTAAATCCAATAGCTTTTAGAACGATTTTTGACAATTTATCGGATGGTATAGTAATCATTGATGACAATGGGGCCATCATTGCAACCAATACAAAAGGAATAAATATCATTAAAAGACACCTTTCGATCCAAAAAATATACAACCTGGACGAGTTGATTGATGTTTGGCCTGAGCTATTGGAATTATTTGATAGTTCCAATCCTAAAAAGAACATCGAATTTTTACTGGAGCCGGACAAAATACATTACACAGCCTTCCTTAAAAACATACAAAGTACTGAAAAAGATACCGATAAAAAGGTCAAATACCTTTTTTTCAGAGATATCAGCAGTCAAAAATACGCAGAGGAAAAAATACGGGCAAACGAACAAAAACTTCAAAGTATAAACAAAAGCCTTTTAAGGAATGAGAAAATGCTTACCTCAATTGCTTTTGCAACCAAGGAGTTATTGTCAAATTCTGATTTCCAAAAGGCTACACAAAAGGCAATTACCATATTAGGAGATGGAGCTGGTGCAGACAGGGCTTATCTGTTTGAAAACAGTACCGATGAGGAAGGAAATGTCTACAGTTCCCAAAGGTTTGAATGGAGTGCTTTGGACGTCCCGGCCGAAATCGATAATCCTGAACTTCAGAATTTACCTATCAGTGTATTTGGGGAATCCATGGTATTCCTTTTAGAGAATGAAATATACCTGAATATTGTTGAAGAAATTGAAGATGAAGGCCTTAGGGCATTATTGGAGAGTCAGGGAATTAAGTCCATCTTATTGATCCCCATTTTTGTGGAAAAGAGATTTTGGGGATTTGTCGGGTTTGATGATTGTCATAAGGAAAGAGAGTGGAGTGATGCAGAAACCGCCTTATTGATAAGCTTTGCTGAAAGTATTTCCAATGCGATAGAGCGGAAAAATATGGAACAGAACCTGCGGGTTTCCATGGAGCAGGCCAAAGAAGCGAGTATTGCAAAATCAGAATTTTTGGCCAACATGAGTCATGAAATAAGGACCCCTCTGAACGGTGTGATCGGTTTTTCAGACCTTTTGATGAATACTGATTTAAACCAAACACAGCGGGAATTCCTGAAGTCCATTATTCAATCCGGTAATTTACTTCTGGCTTTGATAAATGATGTTCTTGATTTTTCAAAAATTGAGGCAGGTAAACTTGAATTAAGTCCTACCAAAGTCAATTTAGATAATTTGGCCAAAGAGACGCTTAATATGATTGAACCTTCCCTTG
>Ga0114946_10001987_pt1 | contig 14033 bp, 2 predicted proteins | sample WalLakDeSediment_FD_88676 | JGI IMG/M metagenome (GOLD analysis project Ga0114946, IMG submission 88676) | Lake sediment microbial communities from Walker lake, Nevada to study Microbial Dark Matter (Phase II) - Walker Lake 11/02/13 Deep Sediment | ecosystem: Environmental > Aquatic > Freshwater...
GCTGGCCCGCTCTTCGGCCCGAATCCGGCTGTCCGCCTGGGATTGGGCCATGAGGGCGAAGGTTTGCGTACCCGGCAGGAGGAAGCGCAGATCGGCGGCCGTCAACTGCACGATTTGGGCTGCGCCGGGGGCCAACGTCACCGAATTGACGGACAGTGTACCGGCCAGAGCGGGAACGCCGCTGACTGTCAGGTCAAAGGTATCGGCCAGGCTGCCTGTGTTGGCTACGGTTACATCCCAGGTTGTGGGCGTCATGGGGTCTACCGTCTGATTGGCCGGGCTGATGGCTACGGCAACGCCCCGCGTTGTAACTTCGGTGACGGCTACGGCCGTCGCCCCCACCCCGTCATGGTTCAACGATACGGCCGTCAGGGTGATGGGATAGCTGTCCGGCTGGGCGGATGCAGCCGGCGTGACCAGCAGCAAAAGGTCGGTGCTGTTAAATAGCAGCGCGGGCAGGTCAACCTCGTTGACGGGATTGCCAAACAGAGTCAGAGTGGCCGTCCAGCCGGTGGGTGCGTCCAGGCTGAGGGCGACGCTTTCGGCCGTATCGCCCACGTTGCTCAGGGTGAGGGTGTAAACGGCCGTCGCCCCCGGCCCAGTCGTCACTATGTCAGGATTAAACGAGGCCAGCAGTCCAAAACGGCCATCGCCTACCGCCACGCCGTCCGCGCTGCCGCTGGCTCCACTGGCGGCGTTGGCGGCAATGGTAAAGGGCTGCGGGCCGTGACTGGAGGGAACGGCCGTTATCGTCACGACCTCTACCCCATTCCCGGCAACCGTTACTGCCTCCGGCACAGTCACGTCGGCTAAACCAACGGCCGTTAAGTCGTAGGTGCGTGCGGTCGTTTCCAGATTGCTAATCGTCAGGGTGTAAGTCAACGGCTGGCCTGTTGTGCCCGTCTGGCTAAACGGCGCCAGCGCCAACGCCAGCCCGTCGAACAAGGTCAATTCCGCAGAAAAGTCGTCTGTACCGCCCAACCCATTATCTACATCCAGCCAGAGGGTGAGCGTGTCCGGGTCGGTATCCGGCGGGATGGTGATAGTGATGGTCGCCACTACTGTTTCTCCGGGGCCTATGTTCACAGTGGCCGGGTAATCGAGCCATTCGGCCGGAATGCCGCCGGGGAAGAGGCTGTAAACGGCCGCACTGTCGCCAGGATTAGTGAGGGTGAGGGTGTAAACGGCCGTACCGCCCACCACCACGCTTTGTGTCGCTGGGGATAAGTCACCCAGACCGGACGCGGTCACATAGAGCGGTGGCAGGGTCAAGTAGTTGAAGCCGCTGGGCAAGCGATAGGCCACTTCCGTGCCGGCCGAGACCTGGCGCGTTTCGCCCGGCTGCACACCGGTAAGCAAGCTATCAAAGGTGGTTGTGATGAGCGGTTGATACCATTCCTGCCGGTAGTCCCAACCATAGATAGGGGGAACGGCCGTCAGGCTAATCGAAGCCGTATGGGTTAATACAGTGACGTTAGGGAAACCTTCGGTATAGGTATAAACCAGTTGGTAAGACGGCGCAGGAGTGCGATCCGGCGTTTGGGTGCGATAGGTATTGTGCAGGTCCCAACTGTTGGGTTCGCTAATCGGTATACTCCAGTCGTCGTTGATGTTGGTGACATGGTAATTGTGCTGATTCCACAACGGGCGCGAATCGGCCCAACGGCCATCATGGCCAAAGACAAAGATGCCCTCGCGCCCGCCAACAATCACTTCAGCGTAACCGTCACCATCCACATCGCCCAGAGTAGGGTAATCTAAGACTGTGCCCGAACCGGTGACCGACTCGTTAAAGAGTCGTTTGCCATCCGAGCCACGAATGACCAAAAAGCCGTCGGTCGCCCCATTCCACAGGATCTCCCAGACGCCATCGCCGGTCAGGTCTTGGGCAGCTACGCCGGAAGCCGAAGCGGTGTTGTCGGCCACCGTTTGCTGCCACACCAGATTACCGCCGGCATCCAGCACCATCAGCAGATGGTTGAAAACATTGAAGCCGGCGCTAATCGCCGAGGCGGTGACGATATTCATTTGCCCATCACCGGTGACATCAGCCACAGTTATAGCACTGGGGCGAAAGAGATTGGTATTGTCGGTATGATAACGCCACAGCACAGTACCATCATCCCGCAGCCCTTCGATAAGATGACCCCAGTTGATAATGATTTCCGGCTGACCGTCGCCCGTCAGGTCGGCTATGGCCGGTGCCCCAAAAGCGCCTTGCCCGCCGAGGTGGTTGACGGTGTCGGTTTGGCTGTAACTCCAGGCAATCTGACCGCCATTGAAATAGTCATACACCTTCAACTCCCACTCCTGAGCCACAATAATATCCATGTTGCCGTCACCGGTAATATCGGCCAGAACAGGAACGGTTGGCCAACGGCCAATGGGATCACTAAAGAGGGTGTTTCCTTCAGAGTCGAGGACATAAAGTGCATCCTCCGAGGCAGCAATGACAATTTCCGGTTCGGGATCAAGGTCAAGGTTGCCAATGCTGGGACCACCCCAGGCCAGAGATTGAGCAGAATAGTAAGAGACGATGTCCGGCCTGTACCATAAGATGGTTCCCTCATGGGTAAAAGCAGCCGTGCCGTTGGCACCGCTGACGACAATTTCTGCTTTGCCGTCGTTACTCAGGTCAGCCAAAGCAGGTTCGGCCGCCTGGCCCACCAGATCGCTGCTCCAGAGGAGGGGTGACCCGTTGCCCGCATCCTGGCCATCACCACGGTAGACGTAAAGACGGCCGTTGTTTGCCGGAGCTACTAATTCCACGATCCCGTCTCCATCCAGATCACCTAAAGCGATACTGGACAGCAGACCGGTGCCGGTGGTGGTGAGAACCTCTTGCGGCGAAAAGTCGTACCATTCCACCCGCGGCGTATGGCTGTTGAAGTCTGCGGGATTGACCTCGAAAGCATCTAGGCGGGCAGTACTATGGCCCGCAGATGGCAAATAGACCTGGATCACATGCGGACCTTCACCTAAGTCGGGAAAATGAAGGGCAAAGGGCTGTTCGGAGAACTGGGGCGTCATGTCGAACACGCCCTGGTTGATGCCGTCTATGACTACGTGCAGTTCGGTGTTGGCCCGGTTATGGCCGAGGACGGTCAGGTCCGTGCCGACGAACGTGAACCATATATTATTGAAAGCGCTGGTGAAGTTGGTCAGATAGTCGCCATTGTAAGCGTAGATATTGTCCGTCTGACGCCACCAACTTTTTATACTGAAATGAAAACGGCCGCTTTCCTCTTCCAGTTGAGCATCGTGCCAGCCGTCGCTTAGGGGCTGGCCGTTCCACACGTCCATGTAGTCGGGCAGGACGGTGCCGCTGACGATCACCACAGCCACCGTATGGGCGCCTGGAGCCAAATCGCTAAAGGTAAAGTTCTTCACTTCATTGACCCCATTGGCCGTATCAAACAGGCCTTGAGAGTCACCATCTATGAAAATTTCCACCGTGCCGCTGCTGGCGGTGCTGCGGAAGCCAACGTTAAGCCATTGGCCCTCAAAGTCAAGACTCCAAATGTCTCCGGCGGCGCTGCTGGTCATATTGTTGCTGCCGCTGCTGCGCCAGGGACTGCCGCCGCCTTGCAAGACCCAGCTCTGCGCCGTGGTAGCGAAGGGGTGGCCATTGTACCGTAGCGCGGAATGGTCCTCCTCGTAGCGGAATATGGGGCTGGGCGCGGGCGGTTCGTAGCCCGGTTTCACGGCCGGGGTGATGAAGGCGTCCAGCGTGACCGTAGCCCGGTATTGGCGGATTTCCATGACGTGCGGGCCGGGGCCTAAGTTGTCAAAGGAGTAGGTGCGCGGTCCGCCGTCGTAGCTGTAGATATCGAAGGTGCCCTGGGAGACGCCGTTCAGGCGAATCTCCACCTGATCATAACCCATGTTGGTCCAGCCCTGGTAGGTAACGGAGTCGCCGCTGAAGGGGAACCAGACGGTGACGTTGGACGTGCTGCTAGCGTAAGCACCGCCGCTGGCGCCCGCATTAAGGGTGTGTGACCAGCCGCTGCTGTAGAAAAGACGGCCGTTAGGATAAAGACCATCATCTTCCTCAAATGTGCCCTCGGCCAACGGCTGCCCGTCCCATACGTCGAAAAAGTCAAGGGTGACGCGGCTGCCCAGGCTGTTGGTGTGGCTTGTGCCCAGAACAGTGATGGTGACAGTGTGGGGACCGGCACCCAGGTCACGGAAGGTGTAACCGGCGGTGTCATCGTAACGGCCGTACAAGTCCACTGTGGCAACCGGTTGGCCGTCAACAGCAATCTCTGCCTGTCCGCCAAAGCGGTTGGTGACAAAGCCGACACCCAACCATTCTCCTTCAAAATCAAAGCTGATACTGTCGTTGGCGCTGTCCGAGTAGATATACTCGCCGGCGCTGGCACGGTTAGCATTGCCCACACGCACCCAACTAACGGCCGTTTGCGTGAAGGGGAAGCCGTTGTACATGATAGAGGAATGGTCGGCCTCGAAGCGGGTGACGCCGCTAACCGGCGGGTTGGGGTCAATGAACGGCCCCTGACCAGGGGTGGTTAACGTGTCAATGGTGGTGGTGTTCTGGTAGGCCATCACCTGTAAAACGTGAGGGCCAGAGCCAAAGCCTTCGTAGGCAAAGGCGCGCGTAATAGCTGAACTGGCAAACACGGGATAGAACATATCAATGGTATCCAGGTAAGCCCCATCCACAAACAACTGCGCTTTGCCGCTGCTGCTGTAGGCGATGGTTTGCAGGCTGAAAGAGTCACCATCAAAGGGGAACCAGGCGGTACCGTTGGTGGTGCGGATGTAGCTGCCGCCGCTGGCACCGGCGTAGGTGTTGGTGAACCAATTGCTGCTTTTGATGAGGCGGGGGTCGTTCTGCTCAAAATTGCCGTCGGGCAGGGCCGAACCGTCGCCATAATCGGCATAATCTAGCTGCACACGGAAAAGGGTGGCAAAGGGGTTGCCGCTGCCCAGGACCTCAATGGTCAGGGTATGGGAGCCGTTGCTAAGGCCATCAAAGTTGAAGCTGATGGGGGTTTCATCGCGGCGGTACAGGTCAATCACGCCATAGTCGTCGCCGTCTATGGTGATTTGGGCGTAACCGCCCCAGCGGTCGCCGATGAAACCGAGGTTGACCCAGGTTCCGTCAAAGGTGAGTTCGGCCGTGCTGCCGGCCACGTTGTTACGCCAATGGCTGCCGCCGCTGGCGCGGGCCAGGCCGACGTTTGTCCAGGTGCCGCTGGTGGTCCAAACGGGGTCATTTTGCTCGACACGGCTGAAGGCGGGGGGGAAAGTGAGAAGTGAGGCGTGAGAAGTGGGAAGTGAGAAGTCTGAATGATCCGCTGTTTCTTCAGTATCGCTGTAGAAAGGTGTGAGGGGGAGGGTAATACCGTCGGTCTGTAGGGGCAACCCTTGTGGTAGCCCTTCTTCTGGTTGCCCTTCTTCTGGTTGTCTTTCTTCTGGTTGCCCCGTTTGTGATTGCCCAAGCAGGGGGGCAGGCACAAGGCCAGCCCCACCAGTGGGCGCGTCTGCGGGGATTTCGGGATTCATGTAGGCCAGATCAGCAGCCGTCAACGGCGCATCATAGATTGTCCTGAACTGTCCACTCTCAACTATCAACTGTCCACTGTCAATTGTCAACTGTCCACTGGTTATCTCACTGGTAATGATGGTCGTCACCGTCACCGTGCCGGGGACTACAATTTCGGGGGTGACCGCCTGGCTCAGTTGCAGGGCCTGACCGACGCTGAAATAGCCGTAGCCGCTGCCGTCGGGGATGAGATTGTCACCCCCGTCCAGCAGGTCAACGGTAATGGTGTAGACCCCGGCCGTCCAGCCGGAAGTGTCCAGATCGCTCAGGTCGTAAACGCGAGGGTTACCGGCCAGGATGTTCAGGGGAATAGTAGCGTTGAACTGCTGGCTGCCGTCGGGGGCGAAAACGGCCGTTTCTGCGCTTGCCGCCAGTCCTACACCAGCAAAATTGGCCACTTCCACACTCAAGCCAGTCGAGCTGACGCCCGTTTCTACGAAGGGCGGGTCGGCGATAACCTGGGTCACCTGCACGAATTTATCCACCACGTTGAGGCGGGCCACGGCCGTTTTCCTTACATCCACCTCGCCCTCAACATCAGCCACAATGTTGGCTGTCAAATTAAAGTTGCCCAACACGTTTGGCGTGGGCGCAACCGGCAAATTGACCGTCATGCCGGGTTGAATGGTTTCATTGAAGAGCAGATCGGCGGCGGGCAGGCCGGTGACGGTAATGGCATAGCTGGTGGTCAGCGTGCCCTGATTGGTCACGTCGAGGGTGAAGCTGGCACTGTCACCGAGCAGAATGGCCTGGACGTAGGGGGTGAAACGGCCGTCCACCCGGTGCTGCTCTACTTCACATAAATTGCTGCTGAGGCTTTCAATGGCGAAGCTGAGATCGCTTACGGCCGTCAGGATGCCGGCGTTGCTGGTTTGGGTAGATAGGGTGGTAACGGCGGTTTCTACGCCAGGCAGCGCAGGCAAGGCGGTAGGTGAGGTGGCGACGCGGGCATTGCTGGCCACCAACTGCCCGGCAGCCACGGCCCCATCGCGCAAAGGCAGCGGGCAGTCGCCCACACTGCACCAATACTCCAGTTCGACGACGGCCAGAGTCAGCGCCTCCAGGGACGCGCCCAGGCTGTTGTTGATGGTACAGCTATTGGCGGCGGCGAAGAGACGGCCGCTTTCCGGGCTGACAATTTGCAATTCACTTAGAGCGTACTGGGTGTAGCTGTCCAGCGCGGGGCTGCTGAATTGGAGCGGATAACGCTGGCCTAAAACGGCTGCGCCGATGGACAGAGTGGGGGTTTGGGCGTTGGTTTCACCGGGATTCAGGGGAACTGGCGATTGGAGATTGGAGATAACGACCGTTGTCAACGGCGTCGTCATCTCAATGGGGAAGCTGCCTGCGGCATTGCCCACATTGGCCATCGTCAACTCAATATCCACGCTACTGTTGGCTTCGGCGTAGAAGACGGGTGGGACTTGCAGGAAGTTGTGGGCCTGGCCGGGCATCGTCCAGACGATTTGTGCCGTGTCGCTGAGGCTGCCGCTTTGCACGGTGACATCCAGCGTCAGGGCGATACCGGGGGCGGGCAGCGTAGCGGGAGCAATGTACAGTCCCACTACCGCCTGCCCGTAGGCGGGCAGGTCAATCATGCTGCTGTTCTGGCGCGTGCCGTTTAATACCAGCCAATCGGCCGGTGCGCCGCTAATGCTAAGGGTGATGGTGCGGGCCTGGCTGCTTTGGTTGGCGATGGTAAGGCGGTAGGCGGCGTTGGGGATTTCCGCCTCGCCGTCGTTGGTCTGGTTGCCGGGCGCGCTGTACCCGGCCAGACCCATCGGAATGGTGATGTTTGGCTCCGGGCTGGCGGTGAGCGAGAGGGTGTTGGGATCAATGATAGTGACGGTGTGGTCGTTCACAGCAAAAAGGGCGTGGTGGGCATAAGATTGGGCCAGGAGTTGGATACTGTACGCGCCAACGGCCGTTTCGGGGCCAGGGTAGACAGTCACGTGACCGGACGTGTCCACAGTAACCTGCCAGCCGGCAGGCGCGTACACAGCAAGGGCAAAATCATCGCTGAAATTGCTGTTAATGCCGGCCTGGAAAACTGCGCTCTCGTTGGGCGCAATGGTGGAAGAGGCGGGCGTAACGGCAAGGCTAAAAGCGGGCGCGCCGCCGCCGGCGCCAACAACGGGCAGCGTTGTTACGGCAAAATCAGTGGCAGAAGTATGCGCTACATAGTCAAACAATATCTCTGGCAGGGGAATGGGCGCAGCAACAACCCCGTTCAGGAAGAATTGCTCAAGGCCGCAACTATCTGTGGGGCAAAGATGGGCGGGGAAATGACGCCATGAAGCGGTGGGATTAGCGGCCGTTTGCGCCTGGCGCGCCTGGGGTCCGTCGAAACCGGCGGCAACTTCAAAAAACCACGCTCTGAGCTGCAAGCCAATCTTTTCGGCCGATTCGGCGACGCTGATCGTGCTGTTTTCCGAGCCGCCCGGTACGGAACCGGCGGCGTATACATCAATCAGGGCTTCAACTAAAATGGCTAATTGGGTAAATGAAATGTGCAGGCCGTTTTCGCCGACGCTCACCGTTTCCCCGGTGGCCGGGTCGAACTCCCACCAGGCCAGGAAGGGCGCGCCATCTATAGTCACGGCCGCTGCCGGCGTCAGTACAAATTTACCGGCGGTAAGGGCGGCGCTGATGTGGGCTTTGGCTTCCGAGGAGAGGGGATAAATGGCCAACAAATCAAAATCGTCAGGGGTTAACAGCAATGGCGCAATGCCTTGCAGCGCCATTTCGTCAAAGACACGGGCGGTGGTAATGGGCGGCGCGCCTTCTACCTTCTCCAGCGCCCACCCTTCTAATTCCGATTCCACCAACCCTTTGGCCCACTGCGCGGCCAGAGCGGCGGCCGTGGCCTGTCCGGGATAGACAATGACATTGGCCGTGGTGCGGCGTAGGTCCACCGTGGCGGTATTTGCGCCGAGAACTGGGTCACCCACGGAGGCCGCGGTGAAGACGCGCGGCGTGGCGTAGAACATTTTCGTCTGCGTTCCGCCGGCAATTGCCGCCGCGGCCTGATCGGCGGCCCAGGCGAAGTCGAGGCCGATGTGGGTCAATAAAAATTCAGATGCGAAGATAATGTCCGCGCGGGCGGCGCTAAATTCGGCGCGCTGCTCTGGAGTGAAGGCGTCGCCTGGCTCCAACTCCTCAGCAAGGGCCAGTAGCCGCTGGCCGTGTTGGGCAATTTCCACCATGCGGGCCAGCACTGGCCCGGTTTGCCGCTGTCGCGCCCAGGTGGGAACGTGGTTGGGGAGTATCCAGTTGACGTACAAATCGTCGAAGAGGGCGAAGGGAGGGGCGCTGGCGTCAAAAGCCAGGTCAGGCGCGCCGCCCCACAGGCGCACGTCGGGGCCAATCAGGTCTTTGACGGTGCGGCTGAAGGTTTCCACCTGGCCGTCCGGCGTCCTAATCTCGTATTCCAGCCATTCGGCCGTGGTCAGGCGCGAACTAAGGGGGAAATTGCTGAGGAGGTCTTGAAACGGCTCGCCCTCCAGGGCCAGATCGTTCTCACCGATGGCGAAGAAGGGGGTGAAGGTGTGGCTGACGCTGGTGAATACGGCGCCGGCCGCTTCTGAGGCAACCAGATGGCCTAATGTGAGCTGCTTGCCGGCGAGTTCGGCCGTGCTGAAGGTAACGTCCAGGGGGTAAATGGTGGTGAGATTTGCGCCGCCGATGGGAAAGGCGTTGTACTGCTCAACCTTTAGGCGGGCGCGGATGGTGTGCCGCACACTGTCGGGCAGCGCGGCGATGCGATCATTGTCGCCCGGTGTGGCGAAGGATTGGCCTACGGCCGCGCCGGGGAAAGTGGGATCCAGGTTGGTCCAGCCGCTGCCGGGCAGATAGGCTTCGACCCACCAATGGTCCTGGGCAATGGCCAGCAGGTTGGCGTCGTTGAGGGGATCGGCCGTTGGCGTGCCCGCCGGGATATAACCGGCAACGCCGTCGGAAACCGCGAACATGCTGCCCAGCAGGGTTTGGGCGTTGTCCGGGGAGAGCGCGCCATGACGATAACGGGCCGGAATACCGGCCGCCCGTAAGATGGCGATAAGGGCGCTGGCTTGATCCACGCTGTTGCCGGCCGCGCCCCAAACCGTACCGCGCGTACCGCGCAGACTGCCTTTATAGGCGTCATAATCGAACGATTGGACATATTCAAAAGCGGCGAGGGGATCCTGAGCAAAAACGGCCGAAACCCAGAGCATCTCCTCGTCCAGCGCGTCGGCGTCAATCGTGGCGGCTAAAAAGGCGGCGTCAACGCTATCGGGAATGATGTGGGCCGGCCGGGCGGTGGCGTTAATGGGATTGGCCCAACGTTCCGCCGAAACCTCAGCGCCCGTGTCCAATTCGATAAAAGTGGGCGCGGCGGCCGGGGTCTGCACGGTCAGGGTAACGACGACGGTCTGGCCGGGCGGCATGTCAGGCAGCGTCCAGGTGACGGTATTGCCGGCCGGCGACCCATCACCAGGATCGGTAATGACGCCGTTGACGACCGTTGTAACTAACGAGACGTTCCGCAACGTGTTCATGTCGTCAGTCAAGGCAAAGTCGGCCATGATGTTGAGGGTGTCGGTGATGGTGGCCCCGGTCGGGACATCTGGCAGCAGCGTCGGGGGCAGGTTGTTGGTGATATGATAACTGATGGTCGCGGCGCTGTTGCCAGTATAGCTTGTTTGTGTCCGGGCGATGGAGAGGGGCTGGGCCAGGGCGTTGGGCTTGCCTGGGGTGGCAACGGCCGTTTCCGCTGCCACTCGTTCCATTTGGCTAGGGGGTTGGGCGGTTTGGGCGATGGCGACGGCCGTTGGCGACCAGAACAACAACGTTGGCGCTACTGTTTGCAGCAGCAGCCCCAACGTCACTGTAAGCGAAATAAAACGATGCCATTTTGATGTCGGTCTCATGATTTGCTCCTCTGAAAATTTAGCGCAAGTTGCCAACCTGCGTTACGGGTTTCACTCATCGTGGTGCGCCTCGCGCATGGATAACCCCTTCGATGAATCAGGCATTACGCATGATGAAAGTCTCATTCTCGTCCGTTGTCTCAGCTTCGTCCGTTTCAATTTGCGCGGCTAAGAAGGCCAACAACTGCGCGGCCGTGCTAAAGCGGCGCTGTTCGCCGGTGTGGGGGGAAAGTAATTCGCCGCGCCAGGGTAATTGTTCGCCGTCGCGCCAAAAGCGAATTAGATAAGCATGATAATTAGCCATGTGTCTCGCTCATTTCATCTATAACAATGACGGACATTTGAAATGTCTTATAATTCAGGTCATCATTTAGGGACATCGTAGAGAGTAAACGATCACAAAGCGATCAGACGAAACAGCCCATGAGCAAAGGCTTAACCATCAAACTATTAGGCCAGGCGACCATTAGCCTGGACGATAGGCCGTTAACGGACATTGGCTCGCGCACGGCCGAAGCGCTGCTCATCTTTCTGGCCTGCGAACAACGGCCGTTTGCCCGCCAATATCTGGCTGAATTTTTCTGGGAGGAGCGCGACCCGGAGCAGTCGGCGGCCAATTTGCGCGCCGCCCTTTCCATGCTGCGTAAGCAAGTGGGCGACTATTTGCTGGTGACCCGGCAAACAGTCGCCTTTAACCGCGATCTGCCGTACCAACTAGATGTGGCTGAGTTCACGGCCGCCGCCCATCATCCATCAGCCGCCGTCGCTCTCTACGGCGGTGATTTTTTGGATGGTTTCTATCTGCGTGAAAGCCGCGCCTTTGAAGAGTGGGGCCTGGTCAAGCGGGAGCAGCTTCAACAGCAAGCCGTTTTGCTGCTGCGCCAATTGTTGGCTGATCCGGCCGTCGCCCAGGACGTAGGCGCAGCCCTGGCCTACGCCAACCATCTGTTGCGTCTCAGCCCCTTCAGCGAATACGCTCACCAGCAAAAAATGCTACTGCTGGCCCGCAGCAGCCAACTAGCGGCGGCGCTCAAGCAATATCAAGCCTGCCAAAATTTGTTGCAAGAAGAGATAGGCGTCGCCCCCAATCAGGAAACGACCGCTCTGGCCAGGCGCATTCAGCGGGCCGGCCAGACCCCGCGCCACAATTTGCCCCCCGCGCCCACCGCCTTCGTCGGCCGTGAGCGAGAATTGGCCGAATTGCGCCAACAGCTTGTTGATCCCCAGGCCCGGCTGCTGACCATTGTCGGGCCGGGCGGCGTGGGTAAAACCCGGCTGGCCCTGGAAGCGGCGCGGCGGCTCATCCCTACCGGTCACTTTTTGAACGGTTTGCGCTTCGTTTCCCTGGCCGAAGCCAATGGGCAGGGCCTTATCCCGCACCTGATTGCCGCCGAACTGGACCTGACCCTCCAGGGGGATGGGCCGCCGTCCGACCAGTTGGCCGGCGCCCTGGCCGGCGAGGAAATGCTGCTGGTTTTGGACAATTTAGAGCATCTTTTGGAAGGAGAAATGGGAGATGAAATGGCCGGCTTTCTGGCCCAACTTTTGACCGCCGCCCCCCTGCTCACTTTGCTGGTCACTTCCCGGCGGCGGCTGCAATTACAGGAAGAATGGCTGTTTGATGTTGTCGGACTCAGCCTGCCGGCCGGTGATGATCCGCTTGCCGCCGATGCCGCGCGCCTGTTTCTGCAAACGGCCGTCCGCGCCCAACGCCAATTCCAACCCACAGCCGACGACTTGAGCGCCATTGTCCGCCTCTGTCACGCATTGGAGGGGTTGCCGTTGGCTATTGAATTGGCGGCGGCCTGGCTGCGCCAGCTTTCTTGCCGGGAAATTGCGCAGGAATTGGAAAAGAGCATTGCCCTATTGACCACCAGTTTACGCAATGTTCCTCCCCGGCAGCGGAGTATTACGGCCGTCTTTGATTACTCCTGGGCGCTCCTACCAGAAACGGCCCGGCTGACGCTGGCGCGATTGGCTCTCTTTCGGGGCGGCTTTACGGCCGTCGCCGCTAAAGCGGTAGCCGGAGCGACAACAGCCGATTTAACCCTATTGGTTGACCATTCTTTGCTGCGGGTGGGCGACGGCCGCGACAGCCGTGGCGACGGCCGTTACAGCCTGCACGAACTATTACGCCAATACGCCGCCGAACAGTTAGCCCAAAGCGGAACGGCAACGGCCGTCGCTCAGCATCACGCCGCCTACTTCCTCAACTATCTATCACAGCAGGGCGATGGCGAGGAAATGGGACAGCGACAAGCCATTCGCGCCGAGTTAGCCAACATTCGCGCCGCCTGGGAAACGGCCGTTGTCCAGAGAGATGAGGCCGCGCTCCTGCCGGCGGCCGCTACCCTGCACAATTTCTACAGCGCCGAAAGCCGTTTTCACGAGGGGATTGCGCTGTTGGCAATGACGATGGACGATAAACGATGGACCACAACCACCCATCGTCCATTTTCCCCACTGCTGCAAGCCGACCTGTTGGGGCGGATAGCGCGGATGCAGATTCATATTGGGCAGGTGAAAACGGCCAGCCGGACGTTAGACATGGCCCTGGAAGCGCTTCAGCAGGTAGACGACCCGGCGCGGCAGGCGACTATTTTTGGTTATGTGGCAATTACTGCCTTTTATGCCGGGGATTTTACGCGGGCGACCAACCTGGCGCAGGAAAGTTTAGCCCTCTCCGAGCAGCTTAACGATCAGGACGGCGTCGCCTTCGCCTTGAGCTTTTTGGGAAGCTGCCACAAGTCGCGGGGGGATTACGCCGCCGCCGCCGACTCTTTTAGCCGCGCGGTCGCCGTTTATGAGCAAAAGTCGGATGATTTGGGTAAGGCGATGGCCTTGAATAACCTGGGCAATCTGGCCCAGGCGCAAGGGGATTACGCTGCCGCGCAAGATTATTACCTGACGTGCAGCCGCTTGTTTCAAGAGCAAGATCATCTGCATGGCGCGGCGACAACGTTGGCCAACGCCGGTCGTCTGGCCGGTAAAATGGGCGATTTGCCTCGCGCTGAGGCGCTGTTGCAAGAAAGCCTGGCAATGAAAAAGGAGCTGCAGGATGGCCGGGGCACGGCCGTTGCCTTGCTAGGATTAGCCGACGTCGCGCTGACGGCGGGCGATTACCCCCTCGCCGAAACCTATCTTCAAGAGGGCGTCGCCCTGGCGGAGCAAGCGGGGGACGTGAAGTTGGCGGTTGAGGGGGCAGCCCTGGAAGGCGCGCTGCGCCATCTGACCGGGGACAGTCAGGAAGCGAAGCGGCTGCTGTCGTTCGCCTTGTCGCATCCGGCGCTGACGTCAGAGATGCGGGAGCAGCTTGAGTCGCTGCGCGCCGAAATCGGGCTATAGCAGCTGGCTCAGCCCTGCCGCCGCGCGTAAGCCGCTCCATGAGCCTAAACATCGCTCTGAACTTTGACCACCACGGCTGTTTCCGCTATAATTTCGTCTCTACACTGGCCCATTAGCTCAATTGGCAGAGCAGTTGACTCTTAATCAATTGGTTCCAGGTTCGAGTCCTGGATGGGTCACCAGAAGGTAGAAGGTCTCACAAATATGCC
>Ga0114946_10001988_pt1 | contig 14031 bp, 17 predicted proteins | sample WalLakDeSediment_FD_88676 | JGI IMG/M metagenome (GOLD analysis project Ga0114946, IMG submission 88676) | Lake sediment microbial communities from Walker lake, Nevada to study Microbial Dark Matter (Phase II) - Walker Lake 11/02/13 Deep Sediment | ecosystem: Environmental > Aquatic >...
CCTATCCTCAGTATAGGCTTGGTTTTCGCCACTGAGTACGCCGAAAATTTTACCTTACAAACGATTTCTTGTAAGAACCGGGCGAATCTTCACTTGTTCAAGAACCAAGACTATGGTATCAGAACGCCCGTTCTGTAGCAACCTATAGTGGACAATGTTTTCTCAAACTCATGCAGTAGACAAGGGTACATTTAGCCATATTTAATACTATTTTTGCAATTGGTCACAACCCTCGAATGGGCAAGAACCTGGCCACCACCAAACAGTAAACGTTTCTGGCGCAAATTGGCGAATCATCTTGCTCCCCAAAGTGCTGCCAGGGGATAAGGCGCTAAAACGAACAGGGAAACCACCAAATACTTCGCATAGTAGTCAACACAACTTCAGTATGGCTACAGACCCAAGAAGATTGTACCCGGGCATCATCCATTCAGACGGATTTGCTCCTGGGAATCGGTATCCTGCTTGCTGGCCAGGGGAATGATTACCGTCAGGGCGTCACGGGGCATGTGCCAGACATCCGGCGGGACAATCCCCTCTTCACCTTCCGGCAGCCGGATACGGTAAAGCAGGGCGGCAAAGTCAAAGATCTCGCGGGTGGTGCGGTAGCTTTTGGTCAGCCGATGCACCCGGCCGTGTACCGCTAACCCACCGGCCAGCCAGGATTGCCCGCGCTTTAGAAAGCCCTGGCTAGCGTCAGCCACCAGAAAAAGATGGCCGGTTGCAAATAGTCGTTGACTAAATTAGACATCAGATCTCCGTAGCTGGCGCGTTGACGCTGACTGGACCAACTTCTTGCTCCAGTTGGGCCAGATAGCGACGCATAAAGGCAGCGCGGCGTAAAGCCTCTTGTCGGGCGGAGCGCGTATTCATCTTGTCGGCCAGCTTGAACAGCTTACAGTAGAAATGGTCAATCGTATAATGGCCGTCGTCCGGCGACCGGGTTTGGGGTAACGGTTCGGCGGGATGGTAGAGGGGCTTACCCATTTCGCCGCCCAACATCAGGCAGCGAGCGATCCCAATCGCGCCCAGGGCGTCCAGTCGGTCGGCGTCCTGGACAATTTGAGCCGCCAGCGTTCGCGGCGGTATGTTGGCCGAAAAGCTGTGTGCTGCAATGGCGTGGGCGACGTCGGGCAGGTATTGGGCGGGGTAATCTATTGTTCGTAGAAAGGCGACGGCCGTTTGCGCCGCCAGTTGGGAGGCGAGACTGCGCTGGGGGGAATCTTTGGGAACGTGGACGCAATCGTGCAGCCAGGCGGCGGGAATGATAACGGCTAACGCGCCGCCCTCGCTCTGAGCCAGCGCTTTGGCGTTCTGGACGACCCGGCGAATATGCTCCGGGTCATGGGCGGCGTCGGCAACGGCCGCATCTTGCTGTAAAAAGTCGGCGAACCGCTTTTCCCATAGCGGCCAGGTGTCGTGGTCTATCATGCGTCGTTTCCTGCGCTTGCGGTAAGGGACAGCGTTGTTATTAGAGCGGCGTTCGCCAGTTGCGCGGTCAGTTGAACGAGGTGAGCGGCGCAGCGGCAATCGGACGCGCCAAAGCGGGGTAGGGGGATGGTCGCGCCGGGGAGTTGGGCGACGGCCGTCGCCCAGACACATTCGCGCCGCGCCGCGCCTGTCTGGTAGTAGACGGCCGTCACCATTCCCGCTTGTCGTAGATAATCAATATGCCAGAAGGAGGGTTTGACGGCCGTGAGATGTCGCCGCAGTCGGGCCGCCAATCCCCCCGACCCTAAGGCGCTGCCGACATAGAGGTAATGGCCGGCGGTAAAACGACTCGGTCCTAGCTGACCAACCCGGATATCCCTGTCGGCCGGCAGGCGCAAAAGGAGAGCGTATGTCCCGTTTTCGCGGGGGAGGGAGAGGCTGTCTTGCGGTTCAAGACCGGCCGGTCGGCCAATTTGCTGGATGGTCATGGGTGTTCATTATCCGGCGGGTCGGGATTGGGGGCAAGGACGGCCGAATTGGAGGAGAGGCTGGCCGGGCCGAGGTAGTCGTAGGCATGTTCCCAGGATGAATTCTTGTTGTTCAAACTCTTCTTTGGTACAGTCAGTTCACCCTCTCAGAAGAGACGAGCCGCGTGTTTGCCATGGCGCTCGTCTTCTTATGTAGGCGGGAACCGCCCCCGTCACTCCCGGCCAAATTGTGTAAAAAGGGGACAAAGTGGTTATCCTGGAGTCGATGAAAATGGAAAACGAACTGCCCTCCTCGCGTGACGGCCTGATCCTGCGCGTCAACGCCCAGCCCGGCGGCAGTGCAGAGAAGGATGCGGTGCTGGTGGTGATTGGCGAGCTGGCAGAATCGAGGCTGGTAAGATGAGCTACTGCAAAACGTGTGAACTGACTTCTGCCCGAGATTCGGGAAAGGCTCCGCTCTGGGATTGCATCTACAGGGCTAATTATTGGGATGTGGCCCACGCCTACAACACCGCTTTAACCGGCTGGCTGGTTTTGGTAGCTCGCCGGCACGTGGCGGCCATAGATGAATTAACGCCAGAGGAAGCGGCCGAATTAGGCCAGCTGCTGCGCCTGGTTTCCGTAGCCTTAAAGGAAGCGACCGGCTGCCAGAAGACCTACGTCGTTCAATTTGCCGAACACCCGGAGCATCCCCACGTTCACTTCCACCTGATCCCCCGCATGGCCAATCTGCCGGAGGAGATGCGCGGCCCCAGAATCTTTGCCTATCTTGGCGTCGCCGAAGAAGAGCGTGTCAGTGAAACGGTGATGAACGGGATTGCGAAAAAGGTTCGTCACGTTCTTGAGTCAATGGAGTCGGGATGGTAAGCGCTTATGCAATCAGTCGCCGTTATCCCTATGAACGACGCCACCGGCGTTCTGTTTCCCCATCTGGAAGCCATCACGCCGCTGTTAAAACAATGCTTCGCACAAACCTTTGTGAGCGTCCCCTTGCCAACGCAGCGGGCATTGCCGGACTATATGATCTGGCTGGAGGCCGACGACTTCTTTGAGGTCATTCTTCATGAAAATGAAGTGACCATTGGCGATGACTTTCTAATTCTATACGCTCATGCGGCGGCCGTCAGCGACCCGGGCCAACTCTTGCCTCTCTGTTTTATTGACCGGGTGGCCTACGCGCTGCAAAGTGAGCATCGCCGCGCTTTCATGGCTGACGTGCGAGCGGTGAAGCCAGAGCAAACGCCGCTCATATTTCTACGTTCGGAATCAGCCTGGCAAACCCATCCCCGCAATTACCGAGAAATTGAGCAAATGGCGACCACTGCTGGCGAATGGCTGTTTGGTAAATCCCTGGACTTTGCCTGGTGTCATCTGGCCATTCAGGCTGGCCGGTTAGGAGAGCTGCTCCCTACCATCAAAAGGCGTGATTTGAGCTTTTTTGCCGAGATTGTGCTGGTAATACGCGATGAAGTGGTTACCAAAGCTGTTGACTGGCTGGCGTGGGAAGATCCATTTATCGCCTCGACTGATGCCCGCATCTTGAAGGGGGCGAGAGAAGTAGATATTGAGGAAACCGCAAAGCGATTGGCTTATGTGATACCGATGCTGCAATTGCTTAACGCCAGTGGCAGGAAGAGAAAGTAGATGGAAAGGACAATTATGACTCCACGCGGCCCGGTTATTATCCGCCCCGGTCAAGAGGCCGACGCGCCCGCCTACCGGGAGTTGCGCCTGGAAGCGCTGCGCCTTCATCCCGAAGCATTCGACGCCGATTACGACCACAGCGCCAAGCAAGCTATGACCTTTTGGACCGATAGATTGCGCTCTACCGGTCAGGGCAGCGGGATTTATTTCACCAGCCACGAAGATAAGCTGATTGGCATGTGCGGGATTTATCGCGGCCGTTCGGCCAAGACGCGCCACACGGCCGTTGTCTGGAGCGTCTACGTGCAGACAGCCTGGCGCGGCCTGAAACTGGGCGATGAATTGTTAGCCAACTGCCTGACCTGGGGGCGAGAGCATGGAGTAAGCATCGTTAAACTGGTAGTTGTGACTACGAATGTGGCCGCCATCCGCTGTTACACTCGCTGCGGCTTTACCGTTTACGGCGTCGAACCGCAGGCGGTCTGGCATGACGGCGTGATGTACGATGAACTGCTGATGGCGCGAAAGGCGTAAGGATTGAGCCTATGATTCAGGCGCTGCTAACTGACCTTGATGGCGTGATTCGTTTGTGGGCTGGTCACAATGATGGCTCGATTGAGCGCGCGTTTCGGCTACCACCGCACACATTGACGACCATTGCTTTTGCCCCGACGCTTTTGCAGCCAGTCATCACCGGTCAGGTAAGCGACGAGACCTGGCGGCGGCAAATCGCGCGGCAGTTGGCCGAACAATTCCCTGACTGTGATGCGGCTGCGGCCGTGGCCCGTTGGTCGGCTTCGGCTGGGGCGGTGGATCAGCAGATGCTAGCCCTGCTGCGCCGCTGCCGGGAGCGCATACCGGTCGGCCTGATTACCAACGCCACCTCCCGCTTGCCGCGCGACCTGGAGCGGTTGGGTCTGACAGACGAATTTGACGCGATTATCAATTCGTCGGTTGTAGGCGCGGCCAAACCAGACCGGCAGATTTTCCTGGCCGCGCTGGCAGCGCTTCGGGCCAGGCCGGAAACGACGCTTTACATTGACGACAGCCCCGGACATGTGCAGGCGGCCGCCGAATTGGGCATTATCAGTCGCGTTTACACTGGTTGTAGTGATACGGAACAGATCTTCGCCCGCTACGGCATTCTTTGAGCCGGCATACCAGGCCGGAGAATTTTGATGTCATCTTTGGATACGATTTTACAGCGGCATATAGATGATGGCGCAGCCTTGAGCGCGGCCGTGGCTGTCTTGCAGCGGGGCGAAATTGTCTATACGGGCGGCTTCGGTCTGACCAGTTTGGAAGAGGGCGGCGTCCCGGTCACGCCGCAGACGTTGTTTGCCTACGGCTCTATTTGCAAGAATATCTGCGCCGTTTTGATCATGCGCCTGGTGGCGGAGGGGCGGCTGCATTTGGACACGCCCATTGTGGCGTACCTGCCGGATTTGCGCTTTAGGGACAATGAGGAATACGGCCGTCGCATCACCCTGCGCCATCTACTCAGCCACACCTCCGGGCTGCCCAACGCCGGCAAGTATTGGGGGCCGCGCGATCCTGACGCCCTGCGGCGTTCAGTCTACGAGCAAGTGGCCCATTTCACCTTTCTGGCCGAACCCGGCGTAGTTCACCTCTACAGCAATATGGTCATTTGCGTTGCCGGACATGTCGCCGAAGCGGTGACCGGCCGTTATTACGACGACCTGGCGCAGGAGTACGTCTTTGCCCCCCTGCAAATGGCGCGAACCACTTTTGATCCCGTAGTGGCCATGACCTATCCCCTAGCCTTACCCCATGAAAGCGGGCCAGACGGCAAGCCGCAGGTGAGACACAAGCTGCCCTATAACGCCAGCGGCAACCCGTCCAGCTTTGCCCTGGGCAGCGTCGCCGACCTGGCCAATCTGGCCCAAATGTATCTCAACCAGGGCCGTTTTGGCGACCAACAATTTTTGACCGCCACCGCCATAGCTGACATGCAGCGGCTTCACGCCAGCCGGTACATTACCAGCGCGGCGCACCCCCTGGCCCATGCCAATGGCGGCTTTGGCTTGAGCTTCAACGTCGGCCAGTACAAGGGACGGCGTTCGGCCCGGCATGGCGGCATGAATCCCGGCTATAACTGTTTCTTTGACCTCTTTCCCGACGACCAGGCCGGTTTTGTCTTGCTGACAACCTATCTGCCCCGCCAGGAAGGACGGCTGATGGAGATGGCTGCGGCATTGTATGATTATGCGTTAGGGATTCCCGGCCAGGGCGTCGTTTACCTGGATAAACCGACGGCCGTTGCCCTCGACAGCGGCCGGTTGTCCCGTTACGGCGGCGTTTACCTGAATGTAGAGACGGCCGACCTGGTTACAGTTGTCGTCGCGGCGGATCAACTGATCCTGGAACGGCCGGGCGATTCCCGGCCGCTCGTACCCATTGGCGGCGACGAATTTTACGCCGAGGTTTCGCAGACGGGTCGTTTATCCGTCGCTTTCCTGTTTAATGGGGCGGACGAGGTAGCCCAGGCCATGATCGCCGGCGAACCTTACCAGCCGGTGACTCTAGACCCGTTTACGCCTGACTTGGACCTGTGGCAATCTTACGTTGGTCTCTACCGGGATCCGAGCAATATGGTTCCGGCGGAAATGGTGAGGGTGCGTTTACAGGACGGGGTTTTGTATTTTGCCGAGGGGGAGGAGGAAGCGGCCGCCAGGGCGATTAGCAACCGCTGTTTTTTGAGCGAGTTGGGCTTGTTTGCGTTTGAGGATACGACCGTAGCCGGTGTCAAAATTCTGGTGTGGGGCAAAGCAGCCCGCTACTATCCGCTGGATGAACAGGCTTATCAGACCCACAAGATATTTCGCTGAGCGGTTACCGCGTCATTGCGTGAGTATTTTGTCTCCTGGCGCAAATGGTGCATGGATCACAAAGTGCAAGTAGTCTTCAGAACTTGCGGTAAATGTATGAACTTCACCTGGCTCTACCACAAGCACATCGCCCTGTCTCAAGGTTAATTCGATACCAGCTACCACAATCGTGCTTTGCCCCTGTGCTACCAGGTATATCTCGAACATGCGCCCGTGATAATGCTCCTCCTGCACACCGCTATTCGCATATCCGACAGGAACAGGAACTTCTGAATTCCAGGGACCGAAAAACCATCCTTTTGATTGCTTTCTGTCACTGTTGTAATGTAGCATTGTTGGGAACTCCAGCTACTATCCGAGATTTGTCATCCGCGCCGAGCATTTTGTGGGATAGCGCCCGATCAACCGTCTTGTGCCGGCCGTACACGCCAGTAGAGCCAGCGTGCGTGAAACGAGAGGAAGGTCAAGAAAATGAGCCACGGGTTGAACGGCCGTCACATCTCATCCTCAAACGGAAAGGTTTCTCAGGCGTTGGGCAGTTCTTCAAGCGCGCGAGCCATAAGGTCGGACACGCCAAGCGCCTGCGCCCAGTGCTTTAGGTAGTCAAGATCGAGGGCCGACTGCTGGGTCTTCAGAACGCCCAGAATATCCCGCCACTGCCTTTCGGAACTGTCGCCGCCCAGGCGAAACCACTCCAGCTTGGCCAGCACAACGTCTTCGGCGCTCAAAACCCATATTTTCTCGTCGCTGTCTGGCCCAATAGGTTCGGCTATACGTCGCTCAAGCTGCTGACGATCAAAAGGACGATCCTTGGGAATAAAGACGTCCACTTTGAACATCGTATTCAGGTGAATCAGATTAAAGCTGCCGCGATGCTGTATCGCCTGCTGAATCATCTGCTCATCGGCGTAAAAGGCGTCCTGCAATCTGGACACTAAAGATGGGACATGCTTTGGCCGAACGTTGGCGACAATGTCCACATCCATCGTTGTGCGCAACATGCCGTGAACGATGCTAGCCATGGAACCGCCGATCACATAGGGAACGCCTAGTTCGTCCAACGTATTGGTCACCAGTAGGGCGACCTGGAAGGCTTGGGAATCAATCAAAAAGAACTTCCTTAGAACCGGGATAGGGCCATAAACATGCTCGGCCAATTCATCGCCGAGGATCATGGAGGCTAGACGCCGCCGTAGCTCCTCAGCCGATCCGTTGGGGAAGCGCCGGCGCAAGCCCATCAAGGCCAACTGTCTCGCCGTCCGGTTTAACCCTTCCATCAACTCCAATTTGCGCCAGGCGGGGGTTTCGCGCCACAGGTTAAACAGAATAGCCTCCGCTTCCGGCGAGGTGTCCCAATTCATTTCCCGCCAGGAGGGTAATCGCCGCCTGTTGGCCGCTGCACCGGGTTCGGGTTGTAAGATTGCTCGTTCTTCAGGCATGCTCGCGCTCCATTCATCGGGTCAGATGACGTCTTCGTGCTAATTATACCACTGGATTACTTTGCCGTCAGAGGAGGAATAGACAGTTTCCATGATCCTGTATTGCCTCAAAATAGACCGTTACCGAACGGGCCAGTTGGCAATCCTCTTCCTACAAGCCATAATTGCCCGGCGAGGCGAGGGATTAAAAGATGTCTGCTGTGTAAACCTATTACGACCAGAACGCAGTCACCGAATGGGAGCGGCTAGAGCGGCATCGCACCGAGTTCGCCGTCACCATGTTGGGTCGAACTCAACTACCGCCTGGGCCGGGAACCGTCGCTGCACGGCGCCGTCGATCACCTGCTGTACATCGGCGTAAAGCTGCCTGAGGCCCTGGACTTCTTCTCCTTTGACGCCCTGCCGCCGCTGTCAGTGAATCGAACCAATGAACGCCACTTACAGGATATCTGGACCTGTGTTCAGAACGGCCGTCAAACGGCCGTTTTCGATTGACGACAAGCCTGATTGATTAGCCGAGAACCAATGCACATTCGCCCTTACCACCCCAACGATCACGCTGCGCTCGTCCCCCGCACAGCCGCCTTTCGCGTAGACTTGGCCGCCCTGCGCGGCGACCGGCGCGAACCCGATCTGACGGCCGCCGCTGCCGAGTTGCAGGACTATTTGGATAAAGCCATGCCCATTTTTGTGACCGAACGGCCGTCGGGCGAAATCGCCGGTTACCTGGTGTGTCGCGTGGATGGGGAGACGGTGTGGACCGAGTCCCTCTTTGTCGGCCCGGCCTACCGGCGGCAGGGCGTTGCCGGTCAGCTTTATGCCCAGGCCGAGCGGCTGGCCGTAGAACGAGGCTCGGACACGGTTTACGATTGGGTGCATCCCAACAACGACCCGATTATCGCCTTCCTGCGTAAGCGGGGGTATGATGTTTTGAACCTGCTGGAGATCCGCAAATCGCTACCGGATGAACGATTGACGACGACCCTGGCGGTGGGCAGGCAGCGTTATCGCTACTAGCGCAATTTCACATTCTAGGGCGCAAGCCTGGCGGCGCCGGTGCCGGCGCTCTAAAAAGGATGGGTACTATATGAAACAATCTTTGGTACAGAGGCTGCTTGCACCTGCCAGGGCAGGCAACCCCCGCCTGACGCAGGGGAGCATTGTTACCTTGCTGCTGCTTTCGGCGGGCTGTTTGCTGGCCGCGCCGTGGATTATGCCGCCCGGCTATTCCTGGCTAACCCACACCACCAGCGAGTCGGCGGCGCAGGCGCTGGAGGGGGCCTGGTTGGCCCGGTTGGGTTTTATCCTCTTTGGCCTGGCCGTCATCTGGCTGGCCTCGTTCAAATCGCCTGTGTGGGCGCGCGCGGCCGTCTGGTTTCACCTCGCTTTTGGAGTCTGCATGGTGGGCACAGCCGCTTTCTCCCACCATCCCTGGCTGGCAGGTGTCCCCTTTGACCCGGTCGAGGATATCCTCCACTCGCTGACGGCGACGGTGATGGGGTTTGCTTTTGCCTTGGGCGTGGTAGTGCGATTCTGGCAGCGGGGGACAGAGGATAGGGTAGGGCGGGTTTTGGATGTAACGGCCGTGGCGGCCGCCACCTTCCTGCCCCTGCTCATGGCGACGCAGCCGGAAATCATTGGCCTGCTGCAGCGGTTGATGTTTGCCGTGGCCTATCTCTGGTACGGCCGTGAAGCGTTGGCCTGATGAATCAGGCCTGATTCATCAGCGGAGGGAATTATGTTCCACCACCGTTTACCTGCCGGAATACTCAACCTTGCTCTCCGGCCGCACGCCGCCGGATGAGGTGGGGTTTCAATCAAGCCATTTACAAATCTGGTACAACCACACCGGCGCCAGTTGGGTCGGCGAGGACGAACGGCCGCACAAACAGCTGCACAGCGACGAATGTTTTATCGTTCTGCACGGCAGCCTGGTGGTGGAAGTGGACGGCCGTCGTTTCAGCATCGGCCCGCGCGAATTCTGCTGCTTCCCGGCCGGGCAGTACCATGCCGTCGTCGCCGTCCACCCGCCGGTGGAGACGCTGATGATGCGCGCTCCGTCGGTAGATGACAAGGTTTACCAGGAACAACCGTCGGACCCAGCGCCCATTCGCCCGGCGACGGCCGTTGACCTGCCCGTCCTCTACGCATTGGACCAAATCGCCCAGTCGGATGCCGCACGCCGCGCCTTCATCGCCCGCTCGGTGGGGGAGGGGCGGGCCTGGGTGGTCGATCTGGCCAGGCAGGTAAGCGGTTACAGCGTAATACGACATGATTTTTTCGGCCGTTCCTTCCTGGAGTTGGTCTACATTACCGCCGACCGGCGGGCGTCCGACCTTCAAGAATCTCAGGCCAGTTCGCATAGTTCCACGCCACTACCTGGCTCAGTCAGGCCGCCGCCCGTTTTCACGGCACTGTCAACAATGGCTTCCAGTGGGGTAGGGGGCAACAGGTATGATAGGCTGCCCCCTTCAGCCGTGCTCCAGGGCAGGTTGGCCGCCAGCTGCTCTCGCCAGGGAGGCGAAAGCCCAGTCTGTGGGCCGGCTTCAGAGGTAGCTGCCGACGAAAGCAGCCTGGTTAGGCGGATGAACTATTAGTTGAACATTCGTTCAGTGAGGCTTGCTACCGGCCAGGTGGGATTTTGGCCATGCGTTGGTTGCCACGGATCAGGGTCAATGATTAGACGGCCGGGCTGAAGACAGATGGCGACGAGTCACGACGGGCTGCGCTCAGTTTACGGATTCAGCAGCGCATTGGCCGCTTCAATAGCCGGTATCAGGCGTGATAGACTATCGTTGATTCCGGTACGGCCGACGCTGTAATTGAAGAAGGTTAACAGCCGGCGCCCCTCGCCAGTGCACAAAGCGTAAATGGCATCATTCGTGGCTAAGGCATGTTCAGCCGCCCAAAGATAATCGTTATAGATAGTCTGCCACTCGCCGGGAAGGGAATGGTAGGTTTTGCTGACAATGAGCTGCCGATAATAGGCTTCAAATTCAGCGCAGGTGGCGCCTGTGCCCTGGTACAATCTATCCAGTAGACCACCCGTGTTTTCCAGGGTGACGCGCAGTTCGTTCATGCTGTTGATCATTTCGTTAGGGGTGAAAGTGATGGGCTGCGGCCGTGCGGGCGGAGGCGGCGGGACTGGCGTTGGCGTGGCCGCTGTTGGGGCTACGCCCAGGTAAGCGTCATCCCAACTTATGTAAGTCTGGGCAGGGTTGCCCTCTGTTACGGAACTGACCAAAAAAACTGTGATCCGGTCTGTGCCTGCTACCGCGTCTACTGTGATGTATTGCCAGGTATCTAACGGCCGGTAAGAACTGGAACAAACCGTTGTGGGCAGCCAGCGATTGTCGTCGCCGTTTGTGTTAATACAAGTGTATACGCTCAAATTAGCTGGATTGATAGATATGTTCGGATCGTCTTCCGTGGAAGACCAAGCCGTTACCCAGGCGCCAAAGCGATATGTCTGCTGAGGCGTTACGCCAATGACGTGTTGGTGGATATAGAAGCGTTCCTGGTGTTGGCCGCGCATAGCCCATCCGCCGGAGCGGACTAAACGGCCGTCGTACAAAGAAACAGGTAGTTTCCAGGTCTGTATGTTCCAGATTGTCGCACTCCAGGCATTCGTGTCAAATTCAAAGCCTGGGTCAACTAATAGATTTGGTCCCAGCGGCGGCGCGGTGGCCGGCGGCGCGCTAACAACCGGCGCGGTCGTCGGCCAGGGGGTTGGCGTGGCAGGAGCGGCTACAGCGACAACTGCAGCCAAATCCCCTTCTATGGCAGCGTCCACGGCCGCTAACCAGGCGGTTCCACCAGCGACCGTTTCGACCACGACCCAATCCCCGTTATCGCTCTGCCCGATAACCAGCAGCAAATTATCCACTGCGACTTCGGCAACGGCCGGATAAACCAACCCCGGCCCGCTGCGCAATACAGCGACCGCGGCCGTCACGCGGGCGAAGATGCCTGGCTCTAAGGCGACGGTCAACTCCGTTACGCCCTGGCCGACAATTAGCGCCGTCTGCGCAGCGTGATAACCGGCGGCCGTGACGCGTACAGCGTAAGGTTCGCTGATACCGTGTGCTCGCGCAAAAAGCGCCTGGCCAAGTTCGTCCGTTGTCTGACGAAATAAAGCCAGGTGTACCGTTGCTCCTGGCACTGGCTCACCGCTGATCTCGTCCACCACCCAAATCTGCACCAGCGGTGCGGCCGTTGGGCTGGCCGTCGCTGTTGGCATTGGTGTGTGGGTTGCTGTATTGACGGCCGTGGGGGAGGCAGCGGCTGTTGACGTGGACGGCCGTAGGGTTGCCGATGGCGTCACTGTCGGCGCGGCGACAACCGCCGTAACTGTGGCGGCAGGCTGGCTCTGTTGGCAGCCAACAAGCAGAAACAGAAGCGGCCAAATAAGCCAGGCATGCCAGACACCTGAAAAGACGCCGCCGATTGAGCTAACCAGCCGTGATAACCACCCCTTTCTTGTCATAGCCACACCTCGATCCTTCATTTCAGCTCCTTGTACCAAGACGTGGTGGCTCCGGATTAGCCAGTATCATCGTACCTTTCACCCATCTTGGGCCCATTGCGGCCTTATTATAACAGATAGCGAGAGGCGTTACGCATTTTCGAGGCGTTTTGCCACCGGCTTGCAGCAACCGCTTTAGTTGGCCAGTGGCTGAAGCTACCCTCCCGTACCCGCGATGAAAACAACTGGTCTCAACTCGATATCATCTAACGGCGGCGTGATGAGACAATCGCGGCTATGGAGCGATTACTGAAAAATCCGAAGGGGGCTAAGGCGCGTTCTATGGTAATGGGCCCTTTTTAGTCTATAATCTTGTGGCGCCGGCACGCTGCATACCGGCACAACCGAATTGACGGGCCAAGAGGAAATACCGATTACGGTTCCCATAGCTGCCCTGGTCAATAATAATCATCGGATCGAATAACTTGTGGCAATGGCCGTTCCAAGCTTTATCCACCGTATCTAAAGCGCGCCCAAGTCATTCGCATAGTAGTGCGGCATGCGTCAGGTTCATCTGCTCACGTTACGGAGCGTAGATTTCACTGGAAGCGGCTATATCTGGTATGGTTCACAGTATGATTGGTCCCTATTCGTTTTACATCTTTGTCGTTTGTGTCGCCCTCTTTGTTTGGTCGCTCCTTTTTTGGCAGGAGCGGTCGCGCCGCCGGCAGATTGTTACCCTAATGCTGTTCGCGGCCGTTGTTGGCGGCTATTGGTCGGTGCGACCTGGCGCCAGCAACGCTACGGCCGACGAACTGACCGCGCTGGCGGCGATTAGCGCCGGCGAGATCGTTCCTTTAGGGCAGCCCGTTCTCATTGAAGCCTACACCAATTATTGAGTCAGCTGCCTGCGGGCCAAGCCCATCGTGGATGGGCTGGAGGTGGAGTGGGGGGAGCGAGTGCGCATTATTCGCCTCAACGCGATGGAACGCGAGAATCTGGCGCTGCTCTCCCGGTTGGGCGTCCGGTTTATGCCCACTTACATTTTATTAGACAGTGACGGCCGTGAGCTGTGGCGCAGCATTGGCGGCATTAACGCCCGCGAAGCGCGAGCAATGGTGGAACAGCTGCCATAGCCAGCCATGCGCAGAAACGCTTTGAATATCAGGAGGATATGATGAACCCGTTGGGCACACGCATCGCCAGGGCCAAAGAGGCATTTGATCTGACCGAGCCGGCTGATCAGGCCAGCCTGCTGGCTCTGGCCGATGCCCTGCTGGCCGATCGGCAGATTAACCTGGATCAGGTAATGGCCCGGGCGCGTCAAGAAACAGCTCCCCTGGAATTCAAGATCGCTGCCAAACTGATGGCGTCCCGCTCCTTTTTGCTGAGCAGCGACAGGCCGGCAAAAATTGGCGTTGTCTTTGCCATGTGGGGCGAACAAAACCGGCTGCGCCCCAAAAGCGGCGCCAATCCCCATGGTGAAGATTCCTTACGAACCAAAATTAGCCAGTTGGCCTGGGCTACTGCCGGAACCAACGTGGCCTGGACGCTCTACCCGGTGGATGATGGCTGCCCTTATGGCAGCGGCAAACTGGCCCAGACCATCGCTGCCGAGTATGGACCAGAGCAAGCTGTTCAGGTTCTCTTTCTCGCCGATCATCTGCCGGCCGCCACGGGGCCGCTGCGCCGGCTGGCCTCAGCCGATGATTCGC
>Ga0114946_10001989_pt1 | contig 14031 bp, 12 predicted proteins | sample WalLakDeSediment_FD_88676 | JGI IMG/M metagenome (GOLD analysis project Ga0114946, IMG submission 88676) | Lake sediment microbial communities from Walker lake, Nevada to study Microbial Dark Matter (Phase II) - Walker Lake 11/02/13 Deep Sediment | ecosystem: Environmental > Aquatic >...
ATGCATTCCTCGTCCTGCTGAGTTCAAGCCCTCGATCAGATCGGGTTCACTGAATGTTTACCTTTCTTCAAGGTTCCTTGCCATTCGTGGAGCAACTGCAAGGCTTGGAGTGGAGTCAATAGGTTGACATCGGTATCCCGTATCCTTTCGAGAAGAGGATGTGGATCCACTGTGGATCGATCGTGAGTCTCCTTGGCGAAATCTAGGAAAGACAGTTGACGTTGATCGATGGAACAGAGGGAGTGACCTCTGCGTATCCCGTCCCTCTCCAGATCCCTTAGGATATTCTTTGCTCTCGTTATAACCCTGCCCGGAATACCGGCGAGCCGCGCAACCTGGATCCCATAGCTGTGATCGGCAGGGCCCTCAGCGACCGTATAAAGAAAGGCTACTCTATCCCCCCACTCCTTCACCTGGACATTCATATTATGAACCCTGGGAAATGTGTCGGCCAACTCACTCAGCTCGTGATAATGGGTGGCAAAGAGTGCCAAGGAACGGTGGTTCAAATCTTCATGCAAATACTCGACAATTGCTGATGCGATACTGATACCATCATAGGTGCTTGTGCCTCGCCCTACCTCGTCCAGAATCACCAGACTTTTGGGGGTACAAGCATTCAAAATTCGAGCCGTTTCACTCATTTCAACCATAAAGGTGCTCATACCGCGAGTCAAAATATCCGATGCGCCGATTCGCGTGAATACTCTATCCACCAACCCCAATGTCGCAGATTGTGCTGGAACAAACGAACCGATCTGCGCCATGAGAAGAATCAAGGCTGCCTGTCTTATGTAAGTGGATTTTCCTGCCATATTAGGGCCGGTGATGACAAGGATTTGTCTATTCGACTGATTGAGAAACAAATCGTTGGGCACAAAAGATGGTTGGTTGTTCATTCTCTCCAAGACGGGATGTCTGCCTTGTCGGATCTCCATCATAGATTGTTCGACGAGCTCAGGCTCGACATATCCAAATCGCTCCGCAGCCTCTGCCAAGGACCTAAAAACATCAAGTTCTGCTACAGTACGAGCAATCTTCATGAGTGGATCACACCAGAGAGCCAGTTCTGACCTCAGATGGCAAAAGATCTCATACTCCATTTCCTTGATCTTGTCATCCGCATTCAACACCAAGGCCTCGTGTTCCTTGAGTTCTTCGGTTATGAAACGTTCACAGTTTGTAAGGGTTTGTTTGCGAATATAATTCTCTGGAACCAAGGACAAATTGGGTTTGGTGATTTCAATGTAATATCCCATAATCCTGTTATATCGCACTTTTAGCGACTGTATCCCGGTGCGTTTCATCTCTTTGACTTCGAGTTCTCTTAACCAACCTTTGCCTGAAGATCGAACAGATTTCAGTTCGTCAAGTTCCTGAGATATCCCCTCTCGGATAAGTCCCCCTTCAGTCATAGAAATCGGAGGTTCATCCGTCAGAGTAGTGTCGATTCTTCTTACCACTTCTTGGGAAGAGTTGAAATCATCCAAGAGATGTTTGAAAGGATTAAAGGTATCCTTGGAAAGTAAAACCGCACATTCAGGAACACGTTTTAGACTATCAGCCAGGCCTCGTAAATCCCTGGCATGTGCTGAACCACAACCAATTTTTCCCGTCAATCTCTCGATATCCTGTATTCCCGAAAGTTTCTCTCCCAATCTCGTTCGCAGTTCTGCTTCTTCTTTGAAATACCGAACCCGTTGGAGACGTTCCAGGAGTATCTCTCTTTCCAGACAAGGGGATTTGATCCAATCGGCAAGTAGCCTTTTACCCATAGGGGTTTCGCAGTGATCCAAAACGCCAAGAAGAGAGTGTTTTCTCTCGTTAAGGGAAGAAGCCAGCAATTCCAAATGTCTTCGTGTATCTTCATCCAACCCCATGAACATATCAGTGGAATAGCACGTAATCCCTGTGATATGCGCTAAGCCCGCTTTTTGAGTCTCTTCAAGATAGAAAAGTATTGCACCAGCAGCCGCCACAGCGGCGCGCCGTTCATCCAAGTCATACCCTTTGAGATCTTGAGTCCCGAATTGCCTGCAGAGACATTCCCTGCAACGTTCCAAGGAAAAGATCCAGGAATCACGGAAGGTAATACGTGACAGACTTGGATTCTTCTGGAATTTATCTGTGAACAGACGTTCCTTGGATTTGTCTGGACAAAGGAGCTCGGCAGGAGCGACCCGTTCAAGTTCATCCATGGCCTTGCTCTCGCTCCCCAACTCCGTCACCCTGAATTGTCCAGTGGAAAGATCTACGTGTGCCACGCTCCATTTTCCATCGAGTTCCGCAATCGATGCCAGAAAGTTACTGCTCAATCCATTCAACTCTTCCGGATCAGTTACTGTCCCCGGGGTAACGATTCGAACCACTTCCCGTTTCACCACACCCTTGGAAAATTTGGGATCCTCTACCTGATCGCAAATCGCCACGGCATGTCCTTCCCTTACCAGTTGAGCCACATAGCGTTCGGCCGCATGATAGGGAACGCCACACATGGGCATGGCACCATCATCCTTGCGTCGGGATGTCAGAGTTATACCAAGAATCTTGGAAGCCTGTTGGGCGTCTTCATAGAAGAGTTCGTAAAAATCCCCTAAACGAAATAAAAGCAAAGAATCTGGATTTTGGGATTTGATCCTTTGATATTGTTCCACCATGGGAGTGGATTTGGCGCTGGATATGCTCATTCTCTAACCACGTAGGTCTTGAAATTCTCTCGAACCATGATTTGCTCCGCCATTCGCTCCGCTTCCTGCTGCGTTCTGAACCGTCCCACTCTGACTTTATATACAGGCTTTCCATCCAGAGAACCATCCACAGTATAGGAATCATACCCTCTGCTCTGAAGTTGTTTTTCCACGTTTTGAGCCCACTTTTTCTTTGTGAATGCACCCACTTGAATGGCAAAAGGGAAATCTTCCAGAGGATGCGTGCCAACAGACTCATCCATTCTTTCCATGAATGACGGAGCTTCAGAAGATGCCCCTTGGGAAATCTGGTTGATTCCCAGTTTCGTATAACATTCCCTGAGCGTCTCGCGAACGAGGTCGCTAAAGGCTGGAGCCATTTCAAGATTCAAGGCAGTTTCCCCAATGTTGATAGATTCAACATATTGTTTGTTTTCAAGAAGAACCTGACATAACGCTACCGCGATTTGACCCGTCCATTGTGTTTCCCTGCCCAACTCCCAAGCTTCCTCCAACTGCCTTTGGGCATCGAGAAGAGAACCGGCACGCAAAAAACTCATGCCCAACCAATATTGCGTCTCTGGTACCCTCTTATCCGTGGGGTAAGCAGCCAAGAAGGTTCTGAACTCCGTGGCCGCCTGGGAATAATTCTCTCGCATGAAATATAGAAACGCCAATTCAAACTGAGCCTTCTTGGCCCACGGAGTTCCCTTATAGTTACGAACCGTGTTTCGAAGTCCATGAACCGCGGAAACAAAATCCTCTTCCAAGCTGCCCAACAAATATTGCGCTTCAGGGGCATGTGCAGATCGAGAATACTTTTTGACATATTCGGTCAGCTTACCCTTGGCTTCTTCTGTCTTTCCTCCTTCCAATAAGGTTTTCGCATCAGCAAAGAGTTGGTTGGCTTCGTCCGCGGCCCAGCCAAGACCTTGGAGAAATAAACATGAACCTGATAAAGACAGAATAAGTGTCAACCCCCATACCCAGGATCTTTTTGAAATCATCACTCATTCCTCCTTCATGTAAATATTCAGTGAACCCGATCTGGGCTCGGATTATATCCTGCTGATATCAAGCCCTCGATCAGATCGGGTTCACTGAATATTTACTCCTTCATATTCTCGGATAAGCACATGGTGTGTCGATGAGAAGCATCTCTACAATACCCAAGGGATCACGAAAAAACAACTTTTCATTCAATAGCACGTAGATTTCTCGACGCATCCTGGATACGTCTTCGTTCGCTCGATCGTTGCAATCGATTCGAACGCCAATCAATCTCTCCAAGATGCAAACTCTCTTTTGCGTGACTCCTAATCAAATGGCGCATCCATACAAACACACCCGAGAAGCGGACTCAAGGCGTACCGAGACCAGACACTTCTCATCCCCAGACCTTTCAGGATATACAACGATTTGTCCCTCCCTGGTTCGTCCCGTAAAACGACTTGGATCCTTCCAACTTCTCCCCTCACAGAGTATTTGCCGTGTTTTGCCTACCAAGGATTGATGGCTCGAAAGAGCTATGGAGCCATGGCATCGCTCGGCCTCAAGAAATCGCCTTTGTTTCTCTTCAGGAGGGACAGTGTCTTCCCAATGGGCTGCTTTCGATCCAGGCCTCGGGGAATATTTGAATATGAAGGCTCGATCAGGTCTTGACTCTTCCAGCATGGATAGGGTTTCCAAGAAATCTTTCTCCGTCTCCCGAGGAAACCCAACGATTACATCAACATATAGTCCCGCTCCTGGAAATGTATCGCGAATCAAAGACAATTTTTCCAGATAATCCTCTCGGGTATATCCCCTGCCCATCCTATCGAGAACCCAGTTGCTGCCAGATTGAAAGGGCATTTGGAACTGGGGACAAAATATCGGGTAATTGGAAAGGGCACGAATGAACCAAGGATGAATATCCCTGGGATGGGCCGTAACGAGTCGAACCCTCCAGCAATCCGGAATATCAGACAATCCATCCAGGATGTCCACAATTCCCTCTCCTGGACGCCTGCCTTGCTCAACCTGAAACGCCATAATATTCTGTCCGAGAAGAGATACCTCTCGAGCACCTCGTGATACCAGTTCTTTTACCTCATCGAGGATGCTCTTAATGGATCTACTTCTTTCAGGACCCCTGACATAAGGAACGATACAGTAAGAACAGTAGTTGGTACATCCTTCGACGACTTTCACCATTTCACAGAGTTGAACTCGGGGCCGAGTTGTCTTTGGACCAAATCTCCCCTCCCCTCCCACCAGGCATTTACGGCGGCCTGTATCCAGAACATCCCGAACCAGTTCTGGAATGCGATAAAAATGGCCCGGCCCTATAACCAAGGAAATCCCAGGTAGTTCCTTCAGAAGGGCTGGACCCTTTCTTTCAGCCACACAACCGCACAATCCTATGACCCTTGGACACCCACCTTTTATGTTGTGATTGATGCTCCTCACCATCTGGATGGCCCTATCTTCCGCTCCTTGACGTACGGAACAAGTGTTGACCAAAAGAATATCCGCCCCATCGACGGAAGCATGGAGTTCAAAGCCATGTTTCTCCATCCACCCCGCAAGATCTGCGGAATCCGCCTTGTTCATCTGACATCCATATGTGATGATATGAACCTTTTCAGCCAATCTCCATTCCTCCTATCTATCCAACAGAATGAAACTTAGAACTTTTCGTGTCTCGATTGGGAGTAAATATTCAGTGAAAGCGATCCAGAGACAAACCGTCGTGGGAAGAGGAGACAGATTGGAAGTGAAATCCCCTCCCAGATGCCGAATATGCATTCGGCGTGGGAGGGGATTTCAAACCTTTCGAAAACAGCATCTCTGTCTCTTCTCCGCCAAGGGCTGCGTTTGGATCGGGTTCACTGAATATTTACATTGGGATCCCTCGCTCTCTGGAAGAGGGGGAGGAGGGACTCTTCAGATCTTAACTGAATTGGCAACCTTCGAGGTCACTCAAAAACAACTTCACATTCTAGAGGGCAATGTTAACATTATCTTCAGCCTCGCCTCGAGCTCGGATTCCTCAATGTGCCTTGGATACATCGTGCGGATCCCCTCAGTCGTTGCGGTCCAATCTAACGCCCATCTTAAACTTCTTGTTGCGCGACCTCTAGGTGCAAATTTTAACCCATATGAAATCTGATCCTTCAACATCGTAAGTATTCAGCATCTGGCAGGAAATGGGTACCAGCAGGGCGAGGAGTGCGTGAATCGTCTTGGCTCATGCTCGGCTCGCTGGAATCGTTGTGATTTGAGCCTGGCTAAACAGGGTCGGCCTCCCGCTGCTTTTTCTCCTTTACTTGAGAGGCAGCCCGTGGCAGGATGATACTAGTGCAAACATTGAACCCATTGCGGATTATGAGAATGGAGTCAAATTCCTATGAAACGTATCCCATGGACCATGATGTTACTTTTATGCGCAGTATTGTCTTCGCCCACCCATGCCCTACTCTTTAGCGACGAAGAAATAGTGGAGCAAATGGAGATGATCCGGTCTCGAAAAGGGCGTTTTCTGATCATCAACGGGGACGATTTCGGTATGTCTAATTCCACTAATATCGGCATGATCCAGTGTTTTGAAGAAGGCATTCTCACATCAGCCACCATCATGATGCCTTGTCCTGCTATCGAAGAAGCGATCGCCTACAAGAAGAGAGAACCCAGGGCAGACGTGGGACTCCATCTCACTCTGACCAACGAATGGAAATCTCATCATTGGGGCACAGTGGCTCCAAAAGATCTGGTTCCCAGCCTGTACAAGACAGGAACGGATCAAATGTGGCCAGCCGTGCTTTCCGTCTACAAGAATGCCAGATTGCCTGAAGCCCGTATGGAGATTCATGCCCAGATGAATCTCGCCCGCGAGATGGGATTACATTTCAATCATCTGGATTGTCACATGGGCTGGTATCATTATTCTCCGCATCTTTATCGCATCGTCCAAGAAATTGCCGAGAAGGAACGGTTACCTATCAGAGTCGCTTTACCCCCCAGAATCAGGAGTCTTCGAAGTGCAGGACTTTGGGTCACAGACCGTTTGGACTATACCCTTAATGGGGTCAAAAAAGAGACCTTGAAAGACGAACTTATTCACTGGATACGTGGGCTTAAAGAGGGAATAACCGAACTCGTATGGCATCCGGCCCATCTGAACGATGAGCTGAGATCCATTACCGCGACGGCTGAAGCACGAGATATGCAGCGAGCGGTGCTACTAGACCCCGAGGTGAAAGCGGCTATCGATTCCGAGGGTATTATCTTGATTGGATATGAGCCTCTCAGGAGGCTTTCGCAATAGCAACGATGGATGCCAATCCCACAAGTATTCCGCTCAATATCCCACAAAGCACGGCTAGACCCAATACAATGAGCTGCCCCAGTTCCCAAAGTATAGGAACCCACCCCCAGATTATCATGCCTTCAAGGATCCCAACAAGCAAAAGCAGAAACAGAGCCACATAACCGATCCACTTGGATATTCTTGGTATTTTCAATCTGGACATGACAATCTCCTATTGGACTGCGCCAAGAAAACCTTCCTCATAGAAGGCTGGTCTATATCCTCTCTCCGATGCCCAACGAATGGCCAATTCCACCTTCTCTTCTATATTGGGTTGATAAAAAACAGGCAAATCCTTTCTGAAATACTGCTCGTGAACCATGAATTCAAGAATATTTCCTTGATGAGGATGAGATCCAAGGATATTCAACTTCTCTCGGATCTTTCCCAAGGGGATTTCGTTTATGACCATATCGTGTTTGACAAACAAAATATCCTCGTCGCAATCCATCCATGCATCTCTTCCTTCGAGATGTCGCACAATATCAGGATTAAGATAGTATGAGCAATAGGTATGTCCATCCCGAAAACGAAAGTATCCAACGAGACCACGCACGCCCTGATCCCGGAGTGCACGACACGATTCTCTTGTCGCTTCAGCCCAATGAATGGTGGTAAAGGGACTTAAAAGGGAAGGACCTGCCCACCGCTCGATTTCACGAGTAACGAGAGTATAATCCTTTTCCATTTTGTTATAATCCGAAGTCAAATAAGGCCTGGATGGTTGATCACTTCTTGCGTGAAAGGTGATCCTCATCCATTCCCGGTTGTTTTCCCACTGCTTTCTATATCTTTGAGAGATCTGTGAGAGGTTGAATTCGGAATCTTGATAATAAATATTTAATTGAATTTTGCTTCCATATCTATTATGCATCTTACGCCAAAAGGCGAGATACGGGTGTTGAAAAATGTTTTGAATAGGGTTCCTCGCAATATCACGAAGAAATAGGATGTTATCATCGACAGAAAAACGATATCTTTTCACAATAGAACGATCCCATAATAATCGCAAGGGTTTTCCTTCTGTTCCAAACGATGATTCCCACTGTATTCTGAAATCCGAACGATGATCATTCAGATCAAGAGGAATACGAAAGGGGCCTCTTTCCAAGAAAAGACGATCTTCGTTCAGACGTATTATCCCAGGACAGGATGCCGAACCTTCCAGGAAGATCTGAAAGCGTCCTTCCTTCCAATGACCGTCCATAGGAGTCAAGACAGCACCATCGCAAGGAAAGCTGATAACCAGACCAGGAAAGACCATTCCCATTGCTTTTAGTTCCTTGTTCTCTTGTGATGAGTATCCTGAACTTCCTTTGTTTTTGCGTGACTTCCCAGTATAGCTCCAATGCTTCTATTCACACCAATCTCATAGTCCAGGATTGGATCGACCCGACCTGTCATGTTCTCCGGTTTGTCTATCCAAGCCATCATTCTATCCGTGAGGATTTGAACCATGGCTGTAATTATTCAGTGAAAGCGATCCAGAGACAAACCGTCGTGGGAAGAGGAGACAGATTGGAATGCCGTGATACGCACCTTTCAAACCGTTCGAAAACAGCATCTCTGTCTCTTCTCCGCCATGGGCTGCGTTTGGATCGGGTTCACTGAATGTTTACATTTACACCTTTACTACTTGCTTGATTGCATCCATATAGCATTGCACACACGCTTCAGGACTCATGGACTTCAGGGCATATTTCTTTGCATGATAACCCATGGAAATTCGAAATCGATCATCAAGCGCCAACCGGACAAGAAGGAAGCCAGTTTCTCTAAGTTCCCACCTTCCCCTGGGGATGGGGGCCACAATGCCTGGAGGAATTTCTGCATAGGAGCCCAGATCTGAAACCAAGCATGGCAGACCAGAGGCCAAAACAGTGGAAAGAACGGCAGAGGATTCGGCGATCGTTGGAAATCTGAGATTAATACACACATCTGCCGATAATAAAGACAGATACCAATCCTCATTCTTGAGTCTGCCTGTCAAAGTGATCGAATCTTTCACTGGCTCCATGAGCATTCGGAATTCTTCCGCATAGTGATCCTGGATGTGCCCTGCTACAAGGAGACGTGCATCGGGTACCACATGAAGAAGCTCTCTAAAAGCGGGAATGGCAACTTCCATTCGCTTATAGGGCCCGAGAAAGCCAAAGACGCCTATGATAAATGAATCTGAAGGGAGTCCCAAAACTCTTCTGGCTTCACGTTGGCTCAGAGGTTGTTGTACAATCATTGGGTCATAGGGCATCGGAGCGATAAATATAGGCCCCCTATAGCCCAATTGCCTTAAGGTTGCTTCAGCAAAATAGTTGTGGACAAGTACAGCTTTTGCTTTTTCAAGCACACCCTCAATAAAGCGGAGTGACCAGAGGTTTTCTAGTTTCCCATCTTCAAGTTTGCTCCTCAATGAAGAGCTTTGGGCTTCACCATAGACCTCCTCCACTTCTCGATAGAGGATTTCATTCCGTCCCTGTTCCATGGACAAGCAATACATCATATAACTCAGAGTAAGATCATGTAATACAACAAGCCCAGGATATTTCTTCGCAGTCTGGTAAGCCAAAGAATGCTGTATATTGTTGGCCAGTTGATGTATCCAAAAGACGCCTGCTTCCTTCTGATCATCTAGCTGTTGTTGGTTCGTGATAAGCGAGATATCCAGGTTCTTCTGAAGACTTGGCAGGATATTGGAGACATAATCAGCAACTCCACTGGGAGCCGGAGGAAGAGGGGTTACCATTTTGGCATGAATTCTTCGTTTCATTCTATAGATTTCGATCTATTTCTATCCATCCCTCGCAGAAGTCCCAGGAATCTTCCACATTCAAAATACCAATGTTGTGGCGGTCTGAAGGATTTCCTACCCGTAATACATACATCCGATTGTGATAGTCATAATCATGTCCAGGACGATCCGGGTTCTGAACGGCGACAGATACGTTGTACTCACCGGAATTTAGAGGAAGTGAAGGTATGTGGTAACGAACGGTCATCCTTCCATTGAAACCTGGAAGAAGAATGCCACGAATCCCTGTATTCGTTCCCAATACTAGGCTAGACATGGTTTGAATTGCCAAACCCACTTGCAGAGAGTTTACTCTTTGTGTCGTCTCCAGACCTATCTCCAGCACGAAGGGTTCTCCTACCTCGAACAAGGTCTTTTCCCTTCCATCATCTCCCAGCAAACGAATTCGCTGTGCCCGCACCTCTCCAGTGCCCCATCTCTCGCCAAAACCTGTGGTGAGGCTCCCATCGTCATCCCCCCTGATGGTATCCTCTCGATGCTTGATTGTATTCATGAGATATTCATTGGCAACCTTCCCGGCGTCACCCTCCATTACAGAGGTGCCTTTGTCAACCCAAACGGCTCGTTCACAGAGGTTGGATATAGATCCAAGGTCGTGGGAAACGAGGACCAGAGTCGTACCGTTTTTTTTCATTTCATGTATTCTTTCATAACATTTGCCTTGAAATTCCTCGTCCCCTACTGCCAGGATCTCATCAATAATTAGAATCTCAGGATCCACGTTGATAGCGACGGAAAAGCCAAGCCGAAGATACATACCTCCTGAATAATGTTTTACAGGAGTGTCCATAAAATGTTCCAGTCCTGCGAATTTCACGATATCCTCATAGCGCTTCTTGAGTTCAAAACGTGATAGCCCCAAAATAGCCCCATTGAGAAAAACATTTTCCCTCCCGGTGAATTCAGGATGAAACCCGGCTCCCAATTCCAGGAGAGGAGATATTCGCCCTTGCCGGTGAATTTTCCCTTTCGTGGGTTGAAGAATTCCCACCAAGAGTTTCAAGAGTGTACTCTTTCCGGATCCATTTCTTCCTACAATTCCAAAGGCCTCACCTCTCTCGACCCGAAAACTAACACCTTTCAAAGCCCAAAAATCTTCCTTCCTCTTGTCTCGCCTCAAATAGTGGACAATGCTACCTTTCAAGGTGTTTTCCGCGTGCCTATGTAACTGAAATTTCTTCCATACATCTGACACGGCCAATATAGAATCATGGTTCATTGCCATAGATTTCCTCCAATGCCATTCGAACACATTCCATGGAAAACCCTCTGCCTGCCAGATGTCTCGCGATCGCTAATTTCCTCTTCATGATTGGCTTATGGAGGATTCTTTGTTCCCTACGTGCAGCACAATATGTAGCCATCTCTACTAAATCGATATTTCGATATACTTCTTCTACAATATTATGAGCACAATCTCTGTCTAAACCCCGTTCCCAAAGCTTTTGTTGCGCTCGAAGTGGCCCATAACCGCGCTCAGCCATGGATCGAGCGATTGTTTCCCCCAAATCCAGATCATTTATATACCCGAGACACAAGAGTTGTTCAAGAGTTGTGCGTATGGAATCATCCTTACATCCTAGCCCTTTGAGCTTCTCCTCGATTTCCTTTTTAGATAAGGATCTAAAAGACAATGCCCTACATGCCTCTTGAAAAGCTCTATCGATCTCATCGTCTGATTTCGACATAGTGTGTCTCTCCCCTTCTCTCCAAGAGGATAGATAGGGACTGTCCTTCACTCTCTTTCAATATGCGCTCCACATCCATCAATTCCAAGATCATTTTTCCATTAATTTCCAATATGTAGTCCCCTTGCTCCAGTCCAGCATGCCAGGCCAAAGAACCATGGGTAATCCTACCCACATCCACTCCAACACCAAGCTCTCTTGGATAGAGGGATGCGCCCATCAGTATGGTATAAGGAGTGTTTCTTTTGAATGGCGATCCTATCCCTGGTAATGACAATAGGGCCAATTCTAATGTCATGTCCGAGGAGTCTCTCAGTACACGAACATGAATCACCTCGCCTGGCTGGCGATGTAGGGTCAACCTTTTCAATTCGCCAGAATCTCTTACCACTTGTTCTTCTATAGAAAGAATGATATCTCCTACTCGCAATTCTTTTCTCTGTGGATGTAGAATCTTTATCACCCTTGATCCTGATCCTTCGGCATCCTGAACAGAAATACCGAGCCATCCACGATAAACAGTGCCATGCTCGTTCAATTGAGAAAGTACGGTTTTCAGGATATTTACGGGAATCGCGAATCCAGGACCCGTTCCTCCAGTCGGATCCATACATCCCAATCCTATGCAGATTCCAATGACTTCCCCCCTCAAATTCAACAAGGGGCCACCACTGCTTCCGGGGCCCAACAAAGCATCAGTTTGAATATAAATGTCGAGATCGTTAAGACCGAGCCCTTTACGATCTGATGCACTAACAATACCCAGACTCACAGATCCCGAGAGTCCCATGGGACTTCCAACTGCCATGACCCATTGTCCAACGCGAAGATCTGATGAATCACCCAAGGGAAGATAAGGCATCTGTTCAGTATTCGATGCTCGAATGAGCGCAATATCGGCGACTGGATCCCTGCCAAATACTGTTCCAGGCAGGGTTCTCCCATCATGAAGAAGGAGTTCGACATGATCGACCCCGGCCACCACATGTTCCGTGGTAATTACCGACCCTTGAGCGTCGACGAAGAAGCCTGACCCCAAAAGTCCCTTTTTCACCATAGAGGGCCACCATTGCGAGAATAGTGTCTCCAGTCGAGAAGGAGGAGCCGTCTCCCGGCATATGGGAGCCATGATGTGAACCACGGATGGAGACACTTTGGATGCTGTCTCAGACAGCAGGCTTTCCATGGCTTCCCACCCGGAGCCAAGAGCTCCTTGAGAAGAAATAAGCAATACTAAGAGATAGCACCCCATAACATCCAATAATTGGAAGGGCCATCCCTTATCCGATCTCTTCATCCTGAATCATATCCTCCTCCCTGTGCTGAGCAGCCACCAGAAAGATACCTTCTTCCTTTGCTTTGGAACGTATGGCAGCTTCTAAAGCCTCACCAAGAGCCACATTTTCCATGAGAGTGCGTCTAGCGTTTTCCCTGCCTTGCCCTAGTCGCTCCTCTCCGTAAGACAGCCAAGTTCCTGATTTTTGGAGGATTTTGTATTCCAATCCGAGATCGAGAAGATCGCCTTCCCGGGAAATACCACGTGAATACATGATATCGAATTCGGCCTGACGAAAGGGGGGAGCGACCTTGTTCTTCACGACCTTGGTCCTGGTTCTGCTACCCACTACATCTTGTCCATCCTTGATCGTTCCTATACGTCTAATATCAATTCGAACAGAAGAATAAAATTTCAGAGCACGACCACCTGGAGTTGTTTCAGGGCTTCCAAACATCACTCCAATTTTCTCCCTCATTTGATTGGTAAAGATAACACAGCACTGAGATTTGTTGATGACAGCCGCCAGTTTCCTCAATGCCTTGGACATCAACCTTGCCTGTAAGCCAACCTGTTGATCTCCCATCTCGCCTTCCAGTTCCGCTCTTGGCGTCAAGGCTGCAACAGAATCAACAACCACCATATCGATGGCAGCACTTTTGACCAAGACTTCCACGATCTCCAAGGCTTGTTCGCCATGATCAGGTTGACTGATTAAAAGGTTATCCAGATCCACTCCGATTCGTTTCGTATAAGCGACATCAAGAGCGTGTTCCGCGTCGATAAAAGCCGCGACTCCACCTTTCTTCTGGACTTCACTGATAATATGAAGGGTTAATGTTGTCTTTCCAGAGGCTTCCGGGCCGAATATTTCGATGATTCGACCCCGAGGGACTCCTCCCACACCCAGGGCCAGATCCAGGGACAGAGCCCCTGTTGGAATCACGGGAATATCGGGAATTACGTAATCCTGCCCCAACTTCATGATGGAGCCTTTGCCAAACTCTTTCTCGATTTGGGAGACCGCAATGTCAATAGCCTTCTGTTTGTCGTTGGTCTTGGGATTCGGTTCATTTTTAGGACTCACAATAATCCTCCTTTAAACGTGCGACTCTCCTTGGATGATCCACCGAGTGCCGCACTATGGATTCCTTCATATCGTGCACCAGCGCGTGAAAGAATGCTTTGAAAAAGAACGATACTATTCGCGTTATAGGACA
>Ga0114946_10001990_pt1 | contig 14026 bp, 12 predicted proteins | sample WalLakDeSediment_FD_88676 | JGI IMG/M metagenome (GOLD analysis project Ga0114946, IMG submission 88676) | Lake sediment microbial communities from Walker lake, Nevada to study Microbial Dark Matter (Phase II) - Walker Lake 11/02/13 Deep Sediment | ecosystem: Environmental > Aquatic >...
ATCCTGCTGATCTACCTTACGCCGGCGCTGTCGGGCTGGCTGTCGCAGCTGCTCGGCCGGCCGGTCGAGGCGCAGCACGTGTTCCTGGTGGTCGGCAGCGTCGCCGGGTTGAGCCTGGGCTCCTGCCAGTCGGCGACCCGCACCCTGGTGGGCTTGTTTGCCCCCCTATCCCGCACCGCGGAATTCTTCGGCTTCTGGGGACTTTCGCTCAAGCTGGCCGGGGTCGTCGGCCTGCTGTCCATCGGGCTGTTGCAGGCTGTGCTCGGCCTGCAGACGGCGGTGCTGTTCTGCGTCATTCTGTTCGGCACGGCGCTGGTCGTCAGTCGGACGGTGGACGAGGCGCGCGGCAGGCAGATGGCCGACAGCCACGACGAGGCCTGATCAGGTATCATTTGCGCCTTACGAGGCGGCTCGCAGAAGGCCGCCCCCAGCGAAGGAGTCTCCCGAATGTCTGTATCCAAAATCGTTGTCCCAGAGGGCGGCGCCAGGATCACGATCGATAATGGCGTCCTGCAGGTACCCGATAACCCGATCATCCCGTTCATCGAGGGCGACGGCACCGGTCCCGATATCTGGCGCGCCACCGTGCGTGTGCTCGACGCTGCAGTAGCGAAGGCCTATGGCGGCAAGAAGCGCATCCACTGGATGGAGATCTATGCCGGCCAGAAGTCGAACGACATGTTCAATTCCTGGCTGCCCGACGAGACCGTGCAGGCCTGCCGGGAGTACCTGGTCTCCATCAAGGGTCCGCTGACCACCCCGATCGGCGGCGGTATCCGCAGCCTGAACGTGGCCCTGCGCCAGTTGCTCGACCTGTACGTCTGCCTGCGCCCGGTGCGCTGGTTCAAGGGCGTGCCCTCGCCGGTCAAGAAGCCGGAAGACGTCGACATGGTCATCTTCCGGGAGAACACCGAGGACATCTACGCGGGCATCGAGTTCGAGCAAGGCTCGGCCTCGGCCAAGCGCTTCCTCGACCTGTTCCAGGAGCATTTCCCGGAGGAATTCCGCAAGATCCGCTTCCCGGACACCAGCGGTATCGGCATCAAGCCGGTCTCGCGCGAGGGTACCGAACGCCTGGTCCGCGCCGCGATCCAGTACGCGATCGACAACGGTCGCAAGAGCGTGACGTTCGTCCACAAGGGCAACATCATGAAATTCACCGAGGGCGCCTTCCGCAAGTGGGGCTATGCACTGGCGGAGCGCGAGTTCGGCGATCGCACCTATAGCTGGGACCAGTGGGAGCGCACCCGCGACGAGGACGGCGAGACGGCGGCCAATGCCGAACAGAAGCAGGCGCTGGCGGACGGCAAGGTGCTCATCAAGGACGCCATCGCCGACATCACGCTGCAGCAGGTGCTGACGCGCCCGTCCGAGTTCGACGTGATCGCGACGCTGAACCTGAACGGCGACTACCTGTCCGACGCGTTGGCCGCGCAGGTCGGCGGCATCGGCATCGCTCCGGGCGGGAATATCAACTCGGTGACCGGCCATGCCGTGTTCGAGGCCACTCACGGCACGGCGCCGAAGTACGCCAACCTGGACAAGGTCAACCCCGGCAGCCTGGTGCTCTCGGGAGAAATGATGTTGCGTCATCTCGGCTGGCTCGAGGCGGCTGACGCCATCATCACGGCGATGGACAAGACTATCGGCAACAAGACCGTGACCTACGACTTCGCGCGCCTGATGGAGGGCGCCAACGAGGTCAAGTGCAGCGAGTTTGCCGACGCACTGATCGGCAACCTCGGCTGACGTCGACGGAGCATGCCGGACCGGGTCCCCGACTTGGCCCTGGCGCGGGACTGCGCCAGGGCCATTTTCGACGCCTTCGGCGACTACAACGCCGAATTCCGCGAAGTCACGCGGCGTGCGCGCGTGCGTTTCGAGGCGCGTGACTGGGCGGCGGGCCGGCAGGACGCCAAGGAGCGCATCGACCTTTACGACCGCTACGTCGACAGCACCACGGAGATGATGCGCGCCCGCCTGGGGAAGCGCACCACCGAGCGGGACCTGTGGATAAGGATCCGGCGGTGTTTCGAGGAAGAGATCTGCGACTTCATCGACCTGGAGTTCGAGAAAACCTTCTTCAGCTCGATCTCGCGACGGCTGTTCACCACCGTTGGGGTCGATCCTGAGGTTGAATTCGTTGCCCTCGACCTCGATCCTCTATCGAAGATCCGGCCACCGCAGGCGCTGAACGTCTACGAACTCTCCGCGCCCATCGAACAGGTCCTCGAGGAGGTTCTCGAGGACTATAGCTTCCAGTCACCGTGGATCGACTTCAAGGCCAGCGTGGACTTTTTCGCCGAAGAACTGGCGCGCGCCTGGGAACCCCTCGGTGGCATCACGCGCCTCACCCGCATCGAGTTCATGCGCCCGATCTTCTACCAGAACACCCGGGCCTACGTCGTGGGCCGGGCGCTCGGCGCCGCGCAGCCCCAACCGGTGGTCATCGCGCTGAAGAACTCGGCCGAGGGCGTTGCCGTCGATGCCCTGCTGACCTCGGTGCGCGACACCAGCATCCTGTTCGGCTTTACGCGGAGCTATTTTCACGCTGACCTGGAAACGGTACACGATGCAGTAGTTTTCCTGCGCACCATCCTGCCGCGCAAGCCGCTGGCGGAGCTGTTCACTGTGCTGGGTCGGGCCCGGCAGGGCAAGACCGAGACCTATCGCACCTTCTTCCGCCACTTGCAGAACTCCGGCGATCCCTTCGTCGAGGCGCCCGGCGACCGCGGCATGGTGATGGCCGTGTTCACGCTGCCCTCCTTCGACGTGGTGTTCAAGGTGATCCGCGACCGTTTCGCCCCACCGAAGACGGTGGTGCGCCGGGACGTACTCGACAAGTACTACCTCGTGTTTCGCCACGACCGGGCCGGTCGGCTGGTGGATGCGCAGGAATTCAAGATGCTGCGCTTCCCGCGCACGCGGTTCGAGCCGAACCTGCTGGAGCACCTGCTGGAGTCGACCGCACAGACCGTGCTGGTCGATGGCGACGATGTGGTGATCACCCACTGCTACGTCGAGCGCCGCCTCCGGCCGCTGAATCTCTACCTTGCGGAGGCATCACCGCTCGCGGCGCGCCACGCCGTGGTCGACTACGGCCAGGCCATCCGCGATCTTGCCGCTACGAATATTTTCCCCGGCGATCTGCTGCTGAAGAACTTCGGCGTGACGCGCAACGGCCGGGTGATCTTCTACGATTACGACGAGCTGTGCCTCGTCACCGAGTGCAACTTCCGCAGGCTGCCCAAGGCACGCAGCGTCGAGGACGAGATGCGCTCCGAAGCATGGTTTTTCGTCGACGAGGACGACGTGTTCCCGGAGCAGTTCATCAGCTTCCTCGGTCTCGAGCCGACCCAGCTCGAGGTGTTCCTGGAGCATCACTCGGACCTGTTGACCGCGGAATTCTGGCGCGACATGAAACGCCGCCACGAGGCGCGTGAGGTGCTGGAGATCCTGCCCTACCGGCCGACGCTGCCGGCGACCGCGGACGGTGGCTGAGGCGGCGCGAGCGAGCCGGGGCCACTTGTGGCTGCTGCTGCCGGCTGCCGCGCTGGCCGCGCTATGGCTGTCCTGGCGCGTCCTCGCCATGGTCGATTTCCTGTACCCGGTCTTTTACGACGCCATCGACATTCACGGGCACATCGAGGAGTTCGCGCCGCAGAATCGTTACAAGGCAGACTTCGCCCGCACCACACCCGCGGAGCGCCAGCGCCTGTTCGCCGCGATCGTTACGGCCATCCACGCCTCGGGCGCTGGCCTGGCCGAGCTGGAGTACCGCGATCCGGACGGCCGCGTCATCGACCGGCTGCTGCGCGACCCGGAAGTCGGGCATCTGCAGGACGTGGCCAATCTCGTCGACCGCCTCGCACCGGTCGGCTGGCTGGCCGTTGCCTGGACGGGAATTCACCTGGTGCTCATCCGGCTGTTTGGCTGGGCGGTGCCGCCCCTGGCGCGCCTGCTCGGCGCGAGCCTGCTGGCGACCGCGGCGGCCGTGGTGACGGTGGTCGCGATCGGCCCGCGGCAGGTGTTCTACTGGCTGCACGAGCTGGTATTCCCGCCGGACCACCCCTGGTTCTTCTATTACCAGGACTCACTGATGTCCACCATGATGAAAGCGCCCTACCTGTTCGGCGCCATCGCCGTCGTGCTGCTGCTGCTGGGCCTTGCGACCTATGCGGCCCTGCTCGTGGCAGCGCGGCGGCTGGCGGTGGCGCCCGCGTGAATCCTGGCGGCGCGGTCAGCGGCCGTGGCGCCTCGCCCCCGGTGCGCGGCTTCTACGTCTGGATCACGGTACTGTTGAGCGCGATGGTGCTGCTCGGATTCTGGCCATACTTCTCGGGGCTGGCGTCGGGAAAGGCCCGGACCTACTGGATCGTCCACCTGCATGCCGCGGTCTTCGCCGGGTGGCTGGCGCTGCTGTTCCTGCAGGCCTCGCTGGTGCTTCGTCGCCGCACTGACCTGCACCGGCAACTCGGCCGATTCGGCGTCGCGTACGGCAGCCTCGTGCTCGTATTGGGACTCGTCGTCGCAATCGCGGCTCCCGTGCTCAGCGTGCGCGACGGCCGGTGGACGCTCGACGAGGCCGCCGCGTTCCTCCTCCTGCCGCTCGGCGACATGCTGTTGTTCGCGGGATTCTTCGCCGCTGCCGTCGCCTGGCGAAGGCAGCGGGAGTTGCACAAGCGGCTGATGGTGCTGGCGACGATCGTGATGGTGTACCCGGCAGCAGCCCGCTTCGCGTTCGATTTTGGCCCAGGCGCGGTGCTGGCCGCCTGGCTGCTGCCGCTGCTTATCGCCATGGGCCACGACTTTCGGGTGCGCGGAAGGGTCGAGCCGGTCTATCTGGTCGGCCTCGGCGTGCTGGTGGTCGCGTTCACCCGCATCTGGCTGATGGGGACCGAGGCGTGGCGCGGCATCGGCCGCAACATCCTGTCGGTGTGGCTGCGCGACTGATGCACCCTGCATCCAGCGCCTGTTGCCGGCCTCCGGCGGCATTGACCATCGGGACCGCAGCACGCTAGCGCGGGTAACGCCCGGCAAGCATCCTGAACGCCGCGCGCACGCCCTGGGACGCCCCGCCCTCCGGCCGGCCGGGGCGGTTGCGCGGGTTCCACGCGAAGGTGTCCACGTGCGCCCAGGCCTTCGCCTGCGTCACGAAACGTTGCAGGAACAGCCCGCCATAGATCGCGCCGGCGAAACCGTCGGTGGTGATGTTGTTCAGGTCCGCGATGCCGCCGGAGAGGTTCGCCGCATAAGGCGCCCACAACGGCATCGGCCAGAGCGGGTCGCCCTGGTCCGCACCCGCCGTCGCCCAGTCGCGCGCGAGCCCCTGGTCGGTAGCGAACAGCGCCGGCAGGTCCGGGCCGAGCGCGACGCGCGCAGCGCCGGTGAGCGTGGCGAAGTCCAGCAACAACTCCGGCGCTTCCTCGTCGGCCAGCGCCAGCGCATCGGCCAGCACCACACGGCCCTCGGCGTCGGTATTGCCGATCTCGACGGTCAGGCCGGCGCGCGTTGGCACTACGTCCCCCGGTCGGTAGGCATTGCCCGCCACGCTGTTCTCCACGGCCGGAATGAGCACCTGCAGGCTGATCGGCAGACCGGCGTCCATAATCATCTTGGCGAGCCCGAGCACGTGCGCGGCGCCACCCATGTCCTTCTTCATGTTGCGCATGCCCTGCGGTTGCTTGAGGTTCAGCCCGCCCGTGTCGAAGCACACGCCTTTGCCGACCAGCGCGATACGCGGCCGGCCCGGCTCGCCCCAGCGCAGCTCGAGCAGGCGCGGCGCGCGCGTGCTCGCGCGGCCCACCGCGTGAATCGCCGGGAAGTTCTCCGCCAGCAACGCGTCGCCGACGATCTCGCGGAACTCGGCGCCCGACGCTGCCGCCAGCGCCGCCGCAGCCTGCGACAGCTCGGCCGGTCCCATGTCGCCTGCGGGCGTATTGACCAGGTCGCGTACCAGCGCGTCTGCATCGACGGCCGAGAGAATGGCCTCAGAATCGACGCCCTCGGGCCAGGCGAGCTGGCGCGGCTCGGCCCGCTTGAACTCCGCCTGGCGACTGAATGCGTACTGGCCGAGGCCCCAGGCGAGCGCCCGCCGCGCGAGCTCGCCGGCGTCGGCCTCGTCGGCATAGGCATAGCTGCCCGCCGGCAGCTGGCCGGGAACCGACGCCATGGCCCAGAAAGGCTCCGTGCCGCCGCGCCCGACGAGCACGGCCGCGACGCTGCCATCGCACCCCGGCAGCGCCAGCACTGCGCCCGGCCTGGGCTGCCAACCGGTGCTGCGCACCCAGCCGCGATGTGCGTCGGGCAGTCTGCCCAACAGCGCCGCCAAGCCATCCGCGTCCACCGCGTGGATCGGGCAGGCGCCGGCGGGGCGGTCGGTATAGAAATCGCTGGCTGGCATCGCTGAATCCCTGGCTTGCATTCCTGAAGGTGGCGATTATGCCATCCGCGACCGTCGCGGACCTGCCGCAAGTTCGGGATCAGAGCTGCTGCCTGGCGATCCTGGCGTGAATGTCGCGCAACAGCGGGAGTGCCGCCGAACCGTAATAAGCGTGGTACTCAGCCGCCATCTCGCCCTTGATGATCACCGGGTCGGTGGCCACCAGCGCCCTGGCCTCTTCGATGTCGGCCACCGCCATGATGAACAGGCCGCGGCGGCCTTGCACCCCATCCAGCGGACCCGCTAGGACCAACTTGCCCGCCTCGGCCAGGCGATTCATGTTGGCGAAATGTCCCCGGAACATCTTGGTCCGCTCGGGCCCGTCCGGCACTTTGTTCGGACCTGTCGTCAGTATGACCAGGACATAGCTGCGCATGCCGTACTGGTCCGCGCCCAACGATTCGGCCAGCTCCAGATCAAACGCGGTGCCGCCCGATTCGGCCGACGGCTCCCCCGGGGCCAACAAAGGCATGGCAAGCAACGCCAGGAACATGGACAACATCATGAGTCTGTACATGGCCATTCCTCGACTCTGTGTGGCATCTGCAGCATAGTCGATCATGCGCAGCAAATCCGGCTTCCGTCGAGGCCCCCGCCGGGGCCGAGCGCCTGCCGTTCATGCACGACCCGCCGAACCGCCGGTGTCCCGGAGAGTTGAGGAAAGTCATGACTACAGTCGATGAGATCGCGCCGGACCTGTTCCGGATTTCCACCTTCGTTCCCGAGGCAAACCTGCACTTCAACCAGTTCCTCGTCCGCGATGACGAGCCGTTGCTCTACCACACCGGGATGCGTTGGCTGTTTCCCGCCGTGCGCGATGCAGTCGCGCAGCTGATCGATCCGGCTGCGCTGCGATGGATCAGTTTCAGTCACTTCGAGTCGGACGAATGCGGCTCACTGCGCGAATGGCAGACCATCGCCCCGCAGGCTATCGCGGCGTGCGGCCACGTCGGCAAGAACGTCAGCGTCGATGACGTGGTCGCGGCGCGGCCGGCCCGGGGGCTGAATAACGACGAAGTTTTCAGCACGGGCAAGTATCGCTTCCGCTACCTTGCGACGCCGCATGTGCCGCACTGCTGGGATGCGGGCCTGCTCTTCGAGGAAACGCAGGGAACCCTGTTCTGCTCCGACCTGCTGCACCAGAACGGCAAGCTGGAGGCGATCACCAGCAGCGATGTGGTCGGCCGGTTCAGGCGAACGCTGGAGACCTACGAGGGGGGTCCGTTTGCCGCCTACATGCCCTATACCCACAATACGCCGGGCGTGCTCGAGCGACTGGCCACCTTGAACCCGAGAACCCTGGCGGTCATGCACGGCTCGGCGTTCACCGGCGATGGCGCACAGGCGATACGTGACATGGGCGAGGTCCTGAGGGACGTGCTCGGTCCACCTTCACGCTGAGCCGGCGCGCCTGCTCAGCGTGACTGCAAGCGCGGGTCGTCCGCAGGATCGACGTACTCGATGCCCCAGGGACCCTGGCCATGCAACTGTATGACCGTTAGTTCCTCCGTGAACCCGAACATGGGTTCACCTGGCGCCATGATGGCCAGCCCGCCTTCGTGCAAGGCCACGGCATTTTTCCGGTCAAACGTCCGTCCATGCCCGAAGTGAAACGTGCCTGACAAAACGGTGACTCGTTCATAGGCCGGATGAACGTGCGGCGCGAGAATATAACCCGCCGGCAGCTCGAGACGGAAAGTGAACGGCTCTTCCCGGGAAAGGTCGCCCTCGATCAATACGAACCGTGCACCCGGAGCCATGGATGCAATCGGCCCCCATTCGAGGTCCGACGCATTGCGCATGAGATGCCCTTCGCCGCGATAGGGAAGTTCGGCGTCGCCGCCAGCGACGCCGCTGACCACCAGCATGGCAGATAAAATGCAGATTGTTTTTGCGTGTTTGATGATGAATCCCTCCAATTGACGTCGGTACTAACTGCGTCCCTTAACCTTAGAAAAAAATCGCCGGTTGTCAAAAACTGGCGGCCAGGGCCGCGCTTAATGATCGCCTGGATCACCATCTCGTCGACGACGGCAGGCGGCTGCGAAGGTCCGCCCATGACCAGAGTTTAGACGGGTCTCGCGAAACTTTACGCCTGGCGGCGGGCAGCGCGCTCCTTGCGCACTAGCGGTCCGAAGTACAGCAGCCCGAAAACGAGCCAGCCAGTGGTCAACACGCTGCAGAGGATGAGGACCGGCACCGGGCCATAGCCGGCGATCAGGGCCACCGACATCCCCGTGAACAGTCCGCCGCCCACCACCGGCTCGAACAGCAGCTGCTTGTAGCCGAAGCTGTCCATGGCGCCAGAACGGTTCTCCGGGTCCGCCATGCGCATCAGCAGCAAGCCGCTTACCGTCATGCCCATGGACTGACCGAAGTCGCCGATGCCACGCTCGAACCAGTTGTAGGGAATCACCCTCGGTGCGATGACCAGTATGCCGAATACGCACCAGGTCGTGCCCGCGAGCGCGAGCAGCAGGAACGGGCCCATGTTGTCGCCGATCGCCTGCAGGGACAGCGAGGCCAGCGCCGTGACGATGGTGAGGTCGAGCGCGACACCGCCGACACGGGCGACCTGGCTGCGCACGACCAGGCGCTCCAGGCCGAATCGGTGCATCAAGAGTTGGATCACGAGGCCACCGATCATAGCCAATGGGAACAACGGGACATAGGTGAACAGGTCGCCGCCCCAGGTGATCGATTCGACCAGGCGCAGGCCCTCCAGCATCAACCAGCCGATCACGATCGCCAGCCCGATCAAACCAAGCTGGATGGACATGCCGTCGGTGGCCAAGCCGCTCATGGCCTTTTGCTTGAGCGCATCCGCCTTGTCCGCCTCGCTCAACTCGATCTCGCTGCGTCCAGCGGCCTGCTCCGCGGGGCGATCCTCGCCCGGCTCGAGAATCGAGACCTCGCCGCGCCGCACCGCCCAGTTGATCAGCACGGTGCCTATCAGCACGCCCGACACGAGCCCGACGGTGGCAAGTCCCAGCGCCATGTCGGTACCCTCCGGGAATCCGACTGCCTCGAAAGCCTGCGCCATGCCGGCCGCAGTGCCATGTCCGCCCTCGAAGCCGATCTCGATGAGCGCACCGGCGATCGGGTCGATGCCGAATACCGGCCCCAGTACGAGCAAGGCAAGCAGCAGTCCGACCACGTACTGCCCCCACGCAATGGTCTGGCCGAACACCACTTGCGGACCAGCGCGCAGCCAGATGTCGCGCAGGCCCGGAATGATCTTGCCGAGGAACAGCGAGGCGAATACGACGTTGATCAACACTCCGGGAAGCATGGCCCAGGCGTCCAGCACATGCTCCGGGAACACGCCGCCCGCGCCGGGGATATCCAGCCGGTCGGCAAGTCGTCCCAGCACCTGGGGCCCTAGCAGCAAGCCGATGGCGCCGGCGACGATCGAGCTCGGTAGAAAAACTCGCCGCATCCATGCCGACCGTCGCCGGATAGCTTCGGCGCTGAGCAGCAGCAGTAGCGCTATGAGAATTGCGACCAGCACTTCCATGAGCAGTACAAACGGTTGCCAAGGCTAATCATCAGGATACTCTTATCGTGACCGCAATCTGCCTGCTGCTTCAACGGATGTTCCGCCATGACCTTGCTTTCCTGGTTCGCGATCCTGGTCTGCCTTTCGCAGTCCGCGTTATTGTCCGGCATGAACCTGGGCCTGTTCTCGCTCAGCAAGCTGGAACTCCAGGTCGAGGCACGCAAGGGGAACTTGCGCGCCAAGCGCGTGCTGGGCCTGCGACAGGATTCCAACTTCGCGCTGGTCACTATCTTGTGGGGCAACGTCGGCGTAAACGTGATCCTGGCGCTGGTGTCCGGGTCGATGCTCACTGGCGTGGCGGCATTCCTGTTCTCAACAGTCGTGATCACGGTATTCGCCGAGATCATTCCGCAGGCCTACTTCAGCCGCAATGCTCTCAGGCTTGCTGCCCTGCTGGCGCCGGTGTTGCGGCTCTACCAGGTCCTGCTTTACCCGGTGGCCCGGCCGAGCGCCATGCTGCTGGACGCATGGCTGGGTGGTGAAGGAATCCGCTATTTTCGCGAGCGGGACCTGCGCCAGGTGATCCAGCTGCACATGGATTCAGCAGAAAGCGACATTGCCTGGGTCGAGGGTCAAGGTGCGCTGAATTTTCTGGACATCGACGACGTGCCGCTGGAGGACGAGGGCGAGGCGATCGACCCGGAGAGCATCCTGCGCCTCGAGTTCGATGGCGACCATGTACTGTTCCCGATCATCGAGCCGAGCGCGGACGACCCGTTCGTGCAGGCGGTCAATCGTTCGGGCCAGCCCTGGGTGGTGATCCTTGATCTCCAGGATGAGCCACGATTGGTGCTCAGCACGGACGACCTGCTCCGCACCGCACTCTTCTCACCTGGACGGTTCGATCTGCGGAAATATTGCCACCGGCCAATCATCGTGCGGAATCCCGGCGAAAAACTCGGCAACCTGATCCAGCGTTTCCGGGTTCGACCCCGCGACCAGGGCGATGACGTGCTGGAGGATGACGTCATCCTGCTGTGGAGTGCGCGGCCACGGATCATGACCGCCTCGGATCTGCTCGGTCGATTGTTGCGCGGGATTGCGCGGCCTCAACCACGATCATAGAAGCGCTCGTCGTACAGCCGGACCCAGCCCGGCCGGTACACGATCAGCATGCTCGTTACGGCACCATTGATGAATGCCTCCGGGAACAGCACTAGCGGCAGGAAGGCGAGCAAAGAACTGTCGATGCCACTTGGCGAAGGCTGTCCGGAGGCCGCCAGCAGCGCCGCCCCACCGAGCCAGGTTGCCAGCACGGCCAGCGCAGAGCCGAGGAAGGCGCAAATGAAAATGAAAATGAATGGATTGCGCGGCAGGTAGAAGCGCGCGAACCAGGCAACCGCAACGATGATCGCGCCCGGCAACGCCGCCGACAGCAACCAGCCCGCCGGCGCCTCCGCATAACCCGTCACGCCGATCACGACCAGCGCGATCGCGGCCAACGCCGCCGCCAGCATGCCGAGGCGCCAACCGAGGAGCAGCACGACCGCAGGCGTACCGAGCACGTGCAGCGCAAGGCCTGGGTCGATGCGTGCATTGACACTCCACAGGACGGCGAGCGCGACGGCCGACCCGAACATGAGATGCAGTCGCTCCGGGTGGCCGCGCAGCGCCCGCAATCCGGGCAGAGCCGCCAGCAACCAGCACCCTGCGATGACGACGCATGCCTGGACCAGCCCGGGGGAAAGCACTTCGGCGGCAAATTGCATGGGCGGGAACGGGCTCCGCGGGTCCTGGCAGGATGCTGGCCTGTATTCTACGCGCCCATGGCTCAATGACTTCGCGCGGCCCGCGGGATCAATCGTGGCGAATCATGGCGGTTGCGCCCGGACGGCGCGCGATGACGCACATCATTCCCCAGAACGGGGTCGCACTGAAGCGCTCCACCATCTCGACCTCCAGCCCGGCTTCGCCCAGCATCGCGCTGAGCTCCGCGCGGGTGAGGATCCTGCGCCGCTGCCCGGCGCCGAGCCGGACGACGAGCTGCAGCGCGCCGATCTGCGGGTACTCACGGCACCAGTCCACGATGGCGACCACACCGCCGGGCCTGGTGAGCCGGGCCATCATGACCAGCGACGCCTGCTGTTCGGGGAACAGGTGGAAGGCATTGTTGCAGGTCACCACGTCGAACGAGGCCTCCGGCAGCTGCAACGTCTCGAGGGTACCGTGGTGCCAACGGGTGTGCGCGTCGTCCGGCAACCGGCCGCGGGCAATTTCGATCATGTGCGGCGAAAGGTCCACGCCGGTCACATCAAGGCCGGAGTGGCTCTGGCGCAGCAAGCTCTCGAGCCGCCCGGTGCCGCAGGCGATGTCGAGGATGTGCTCGTTGCCCGTGAGCGGCAGCAGTTCCACCAGCTTGCCGAGGGAGCCGCGGGAGTACCGGTCCCAGCGCTTGTCGTATTCGGGCGCCAGTCGCGAATAATGTCGAACGACACGCTTGACCTGGCGCTGGTCACCGCGTGGCGAAGTGCGTGATTCCATCCTTATCGATCTCCGTTCCGGGGCGTCCGCCGCCGGGCCTCCACCCCAACAGCTTGATCTCCTCGACCAGGCAATACAACACCGGCACCGTGAACATTGTCAGCAGCACCAGGGTCATGCCGCCGACGCTGGGAATCGCCATCGGGATCATGATGTCCGCGCCACGCCCGGTCGAGGTCAGCACCGGCAGCAGGGCGAGGATGGTCGTGGCGCTCGTCATGAGACAGGGCCGGACGCGGCGCAGACCCGCCGCGATCGTCGCCGCGCGCAGCTCCGCGACCGTCGTGGTGCGCCGCCCTTCGAAGCTCTGCTTCAGGTATGTCGCCATCACCACGCCGTCGTCCACCGCGATGCCGAACAGCGCCAGGAAGCCGACCCATACCGCGACGCTCAGGTTGATGGCGTGCAGCTGGAACAGCTCTCGCATGTTGACGCCGAACAGGGAAAAGTTGGCGAACCAGTCCTGCCCGTAAAACCAGATCATCAGGAAGCCACCCGCCCAGGCTACCGCGATCCCGGCGAACACGATCCCCGTGATCGCCACCGAGCGGAACTGGAAGTAGAGGATCAGGAAGATCAGCGCAAGTGACACTGGCAGCACGATGCTCAGGGTGCGCGCGGCGCGCAGCTGGTGCTCGTAGTTGCCCGCGAACTGCCAACTCACGCCCGCCGGTACGATCAACTCGCCGGACGCCACCCGCGCGCGCAGGAAATCCCGCACCTGCTCGACCGCATCCACCTCGGCGATGCCGGCCTGCTGGCCGAAAGTGATGTAGGCCGTGAGGAAGGTGTTCTCGCTCCTGATCATCTGCGGGCCGCGCGTATAGCGAATCTCGGCGAGTTCGGCAAGCGGCACCTGGGTGCCATCCGCCGCGGCCACCAGCACGCGTCCGATCGCCTCGCCGTCGTCACGTAGCTCGCGCGGATAGCGCACCCGCACGGGGTAGCGCTCGCGACCCTCGACGGTCGTGGTGATGGTCTCACCGCCGATCGCCACCGCGATTACTTGCTGCACATCGGCGATGCTCAAGCCGTAGCGCGCGATCGACGGGCGATCGATGACGATCTCGAGGTAGGGCTTGCCGATGACACGGTCCGCATTGACCGTTGCGGCCTCGACGGACGGCGCCTCGCGCACGAGACGCTCGAACTCCACGGCCATGCGATCGAGTGTCTCGAGGTCCGGCGCGCGCAGCTTGATGCCCATGGACGCGCGCATCCCCGTCTGCAGCATCACGAGCCGCGTCTCGATAGGCTGCAGCCTGGGCGCGCTGGTCGTGCCGGGCAGCTCCGCCGCCTTGACGATCTCGTCCCAGATATCCTCGGGGCTCCGGATATGATCGCGCCACTGCCGGAACGGCCGGCCGCGCGGATCGGGAATCAGCTCGCCGTCCCCGTCGCGCGCGAATTCGCCGCGCTGCCGGTCAAACTGGAAATTCACCCGCCGCCCGGCCTCGTCGCTGATGTACTCGGGGTGATAGTGGATAAGCGTCTCCAGCATGGAGACCGGCGCGGGATCGAGCGCGCTTTCGGCGCGGCCGATC
>Ga0114946_10001991_pt1 | contig 14024 bp, 11 predicted proteins | sample WalLakDeSediment_FD_88676 | JGI IMG/M metagenome (GOLD analysis project Ga0114946, IMG submission 88676) | Lake sediment microbial communities from Walker lake, Nevada to study Microbial Dark Matter (Phase II) - Walker Lake 11/02/13 Deep Sediment | ecosystem: Environmental > Aquatic >...
GCAACGCCACTATATCCTGAGCGTTCTGCTGGATGCCATAAAACGTTTGTATCGGAAAATATCTGTGTTTGTTCTGGTTGCAATTGCTCTGGTTTTACCTTGATCTCTTGAAGACAAACAACATCAGCATCTTGTTCGTTTATCCAGTCCCAGATGCCTTTATTGAGAGCTGCTCTCAGTCCATTCACATTCCAGGTTATGATCTTCATTATTATTCCTTTACGGGCATTGGTGATTAAAAACCTAAAGGTTTCATGATTGACTAACAATCTTTTTGGGTATATAAAGCTATGATATCCACAGTTTATGCTGCAATTCTACCTTACCTACAACCCATTCCTCACCAGATAGATGTATTTGTGCTAAAATCCAGTAATTATGAAAAACATCATCAAGCCAGTCAAAGGCACTCGAGATTTCTATCCTGAAGATATGTCTATCCGCACCTGGCTGTACGAGAAAGTGCGTCTTGCTTCTGAATCTTTTGGATATCAAGAGTATGAAGGGCCGTTGTTAGAGACTATCGATTTATATGCAGCCAAATCTGGCGAAGAATTGGTAAAAGAACAATCCTTTGTCTTTCCAGACCGTGGTGGAGATTTAATAACCCTGCGCCCTGAGCTGACACCCAGTTTGACGAGAATGGTTGCCCAACGGCAGCACCAACTGGTCTTTCCGCTGCGGTGGTGGTCGTTTGGTCCATTCTGGCGTTATGAACGGCCTCAAAAAGGACGTGCACGTGAATTTTTCCAATGGAATATTGACCTGATTGGAGTAGCAACTCCCGAAGCTGACGCTGAATTAGTGGCCATCATTGCTTCTTTTTTTCAATTAGTGGGCCTGAGCCCAGATCAGGTTGTTATTTTGGTCAATAATCGACGTCTTATTGATGAAGAGTTAAAAAACCTTGGCATTTCCCCTGATCAACGCCCAGGCGTTTTTCGCTTGATCGATCGTAGAGGAAAAATGCAACCTTCTGAGTGGAAGGCTTACGCCATAGAAATTGGATTAAACCAACAGCAGTTAGAAGAGTTGATAATTCTCATTGATAATCCAGATCTCTGGAAAAAATCAGCCGAATTAGTCGATTTTTTCCAGGCTTTGGAGGCACTTAATGCCAGCGATTATGTGCGTTTCGATGCCAACATTATTCGAGGTTTGGATTACTACACTGGCATTGTATTTGAAGCCCAAGATTTGATTGGTGAAGTACGAAGGGCTATATTGGGAGGAGGTCGCTATGACAACCTCCTGGCAGACGTAGGGGGTAAACCGCTGCCGGGTGTGGGATTTGCCATGGGAGACGTTGTCATTACGTTAATTTTAGAGAAAGCTGGCTTGCTACCTATAGAGACCGGGAAATCGCCGGCATCTGTGCTTGTGACAGTTTTCGATCAGGAGCAATTGTTAAAATCCTTGACGGTGGCCAGTAATTTACGTAAATCTGGAATAAATGTAGCCACATATCCTCAACCTGACCGTCTGGCAAAACAGTTTAAATATGCTGACAGGCTGGGTTTTCAGGTTGCTGTAGTATTAGGTCCGGAAGAAGTTGCAATGGGAAAGGTAACATTGAAATATCTCAAGACCGGGGATCAAATAGGTGTCCCCATCGAGAAAGTTGAAGACGTTATCCGCGAAATGCTTGAATTACGCACATCTTCATGATAAAATTTTTAGGTAATGGTGCCAGTAGCTCAATGGCAGAGCACCGCACTGTGGATGCGGGGGTTGAGGGTTCGAAACCCTTCTGGCGCCCTAAGACCACTTACTAAGAACGGCTCACTTCAGGGATAATGAGTCGTTCTTTTATTATCTTGGATAACTCCTACTTATCATTAGCTTGAGCTATGCCATATAGCAATTGATTCTTATGAGTTATATCACTATTCTTACCCAAATTCCTGACTATAATGACTGTATGTGTAGGCTCTAATTCATATGATTTATACCTTTTTTTCGGAGGTTGATGGATGAGTGGCGACGGAATCGCAGCGCAAATAGATGTTGAAAACAATACTCATGACCGGGAAGAAGTCTTTGATCTCCACGCGCTTGAAGTAATTTTAGATAAATACAAAGGGCAAAAAGGGGTCATTATCCCAATTTTGCAGGAAATCCAGGATGCTTATGGTTATCTGCCTAATGAAATCCTGAGAATAACCTCGAAAAAAACCAGAATCCCTATCAGCACTCTTTATGGTGTCGCTACGTTCTATGCTCAGTTCCACTTAACAAGACGGGGTAGACACTTGATTCGGATATGTGATGGTACTGCTTGCCATGTTAGAGGATCAACAAGAATTGTACAAGCTATTGAGAATGCTCTCGATTTAGAAGCAGGCGAATCCTCACCTGATTTTAAATACACACTCGAGATAGTGTATTGTGTGGGTTCATGTGGTCTAGCACCGGTTGCGCTTGTCGGCAATAAGGTTTTTGCACAAACAAAGCCAGAAAGCTTTGTGAAAACACTAAAGAAATTAGAATAATTTTTTTCAACTATAAACTTGAAAGGTTAGATAGTTCTGTTACAGCATACGAAATGAGAATTGAAAGTTGAGATTCTTATTTGATAGTGTCCCGTAAAGGTATGTAGATCAAAATAGATAATGGGAAGAATAATGCAAATGTCAAAAATAAAATCGGCAGCTGAATTAGAAAAATGGCGGGTAGATATCCAAGCAAAGAGTAACAAAGCAAAACAAAAAATAAAGATTTGTCGAGGGACTGGCTGCACAGCTGCTGGCTCTGATGAAGTAGAAGCTTTTTTTCAAAGAGAACTTATCAATAACACAGGCAACCAACAGGTGGAACTTAAGGTTACCGGATGCCACGGGATGTGCGAACAAGGTCCAATTGTAGTCATTGATCCTGATAAGATTTTTTATCCAAAGGTAAAACCTAAAAGTGTGCAAGAGATTATTGACAAAACCGTTGTAAATAGACAGGTCATTGATAGTTTTCTCTTTGAAGATTCAGGAACTGGTGAAAAGATCAAATTTGAGACTGAAATCCCCTTTTATCGAGAACAAAAACGAATTGTATTGAAAAATTGTGGATTAATTGACCCAACAAAAATTGAGGATTATGTCAGTGTAGGTGGGTATAGAGCTTTATCAAAGGTTTTATTCGAGATGGACCGCGAGGATGTTATTGATGAAATAAAGAATTCAGGGCTTCGAGGTCGTGGCGGGGCAGGATTCCCGACTGGCATAAAGTGGGAATTTTGTAGCCGGTCCAGAAATTTCCCCAAGTATATTATTTGTAACGCAGACGAGGGTGATCCTGGAGCGTTCATGGATCGATCAATATTGGAAGGAGATCCTCATAGTGTAATTGAAGGGATGGCATTAGCTGCGTATGCCATCGGATCTAATCAAGGATATATTTATTGTCGAGTAGAATATCCGCTCGCGATTAAACATCTTAAAATTGCCATAGGACAAGCGCACAATTATGGATTACTCGGGGATAATATTTTAGGAACTGATTTCACCTTTAATCTCGAAATAAAAGCTGGTGCTGGTGCTTTTGTGTGTGGTGAAGAGACAGCATTACTCGCTTCGATTGAAGGCAGACGCGGTGAGCCTCGTCCCCGCCCTCCCTTCCCCACGGTTTCTGGTCTTTGGAATAAACCGACCAACGTCAACAATGTAAAGTCCTACGCAATGACGCCTCAGATCATCCTCAATGGTTCTGAGTGGTTTACCAGTATTGGAACGCCTAAGTCTCCTGGAACAGCAACCTTCGCATTAACGGGAAAAATTAACCACACTGGTTTGATAGAAGTTCCAATGGGCATAACCCTGAGAGAAATAATCTACGACATTGGTGGTGGAATCCCCGATGGCAAAGAATTCAAAGCTGTTCAGACCGGTGGTCCACTCGGAGGCTGTCTACCCGCCTCTGCACTTGACACTCCAGTTGATTTCGATTCATTGACGGAAGCAGGGGCAACCATGGGGTCAGGGGGAATGATTGTGGTCGATGAAGATACTTGTATGGTCGAATTTGCCCGTTATTTCCTTACCTTTGCCTCCGCGGAATCTTGTGGAAAATGTGTACCCTGCAGGATAGGTGGGCAAAGGTTATTGGAGACGCTTACCCGTATCATTGATGGCAAAGGCGTACCCGAGGACCTCGATGTGATCGATTACATATCACGCAATATGAGAGAAGGGTCATTGTGTGCTTTGGGACAATTAACACCAGGACCAATCCTTTCAGCTTTACGTTTCTTTAGAGATGAATTTGAAGCCCATATTTACGACAAAAAATGCCCCGCAAAAGTCTGCAAAGGATTGATCACTTATTCAATCATAGAAGAATTGTGCGAAGGTTGTATGGTATGCATGAGAAACTGTCCAAGCAACGCTATTTCTGGTTCAAAAAGAGAACCGCATGTAATTGATGTTGAGCGCTGCACACGTTGTGGTATTTGCACTACGGTTTGCAAATTTGATGCAGTTTTTGTCGAATAGTCAGGTGATCAAGAAGGAGTGTACCTCTACATGAAGATCAACTTAACAATAGACGGTCGGAAAATACAGACTGAAATGGGGAAAACGATATTAGAGGCGGCTAACGAGTCAGGGATTCACATCCCAGTATTATGCCACCACCCACTACTTCCCCCAGAAGGGGCTTGCCGAATCTGTTTGGTTGAAATTGAAAGGCAACGATCATTACAACCCGCCTGCACATTCCCCGCAACAGATGGCCTGGTGGTTTATACACGATCGCCCAAGGTTTTCGAGGCAAGAAAATTCGTGTTGGAAATGCTGCTCTCAGACCACCCCAATGATTGTATGACCTGCGATACCACTGGCATTTGCCTGCTGCAGGATCTCGTTTATGAATATGGTGTAAAACCTGAAACAACTCCGGGGTTGCAGCATCAGTATCCAATTGACGATCCCAACCCGTTTATCCAGGTAGATCGAAATAAATGTATTTTGTGTTCACGCTGTGTACGTGCCTGTAGTCATGTTAATGGCGTTGATGCTATCAGTGTTGTCTACAGGGGGTTCAGCGCACGAATAGCATTTGGTGCAGATACATTTATGGAGGACAGTCCCTGTGAATTTTGCGGGAGCTGTGTAGAAGTCTGCCCAACCGGGGCGCTCTATCCAAAAATATCTTTAAGCAAAGGTCGCACCTGGCAAACCAATAAAGTCCAGACAGTCTGCTCGTATTGCGGAGTTGGTTGTCAGATTGTTCTTGAAGTCAAGGATAACAAGATTGTCCGAGTCGACTCTGCCTGGGATGGTCCAGCTAATCATGGTTGGACATGTGTTAAGGGGAGATTTGGTTATGATTACGTTCACCACCCTGACCGTTTGAAAAAGCCAAAGGTCAGAAAATATCTTATCGACGGAACACCCAGGGAGCGCAATCGTGGCGAGTGGGTGGAAGTTGATTGGGACACTGCGCTTGATATTACCGCCAAGAAACTGGGCAATATTCGAAAAGAATATGGAGCCGATTTTGTTGGGGTGCTGGCTTCAGCAAAATGTACAAATGAAGAAAACTATCTAATGAACAAGTTTGCCCGCCAAGTGATTGGGACGAATAATATTGATCACTGTGCCCGTCTTTGACACAGCAGCACTGTGGCCGGTCTGGCCATAACGCTCGGTTCTGGAGCAATGTCAAATTCAATAGAAGACCTGGCAAATGACGCAAAAGCTTATTTGGTAATTGGCACCAATACTACTGAGCAACACCCGGTGATTGGTATGGGTATCCGGCAGGCGGTAAAACAGCGAGGTGCGGTTTTAATCGTAGCTGACCCCCGTAATATCCCATTGGTTGATTTTGCCACACTTCATCTCCGGCATAAACCTGGCACTGATAATGCCTTGATCAACGGTTTAATCCACATCATTCTTGCTAAAGGCATGGAGGATAAGGATTACATCGCTGAACGAACGGAAGGGATTGAAGAATTAAGGACACTTGTGAAAGATTATCCCCCTGAAGTGGTTTCTGAGATAACGGGTGTTTCAATCGATCAACTAGTTCAAGCCGCTGAATTAATGGGAAACAATAAGCCTATGGCGGTTTTATGGGCAATGGGGATAACCCAGCACACAACCGGAGTCGGTAATGTGATGAATCTGGCTAACCTGCAAATGATTTTGGGTAACCTGGGTGTAGCTGGAGGAGGGGTAAACCCGCTCAGAGGCCAAAACAATGTACAGGGTGCATGTGATATGGGTGGTCTGCCTAATGTCTACCCAGGTTATCAACCAGTTACCAATGAGGACGCTCGAAAAAAATTCGAGGAAGCCTGGGACACCCCACTTTCTGGATCAATTGGTATGACAGTTACAGAAATGATTCCTGGAATATTGGATGGAAAGATCAAAGCGCTTTATATCTTGGGTGAAGACCCGATTATGAGTGATCCGGACACGAACCATATTCGCCGTTGTTTGGAAGAATGCGATTTCATAATCCTGCAAGATATCTTCCCAACTGAGACAATGCCCTACGCAGATGTTCTTCTTCCAGGAATTAGTTTTGCAGAGAAAACTGGAACATACACAAACACAGAGCGCCGTATCCAGTTGGTCAGGAAAGCCATAATACCTGAAGGGGAAGCCTTAGATGACTGGAAGATTACCGTAGAACTTGCAAAACGAATCTTGATAGAAGGAAAATCTGAATTTAAGAAAACCGCCTGGTCAAACTGGGATTATTCGAGCCCAGAAGAAATCATGAAGGAGATCGCGGCATTAACACCAAGTTATGCTGGTGTGAATTATGTGCGTTTGGAACGGGGCGAAACGTTCCAGTGGCCTGTCCCAGATGAAAACCATCCTGGAACCCCGATTCTGCATGTTGGAAAATTTACTCGCGGAATCGGGAAAATTACTCCTGTTGATCATATTCCCCCAGCAGAGCTTCCAGATAATGAATACCCTATGCTCTTAAGCACCGGCCGTGTTTTATACCACTGGCATGGTGGGGAAATGTCTCGTAGATCCAAAGGCTTATTAGAGATTTACAGCAAACCTCTACTTGAAATAAATGAAGAAGATGCAGTTCATTTGGATATCAATGGCAATCGCAGGGTAAGGGTGAGTTCTCGCAGAGGCAGTGTTGAGTTAGATGCCCTGGTGACAGATCGGGTACCACCGGGTATGGTTTTTGGTAATTTTCATTTTCCTGAAGCGGGTATTAACCAGCTCACAATAAATGCTCTTGATCCAGTATCAAAGATCCCAGAATATAAAGTATGTGCAGTGAAAGTGGAGGTGATTTCAGACGAAACCTAATTAGGTTTAGGTAAATCCGGAGGCGAATTTGGTCACACTTGAACCAACACATGTTCTCGATCCGAAACAGCGTGCCAGGCTTTTAGCTGCGCTATATATTGCTCAAGAGCAATACGGCTGGTTGAGCCCAGAAGCTATCCAACGTGTTGCAACCCGTCTTAACCTTAAGCCTGGGCAAGTTTATTCAACAGCCAGTTTTTACACCATGTTCACACTGGAGCCAAGAGGAAAATTCCTGATCCAGGTTTGTGAAGGATTGTCCTGTTATCTGGTTGATGGTGTCGACCCAATTATTGATCACATAAAGAAAAGATTGAACATTGATGCTGGTGAAACCACTCCAGATGGCAAATTTACCTTGGAGATTGTTCAATGCCTGGCGGCTTGTGATTTTGCTCCTGCCATAAAAATCAACGATGAGTTACATGGGAACATCACTCTTGAAAGGATCGATGAATTAATCACTGACCTTTCGAAAAGGTGATTGAGTATGCTGTTATGTTCGAACCTGTCTTAACTCGAAATATTCACAGAAAAGATTCAGAAAAGATCGCCACTTACCTGGCACATGGAGGTTATCAAGCCAGCCGTCAGGCATTGACAAAATTTACTCCGGATGAACTTATAGAGATTGTGAAACGATCTGGATTGCGCGGAAGAGGCGGGGCAGGCTTTCCAGCAGGGTTAAAGTGGAGTTTCATGCCGAAAGATCCACATATTCATAAAATCTTAGCGGTAAATACTGACGAAGGCGAGCCAGGCACTTTCAAAGACCGTCATATTGTTGAGCGTGATCCTCATCAGGTGATTGAAGGGGTCATAATTGCCAGTTATGCGGTAGGAGCAAGTCGCGCATATGTTTATATCCGGGGGGAATTTTTTCTCGGGGTAAAGCGGTGGATCAAAGCTATAGCAGATGCTTATGAACGTGGATTCCTGGGTAAAAATATTTTCAACACACAATACAATCTGGATATATCTGTCCACCGCGGCGCTGGCGCGTATATTTGTGGCGAAGAAACAGCCATGTTGGAATCCCTGGAGGGAAAACCAGGAAGACCACGTATGAAACCACCATTCCCTACCCAATCGGGACTATTTGGGCTTCCTACGATAGTTCATAACATTGAGACTCTGGCATGCATCCCCCATATCATACAGAGAGGGGCTGATTGGTTTGCCAGTATTGGGACTGAAGAAAGCAAGGGTCCCAAGATTTTTTCTGTCAGTGGGCATGTGGAGAAGCCTGGGAATTACGAGTTGCCCTTAGGAACAACGCTTAGAGAGATCATCTATGAACACGCCGGTGGTATCCGTAACGGCAAACAGCTAAAAGCGATCATTCCGGGAGGAGCTTCGACACCAATCTTAACCGCCGATAAAGTTGACACCCCCATGGCATTTGAAACTTTAGAAAAAGCTGGATCACAACTTGGCACTGGCGGGATCGTCGTTATGGATGAAACGACCTGCATGGTAGAAGTTGCCCGTCGCTCAACGAAATTCTTCGCCCATGAATCCTGTGGACGATGTGTCCCCTGCCGGATTGGGTCAGTTCGCCTGTATGAAACGTTGGAAAGGATAGAAAATGGTCGAGGTTTACCTAACGACATCGAAAGAGTCCTGTATCTGGCAAAGAATATTGATGGGAACACTTTTTGTCCGTTAGGAGCTGGCTTGGTGAACCCAGCCCGTTCTTCAATTTTGAATTTCCGCGAAGAATATGAATACCATTTGAATCATAAAAAATGTATGGCAAGTGCCCATTAATGACTTTCCTCTTAGTATATGAATCACAAGGGATAAATAGGAGTAGATTATGGCAAAGATATTAATAGTAGATGATGACCCTGACTTTGTCAGGGCGACAAGGATTATTTTAGAAAAGAACAATCATGAAACAATCACTGCCGATGGTGGAGATGCTGGATACGAAATGGCGTTGGCCGAGAAACCAGACCTGGTCGTGTTGGATGTGATGATGGACACTGTCTTAGATGGTTTATCAGTCAGCCAGCGAATGCATGATGACCCAGCTTTGCGTGATACACCGATTATTATGGTGACCTCGATAGCCAACACCGACTACGCAGAACTATTCCCGACTGATGAATACATCCACATCAATGCGTTCATGAGTAAGCCAATATCTTCAGAAGGTCTCATCCGGCAAGTGAACAAACATCTCCCAAAAAACTGATGTGAAAAACCTTCTCAAAGAATTATTCTCAGCTCCATACCAATTAATATTAGTGGTGTCGTTTTCCTCAGTCGCAGCCCTAACGATTGCAATTGGTGCCTGGGCAATATCGAGAACGATCAGTGAATATCTAACAGAGGCAATGAGTGAGCGCATAACTCGTGATATGCAGCTTGCCCAGGTTTTTTATAATCAAAGACTAACTACTGTTGAATCGATCAGCGCCCGAATTTCAAATGATCCATTCGTGATTGAAATTGTTCAGGAATCATTAGAAGGTGATGATTTTGAGAGTGAAATAATTCTCCAGCAGATTCGCAGAAACTTGATTAAAGCAGATATCGGGGGAAACCATCTCATTATCGTGCAAAATAAATATGGAAACGTAGTCACAGGTCATCGACAGATAATCACTGGAGAAGAATCATTTTTAGAACCTGTGGATGATTGGGAAAACCTAAACATCATTGATCATGTTTTTTTAAATGGTCAGCGTATCACAACAACTGATGTGATCTCATCTACATTTTTAGATCAAGCCGGCCTTGCCCAGCAAGCTAGAATTGAAATCCTTGATACCCCAAAAGCACACCCAGATTTGATTGATCCAAGGGAGAAGACCGACGGATTGGCCTTAATCAGTTCGTCTCCAATAATATCTGATTCAGATGAGATTATTGGAGCAGTGACGACATTACATTTATTAAATAACGATTTTACCTTAGTTGACAAAATTAAAGATGTAGCTGGTGTTGATACTGTTACCATATTCTTAGGTGATCTACGTGTCTCGACGAATGTGATGACACAAGAAGGTGAACGTGCGATTGGAACACGAGTATCTGATGAAGTCAGCCAGGTTGTATTTGGACAAGGAAGAGAATTTGTTGGGCAAGCGTTTGTCGTTAATGAAAATTATATAACCCGTTACGATCCGATCAAAGATTATTCAGGTGAAATTATTGGAATCCAATATGTTGGGTCAAAGCAAGCATCATTCCAAAGGTTAGTGAATATGTTCAACCAAAGAATCCTGGTGGTTGCATTGGGCATGGTTTTACTAACCGTCATAATTACAACTCCAGTATCGCTATTTGTCACCTGGCCATTAAGGCAGTTAAAGTCTCTGGTAGCTGCGAACGAACGGGTTGCAAAAGGAGATATGTCTGTCCGAGTACCTGTTCTCACGCGCGGTGAAATTGGCTTGTTAGAGAGTTCGTTTAACACGATGCTTGATACTTTGCAGGCAACCCAGGATCAGTTGATACAGACTGAAAAGTTAGCATCAATCGGCCAATTAGCTGCAGGAGTAGCTCACGAGCTAAATAACCCGTTAGGGACGATTTTGTTATATTCAGATATCGTGGATAACGAGCTTCCAACTGATTCTCCACAGAGAAAAGATCTGGAAATTATCAAAAACGAGACGAAGCGTTGTAAATGGATTATTTCATCCTTGTTAGAATTCGCACGCCAAAACCAGATTGTTGCCCAACCAACAGATTTGAATAGCCTGATCGAATATGTTGTTGAGGTTGAGGAGAAACATTTTGAGGAAGAATTAATAGAATTTGAAACCGAGCTCGATGAAGAACTTCCAGAGGTCGAGGTGGATTCTTCTCAAATTCAACAAGTCCTCTTTAATTTGATCGAAAACGGGATCGAGGCGACGCCAAAGGGTGGAAAAATAACGATTAGGACTCTAAATAAACCCACTGGTATGGTGACAATTGAAGTAGAGGATACTGGAAAAGGCATTCCAAGCGAGAACATTAGTGAATTATTTAAACCTTTCTACACCACTAAACCGTTAGGAAAAGGCACAGGTTTAGGTCTGGCGATTGTATACGGGATAATAAAACTTCACCGGGGACAGATATCAGTTCGAAGTGAAGTCGGGGAGAGGAGCACATTCACGATCCAACTTCCTGTTAAACACCAGGCTATTAATAACGCCAGTACATTCCCGAACTTAGGGGATGGATCACCCTCATGAAGGCATCAAAATAATGAATAAAGCTAAGATACTGGTGATTGATGATGAAATGGGCATCCGCGAGGGATGTAAACGAGCCTTGGTGCCTCAAGGTTATACAGTTGAAACGGCTGCAGATGGTGATGAGGGGTTAAAGATAATAAAATCAGACAATATCGATTTAGCCTTGATCGATATAATGATGCCGGGTATTAGCGGAATTGAATTAATCGGTCGTATTCAAGAGCATGATCCTGAGATTATCTGTATCATCATAACCGGGTATGCAACCGTTGAACTGGCTGTAACAGCCATTAAAGAAGGAGCTTATGATTTCTTAACCAAACCCTTCACAATGGACGATCTTCTCTTAATAGTTAGTCGCGGGTTAGAACGGAGAAAATTATCTCTTGAAGCCAGGAGGCTTCAAAAAATTGAAGAAGAAGCGAAACAGCTTTCCGAAGAGAAAGCCAGGTTGGAGGAATTAGATAAAGCAAAGGCTGCCTTTATTCGGTTAGTTACTCATGAGCTCCAGGCACCTATTAATGCCATTTCTACATATCTGGATTTGATCATCAATGGGTATATTCCACCTGGTGAACAACAAGAATATCTCGAGAGAGCTCAGGTACGCGCTAAAGAGCAAATCAAGCTAATAGGAGACTTGCTCGAATATGGAAGATTGAAAGAGATACAAACTGTTGCTATACCAGATCACGTCCAGATGGATGCGGTTATGAGGGAGTCGCTCCTACAAATGGAGCCGGAAGCAAAAGAAAAGAACATTGATCTCACATCGGAAATTCCTGCGGATTTACCTCCAGTCTTTATCGCCGCTGACCAACTAAAAAGTGTCTGGATAAATTTGATTTCTAACGCTATAAAATTTACTCTCCCTGGTGGAAAAGTTCAGGTTGGGGTGAGGCGGGAGAATTCACAATTGTTGGGATTTGTGCAAGATACCGGGATAGGCATACCGGAAGATGCTAAAGAAAAAATATTTTCAGATTTCTACCGTGCTAAGAATGCCAAATCATTGAATATCCCAGGGACGGGTTTAGGGTTATCAATTGTTAAACATATAATTGAAAAAGCTGGAGGAAAAATCTGGGTTGAATCGGAGGTTGGTTTAGGGTCTACTTTTTACTTTTCATTACCCATTTCAACAAACAATGAAAAGTTTGAGAAGGACTCAAGCGTGAATTCTATCCAAAACAACAAGAAAAAGTGAATTTGTTTGTGTATTTTCTTTGATATTTCTTTAGTTACGTTTGTCACTTGAGAGCGTGCTTTTTGTTACTACCCTTACAAAGACTTCTATTTCATACTAATCTTGGTAAGAATGTATTATATACTAACAAGTCGATAGGAATAGATACATTATCACATTATCCTGGGTGAATTATTGGGGTACTTTTTTTGGCGCGTCTATCCTTACCAAGGATTGTGGTCAGGTAACTTGGCGCCACCCCATAGAATGACAATACTAATCGTTTCTGTCAAACCTGGTGATCCAGGCAAATCTATAAAAATTCCTGAATGAGGAGGCAATTTATGGCAACAACTGCCACGCAAGCAAGGGCGCCAACGTTCTTTGAAGAAGTGATTGCAGCTACTCCAGGTGGCGCACCTAATCTAGAACTGTGCCTACAGTGTGGTACATGTGGAGGTTCATGCCCGTCGGGAGCGGATATGGATCATACACCACGGGCCCTTTTTGCTATGATCGCTGCAGGCATGAGAGATAAAGTCTTGACCAGTAACACCCCATGGTTTTGTGTCTCCTGCTATTACTGTACCATGCGTTGCCCGCAGGACATCCACATTACCGACCTGATGTATACGCTAAAGAGAATGGCAATCAAGGAAGGTTTGTATCGGAAATCTTCCGCTGCAGATGCCCCTGCTTTTTCTTCTACCTTCATTGATTTCGTAGAAAATTATGGAAGAAGCTTTGAGTTAGGTTTGGCTACCCGATACCATTTAACCCATCACCCCCTTTCTCTTCCTAAGATGGCTCCTATGGGACTGGGTATGTTGATTAGAGGGCGGATGGACTTAAAACCCACAAGGATCAAAGGTATAAAGAAACTCAAAGCAATACTTGGAAAAGCTAAGGAGTTAGGAGGTGAGAAGTGAAATATAGTTACTATCCTGGTTGCTCCTTGGAGCGTAATGCGTATGCATACCACCAATCTGCCATGGCAGTTGCCAAACCTTTAGGTCTTGAATTGGTTGAGATAGATGACTGGAACTGCTGTGGTGCAACCGAATATATCTCTATCAACTCATTAGCAGCATTCTCACTGGTTGCCCGAAACCTGGCGTTGGCTTCCAAGGGTGAGGGAAATGGACATAAGCTGGTAGCACCTTGCAGCGCCTGTTACCTGAATCTCACCAAAACTGAAAAAGTGATGCTTGAATCACCAGATATTGCAGAAAAAATTAATTTAGCCTTAGCCGAAGGTGATCTAAACTACAAGCCTGGTGGGATGGGCATCCATCATCTTCTAGATATCATTGTAAATGATATTGGTTATGACCTGGTTGCCGAGAAGGTGAC
>Ga0114946_10001992_pt1 | contig 14022 bp, 14 predicted proteins | sample WalLakDeSediment_FD_88676 | JGI IMG/M metagenome (GOLD analysis project Ga0114946, IMG submission 88676) | Lake sediment microbial communities from Walker lake, Nevada to study Microbial Dark Matter (Phase II) - Walker Lake 11/02/13 Deep Sediment | ecosystem: Environmental > Aquatic >...
CTTGTCAAGCTGGCCTGCTTCGGCAAAGCGTTTGCCGGTTTCGGCGAAGAGCGTGAGGCTGTACAGCGATTGAGTGACGACGTCGTGCAGCTCGCGCGCCAGCCGGTTGCGCTCCTCCAGCACCAGAAGCTGTTCGTTTTGCTGGCGTAAACGGCCGTTTTCCACCGCCGTCCCAATCTGATCCGCCACCGAGTCGAGCAGGGCAATGTCTTCCTGGCTAAACGGCCGTTTGGTATCCCGCAGCACGCTCAAAAGGCCGATCACCATGCCGCGCGCATACATCGGCGTGCCCACGTAGACGCTCAGATGGGACCGGCGGGTTACGTTTGATTCGCGCCAGTCGGCCCGGCGGTCGGTGAGCGCCAGCAACTCGGAATAGACCGTTGCCCAGCCGGACAGCCCGGCATCCGCGTCCATCACCCCGATTTGGGCCACAACCGCCGGATCCAAGCCCTGGTGCACCACCAGGTGCAGGCGCTCGTCCGACTCATCCAGCAGTTGAATGGCGCCGGCGCTGGCGCGTACGGCCGTAATCACCCGCCCCAGCGACTGCTGCAAAATAGTGGCCACGTCCAGCGGCTCGGCCGCTACCGTCATCACGTCATACAGCGCCGACAACTTGCGCGTGCGGTCGGCCACGCGCCGTTCCAGCAGTTGGCGCGAAAGCACCCGTTCGGTAATGTCTGTCGCCACGTGCACAAAGCCGGTCACCGTATTTGCCTGCCAGAGCGGCGCAAAGACGGTATCCCAGTAGCAGATCGCCCCTTCGGAAACTACGCGCAGCGCGGACTGCTGCACGGTTGCACCCGCCAGCGCCTGGGCGATCAAGGGCTGCAGCGCGTGCTCCGCGCCGGGCAGCACAGCAAAAAAAGCGGTTCCCGGCCTTACCTCGTCACCCGGCGGCGGTACCTGCGCAATCGTTTCCGCCCAGGGTTCGTTGCAGCGCAGCAAATTCAGCCCGCGATCGAAAATGGCAATACCGGCCGGGCCATGGCGAAAAAGCACGTCTATCAGGTTAGCAGGCAAACTATGATCCATCTCTAGCTCTGTTTAATTCACCAGGGTGATATTGACATCTTCCAGCCGTTTCTGCACCAGCGAAAGCAGGCGCGGACGCAAATCGGCCGCTTTGCCAAAACGGGCCTTGACCGTCAGCGTCAGCTCCGTATGGCTGCCAATGACGCCCGTCTCGCTAATGATCTTCCACGGTTCCAACAAATTCGGCAGCAGCGTCACCGCCTCGTGGGCAAGCGTTTCCAGCACAGGGAGGGCCTCGTCCAGGTCCGTGGAGATCAGGCGCAGCTTGATGTCGGCTATCGAAAAGCGCCCGCGGCTAAAGTTGCGAATCAGGCGCACCTCCCCATTGGGCACGATGTACAGTTCACCCGTATAGGCGCGCAGCAGCGTCGTGCGCAAATTGACCTCCTCCACGACGCCCTGTACGCCGGGCATAATTTCGATCTTTTCGCTTACGTCGTAGGGGTTCTCAAACAGAAAGCCGATCCCGGTCAGCACGTCACTGACGACCGGGCGCGCGCTAAAGCCAAAGGCTGCGGCGAAGAGGCCCAACACCCACACCAGCGTGTCGGCCGAAACGTCGAGCAACCGCAGGCTGAGAATCGCGGCCGTCAAGAAGGCCAGAAACGACACCATACTGGCTGAAAGGCCGCGCAGCGTTTGCACGCGTTCAACACGCAAGGGCTTGCGGCGTTTGGTTATGCGCTCTATCGCAAACAGCCGCCTGGCCACAGGGCCGGCCAGGCGCTGCGCCAGCCAGGCCAGCGCAAATAGCCCAACGATCTCCAGCAGCTTGATCCACCAAACGTCGATAGCAAGAAGTCTAGTCAGGAATTCCATGATGAGTTAGCAAAGGGCAAGTGGGCAAGTTGTTTCACAATCCGCAATCGGCATTCCGCAATTGTCACGATTATTCCCGCGTAGTGGTTACCAGCACGGAGACGTTGATCAGCTGGGCGCGCACGCCATCGGGCAGAATAATTTCCGGCCGGGCCTGTTGGCTCTGGGCCAGCGTCAAGGCGGCGCCGTTGATTACCACGCGCACCAGATCGGGGTTGCGCTCAATCTCATTCAGAATGGGCAAAGGTCCGCTCAATAAAAGTTCCACCTCTTGCGGTTCAATCGCCACCGTCACGCCTGAGGGCGGGTTAACAAGCTGCACAGGGCGCCGGAGCAGCAGGTCGCCGCGCCGCGCCGCCACGTTCGCCACGACCGTGACGGTAGTAACAATGTTACCCTTACTGTCGATCGATTGCACGTCGTCGGGCAAGTCGAGCGGAATCTGGACGCGCAGTTCGCCGACAGCCTCGCTCAAATCGACCGGCAGCGTGTCAACGAAGTTGCCGACGGCGGCGAGTACGCTGGGATGGCCGCGCAGAGTGACGTTGGCGGGAATCACGCTGAGGCTGCTAAGCCAATAGCCGGCGGGCGGTGTGTTGATGGTGACGGCGCGAATGCCCACGTCGAGGGCGTCAACGCGCCGCTGCACGGCGACGTAAACTTGAGCCTGGCGGGTTTGCAGGGTGACGCCCGGCGCCTCACGGCCGTCTTGGTCTAGCGCGCGCAGCGGCCGTGGCTCCCGAATCGCCGTAGTGGCGTTGCCCAACGTAATGGTAGCTTCGGCGCGCGCCACCTGCGCCACCAGCGGGGCCGCGCCTTCAACCACAACCTGAGCGGGGTTAGCCGTTGGTTCGCCGGCGATGGTATACGCGGTCGAGAGCGCTTCGCGATCCAGCACGTTCACCACGACCGCCACCGTACGGGTGATGATTGGCGCTAACTCCAGATCCAGCTCAGAGGGCGCAACCGTCAGGATGCGTATGCTCTCGGCGCTGGTGGTGATGCTGATGGGATAGCGCTGCAGGCCGGGCTGCCCATCGGCCAGCGAGATAAGCGCTTGAAAGCTTTCCGGGCGCAGCGTGGACAGCATTTCGTTGGTTGCGCGTACGTTGACCGCAACGGCCGTGGGCAACGGCGTCAGCAAGGCCATGCCCTCCGGCAGCCCCTCCATGCGCAGCGGTACCTCTTCAAACTGCTGCTCGCGGATTGGGTTTTCCCGTTCCCGCACGAAGCCGGCGGCGGTTAGGGCCAGTAAAAAAGCGATAAACAGATAGAAGAGGTTGACCAAAAGCTGCTGGGGCCGGAGCGGGCGCGGACGCCAGCGTCGCGGCTGCACGGGACTACGGCCGTTTAGGCGCGTCTGGGTGTAATAGCTGTACAAGCGCTGCCGCAGCGCCGCGCTATCTAGATGCCGTTCCAGCTCGCCGGCTTTAGCCACGGAAACGGTGCCGGTTTCTTCACTGACGACAATCACCAGGGCGTCACTCTGCTCGCTCATGCCCACCGCAGCGCGATGGCGCGTGCCCAGACGGCGGTCGGCCGTCAGCAGCTGCTCGGTCAGCGGCAGTACACAGCTCGCGGCCACGACCTTGTCGCCGCGCAGCACAACGGCCCCATCATGCAGGGGCGTCTTGTCAAAGAAAACGGTTTGCAGCAGCTCGGCGGTGATCCGGCCGTCGACGGCCACGCCCGAACCGATAATCCCCTGCAGGACGGTTTCGCCTTCCAACACGATCAGGGCGCCGGTGCGGGTGGAGGAGAAGTTCTCAACCGCGTGCAGCAGGGGCGGGATCACCCGCTCGGCGATATCCTGGCGCACCGAGAAGGTCAGCCCGACGCGCCGGCCAAACCGTTCCAGCCAGCGGCGCAGTTCCGGCTGCAGCGTGATGGGGGTAACAATCAAAATGGCCAGGATGGCGCCGCCCAGCAGCAGGTCAAAGGTGGGCAAGCGGAACAACGACGTGGTCACGAAGAAGAGAAAGGCAAGGGCGATGATGCCGCGCAGCAAAAAAGCGGCCTGGCTGCGGCGCAGCAGCGCCAGCAGCAGATAGAAGCTAATCGTCACCAGCAGCAGGTCAACTCCGTCAACCCAGGTCAGATTTTGGAGACGAAACAGAAGTTCGGCGTAGAGCGTGTCAAATGTGGTCATAATCTCTCGCTTGATGCAAACGCTTGCATGATGCTTTAGTATAGCCGCGCCGCGCCAGCAACGGCCATTTGCTAACGCGCTATTATGACGCACAGCGCCGCATCGCGCTGTACGCCCCGCTGACCGGCTAACCGACAATTGCTCTACGCTTCCAGCAGCAAACCGCCCGTCTCGTTGGAGACGGGCGGGCCACTGCAAAAACGCCAGGCGCTTGACGAACTTACCGCAAACTTGCGCTATGCGGTGAAATGTTTGGCGCTTATTCTAAACATAAGCCAAAGATTTTGAGTTCAGCCCACATCCTCCTCGATCCACGGCGCCTCAAAGGCCCAGGTAAGCTGTACGGGCGCAACGGCCGTGACCTGCAAGGTCTCCTCACAACTGTGGCAAATGATGAGCTGCCCCTGGCGCGGCCGCTTGTTAAAGCAGATCGCGGTCTCGCACTCTGGGCAGAAGCCGACGATACCCGTTTTCGTGTAAATCATTAACCCCGGCTCACTCAGCGCTGGGAGGCAAGGGCGCAAAGCCGGCGCCCAACGCCTGATGCCCTACGCCAATCGTTAAAAAGGCGCGCGGGTCGGCCGCGGCCACGGCGGATTTCAGGTCGTGCACCTGCGCGCGCGAGATGGTGCAGAGGACCATGAAGCGCCGCCGGCCGGTGTAGCCGCCCGTGATCGGCCAGTAGCTCACGCCGCGGTGCAGGTTGGCTAACAGGTTATCGACGACGGCCTGCGGATGATCGGTGATAATGGTGGCCGTGCGGGTGTTGCTGGGCCCTTCCAGCGTGTAGTCCGTCGCCAGCCCGTTAATAAAGAGCACCAGCAGCGCGTACAGCGCCAGCTCCCAACCAAAGGCCAGCCCGGCCGTGGCGATGATAGCGCTGTCGGTGTAGAGGTAGACCTGGCTGAGCGGCTGCCCCGTGCGGCGCTGCACGATCCGGCCAATGATACCCGTACCCCCCAGCGAACTGCCGGCGCGGTAAATCAGGCCGCCGCCAATGCCGCCCACGATACCGCCGTAAATGGTGTTGAGCAGCAAATCCTGCGTCAGGGGATAGGCCGGCATCAAGCGCGGTAGATAAGCCAGGAAGAGGTCGGAACCGACGGAGAAAATCACGACGCCGACCAGGGTGCGATAGACAAAGCGCCAGCCGCCCAGTTGCAGGTACCCCAGCACGAGCAGCGGCGCGTTCATGGCCAGAATCATCAGGCCGACCGGCCAGCCGGTGAAGGCATTCACAATGATGCTAATGCCGGAAACGCCGCCCGCGGCGATCTGGTGCGGCACCAGAAACAACGCATACCCCAGGGCGCTCATCGTAGCCCCGAGGAAAACCAGCAGCAGGCGGCGCGTCTCGCGCCAGATGCGGCCAAGCCGCGCCCGCGCCTTTGAGGATTGTTTAATCTGCATAGGAAACCCCATCAACGTTGGAACGTTTAACCGCTTCACCGTTCCAACACGCTGCTACCCCGCCCCCATCCCGTACCGTTCCAGCGCCTCGTCAAGAATGCGGTTCACTAACTCGGCATAGGTCCAGCCGGCCGCGCGCGCCTCAATGCACAGGTCGGAATAGTCGGGGTTGAGGCCAGGCAGCGGGTTGATCTCCAGGATGTAGGGTTTGTTGTTGTCGTGCGCGTCCAGTCGAAAATCCACGCGGGCAACGTCCAGACAGCCGGTGACGCGGAAGGTAGCGGCGGTGTACCAGTTGAGATCGTCAAGTTCAACGGCCGTTACCGGCGCCGGGCATAGGTAATGGAACTCATGGGCCAACTCGGTCTTCATGCGGCTGGTGTAAATCCCCCCTTCCTCCTCCGGGTAGCGCGCCAAATCAACCTCTAAAGGCGGCAGGAAGTGTAGACCACGCGAGATCCGCGGCGCCGCTTCGTCTTCGGGCAGGCGCCAGGCGACGGGACTGGTGAGGTTGCCCACCACCCCCACCGTCACCTCACGCCCTTCGATGAAGCGCTCGGCCAGCACCGGCTGGTCATAGCGATCAAAGAGGCGGCGAAGCTGCACGCGTAGTTGCGCCTCGTCATACACAATTGATTCCGCACTGATGCCCATGCCCGTGCCCTCGCGACTGGGCTTGAGAAATAGCGGAAAGCGCATGTCCGTATCAAGCGTTTCGTGTATACGCTCAAAGGTTTGAAAGGCAGGCGTAGGTAGCTTATGGTAAGTCAGTACGCGCTTGGTCATCGGCTTATCGAGCGTCAGCGCCAGGGTGAGCACGTTTGAGCCGGTGTAGGGAATGCGCAGCATCTCCAGAATAGCCGGTACATGCGCCTCGCGCGAATCGCCAAAATGGCCCTCGCAAATGTTGAAACAGATGTCGGGTTTGAGCTTTAGTACATTGTTGTATAGGGACTGGCCGCCTTCCAGGAAGGTCACGCGGTGTCCGCCACTCTCCAACGCCTGCATGATGGCGTTGATGGTCTCTTCAGAATCCAAGTCGTCCCAGCGGTCAGGCGGCATGCCGGGCCAGGTCGGCGCATTTTTTTTGAGATTAGCAAGCAAAGCAACGTGCATGGGTATCCTCGGTATGGTCGTGGCCGCGGGCTAGACGGCCGAATGACGGAGGCAATGTATGAGCCTCCATTGCGAGACTCAGAAAACGAAAACCCATCTTTTCGAAGTCGCAAAAGATGGGTCACATTAAATCGACTGGTGAAATTGTAGACGGCCCGCACGCTGCCAGCATCGGCTAAACGTCGTGAGTTGGGCTACGACAAATGACGCATTGGATCAGGTAGCCTCCACCGCCTGGGACGTAAAAAAGTCGGCCACCGCGTCCCGCAGCGCCTGTTCATTGGCCTCCGTGCAGCGGCCAACAGCGCGCCAGACCACTTCACCGGCGCCGTCCACCAGGAATACGTGAATGCTGTTTTCGTCGGGGATGGCGAGGGCGCGGCGGAACTGCGCTTTGTCAATGTAGAGCGTAATGGTCGCGGCGCGCGCGGCGCGGTCCGGGATGCCGGCGCGCATGCCGCCGTCAATCATGGCGCGCGCTAGGAAATTCATGGCGCGAATGGTGGGCAGTTCGTAATAGCACAGGCCCGGATAGAGGTGGGCCAGCGCCTTGGCGAGCGGCAGCCAGGTATTTACGTCAAGCTGGTGCACCTGCTGGAAGGCCACGAACACCAGGTTGAGGTCGCCTTCAAAATCTTGCGGCAACTGATAGGTCTTGCGGGCCAGATTATCGCCCTTTACCGTTGGAAATTTCATTATTGGTTCCCTCCATGACCACCGTCATTCTAAAGTCTGCCGAGGAATGACAAAGCGATGGTCGTTTTTACAAACGTCGTTTACACCACCGGCACGCCAACCGAGACGTAGCCGTTTTGGTGGACCTGGCCCCTGGCGTGACCGTGGACATTGCTGTAGCCGTTGAGCGCCTTGATTTTGGTCGTCTCCGCGTGAGGCAGGCCGGCAAAGGTTTCGATATCGTATTGGTCCTCCAGCACGCGCGCCAGCTTACCGTCCACCATCTGGATGACGCGGTCGACGTAGCGCACCATGCGCAGGTCGTGGGTGACCATGATGCCCACGCGGTTTTGCTCGTGGATCAGGTCGGCGAAGGTCTGCACGACCTGGTAGGCCAGTTCGGTATCCAGGCTGGCCGTGGGCTCGTCGGCCAGGACGAGGTCCGGCTCGTGGATGAGCGAGCGGGCGATGGCGACGCGCTGCTTCTGGCCGCCGGAAAGCTGCGAGGGCAGGTTGTGGAGCCGCTCGCCCAGCCCCAGCCGCTGCAGGAGATCGACGGCTTTGGCGCGGCCGACCTTGGAGAAACGGCCGTTCAGCCGCAGCATCAGCTCCACGTTTTCCTGCACGGTGAGAAAGGGCACCAGGTTGTTGGACTGGAAGGTAAAGCCGATCTTCTCGCGCCGGAAGGCGGTCTGCTCGGCCGTGCTCATCTGGCTCACTTCGCGACCGCCCAGGTAAATCTGGCCGCGCGTGGGCGAAAGCAGGCCGGCAATCATCGCCAGCATGCTCGTCTTGCCGGAGCCGCTGGGGCCCACCAGGGCCACAAATTCGCCCGCATTGAGTGAAATCGACACGTTGTCAACGGCCGTAATCACACTCTCGTCCACCTGGTACTCTTTCGTCAAATTCTCGGTAGCCAAAACAGTCATCATCGTCATTTGCTCCAAACTCTCAAAAAATCTCCGCGTCTCTTTGCGCCTTCTCCGCGCCCCTCTGCGATCCTTTCCGGCATCCAAGGCGCGCCAACCTTCCTAAAAACTCCGCGTCCCTCTGCGCCTTCTCCGCGCCGCTCTGCGTTCCGCTTTACCCCGCCAGGCCCAACGCCCGCAGCGGCTCCACGCGCAGCAGGTAACGCACGGAAACCAGCCCACCCAGCGGGCCAATCAGCAGCAGCGTGATGACGGCCAGCGCCACCTGCTGTCCCACGAAAGTAATAGGAATGCCTGCCGGCAGGACCAGCGCCAGCAAGAGGGTCGCCGCGCTGCCGATCGTGACGCCAATCAGATTGGTCGTTACAATTTGCAGCGTCGCCGCGACGGCTACGACGGGGTTAGAGGCGCCCAAGGCCTTCAGCATGCCCACCTGGCCCACCTTTTGCAGCGTTTGAATCTGGAAAAAGCCGCCCACCACCAGGATGCCGATTAACAGCGTAAAGCCGCGCTGGGTATTGATGGTGCTCTGCTGGGCGCTGTAGCCGGGCGCGGCCTCGTAGGCCGTCTGGCGATCCACGGCTACGACCCCGCTAACCTGCGCCGCCAGCGCGGCCGCTACTTCGGCCTGGCGCGCGGGGTCCTCCAGCTTGACGTTGACGATGTTGAAGGTGAGTTCGCCACGGCCGTTATCAACCACCGGCTTGGGGCGGATGCGGTCCCAGGTCAGCAAAGGCACAAAGATGGAGGGCTGGATGAAATATTGACGGCCGTCGCTCACCCCCACAATTTCCAGCGCGTACAATTCGTCCACCGCGCCCTGGGTCGATTCCACCACAAGCGTATCGCCCACGCCCAGGCCGGTGCGCACCGCCAGCGTGCGGTCGATAATCGTCTCGTTGGCGCGCAGGCTGCTCAACCGCCGTCCGGCAAAAGCCGGCGGCTCACCGGGGCGTCCCGGCTCCACGCCCAGCATGGAGACAGACTGGGTCGCGGCCGCGCCGGTGTAATCCACAAAAACCGCGCTGAAACCGATCGCGCCCACGTCGGCCACGCCGGGCACGCGGCGAATGGCATTGAGGCGCGCGCGCCCCAACTGGCTGGCGCCCACCGACAGGTTGGCCTGCTCTTGAAAAAGCACCAGCTCGCCATCCAGCTTGCTCAGAAACTCCTTATTGCCCGCGCCCAGCCCTTCACCCAGCCCGGCCAGGAAAATAACCAGCAGGGTAATCAGGGCAATCACCAGGCTGACCAGGAAAAAACGGCCGCGATTGCGCCAGATTTCTTTAAGTGCCAAAAAAAGCGCTACGGAATTATTCATCGTCCTCCATCCACCTTTTGGCCCGGCGTCTCAGGGCCGGGCGTCTTTGCCTCTGCGCGGGGCCGCAGCCCGTTAAGCAGCACGTCAATCAATTCGTAAGCCAGCTCCGTCACGCCGGCGGCGTCGTGGCCGGCGCGGCTGGCGTACATCATGCCGTCAATCAGCGTCAAAAAAACCCCGGCCAGCCGGTCCGCAGCCAGGGCGCGAATCGCGCCGCGCGCCTGGGCCTGGCGAAACGCCTCCACTAGCGGCTGAAAGAGAGCCGCATAGGCGCAATCGCGCAGGTAGCGCGCGTTGGCGGGCGTAATGGCGGGCAGGTCCGCCTCGAACATGTGCATCAGCTTGAGCGCCGGCTGGGCAGTCAACCAGTCCGCCGCGGCGTTTAGTTGATCTTGCAGCTCAGGGCCGGCGTCCGCCAGCGCCGCCGTCAGCCCGGCCTGATGCTGCGCCAGGCCGCGCGCCGTCACTTCAACAAACAACTGCTCCTTGCCGTCCGGGACGTGGTAGTAGAGCGAGGCCTGCTTGACGCCCAACGTGCGCGCCACGTCGCGCATGGTCACGGCCTGGTAGCCGTGCGCGTGGAAAAGGGCGGCGGCGGTCTGCAAAACGCGCTCGCGCGCGGCGCTGGGGGCGGTTCCGGTCAATGTCGCAGCATCAAACATGAGATTTCTACCTAACGCTTGGTAGGTTACACGCTTGTCACACTTTTGTCAATATTTTGTTTTGATTTTGTTTGACTTATGAGCGCGGGTTAAGAAACGGCCGTGCCGCGCCGCGCCGGGAACAAAGCCTTCAGGTAAAGGACAGCCCGTCCCTTTCACCTTCCGCCGGCGCTTGGGGTGCGCGGAACTTCTGTTGACAGGCGCCTGGATGTAGCCGCGATTGGGCAAATCGCGTTACAGGTATCAACGAAAACTCCGGCCACCCTGGCGCCTAAACAGGCTTGCGAATCACGCGCGAATGAGGCACAATGAGTAGGCGCACAAATCATGAGGAGCAGAAAATGATCGACATCACCTGTCCCAACTGCCAGACTCGCAACGCGTTCAACAACAGCTACTGCGGCGCCTGTGGCGCGCTCCTGGAGCGCGGCCCCATTATCCTGCGGCGGGAAGATGGCCTCACCGTTGCGGGCTATAACCTGCCGGCGCGCCAGTTGAAACAGATTGGGGCGTCGCTGGCGGTCAGCGCGGCGGCGCTGCTGGCGGAGGCGGGGCTGCTGTGGCTGCGCCGGCGCGTGCAGACCATGCGGGCCGAACCACTGCCCACGCCGCGCCCAACGGCCGTTGCCCAACCAGAGAAATCAATCGTCATCATGCCCACCCCGGAAGATGCGGCGCCCAAAGAGGTCATCACCGTTTTCAGCGAGCGCGTCGTGGAGGTGCACCGCTGGGGACGGCCAATCCAACGCATCGTGGAGCGCATGGCCTGGCGCCGCGAAGAAAGCTGACGCCCAAACCGGCGCCTTATTCCCAAACATGACCTACCTCGAAAAACTCCGCCTCGCCCAAGCAAAGAATCACTCCTGGCTTTGTATCGGCCTGGACCCGCAGCGCGCCAAACTGCCGCTAGTGGCGCAGTGGCAGTGGGACGAGCCGCTGCTGCCCTTCAACAAGGCCATCATCGACGCCACGGCCGATTTGGTCTGCGCCTACAAACCCAACCTGGGCTTTTACCTGGCCTGGGGCGCAGCGGGCGTCATCGCCCTGGAGCGCACCATCGCCTACATCCCCGACCACATCCCTATCATTCTCGACTGCAAAACGGGCGACATCGCCCACACGCAGGCGGCCTGGGCCGAGGGGCTGTTTGACGCCTGGGAGGTGGACGCCGTGACGGTCAACCCGTACGTGGGCGCGGAAGCGGTGCTGCCGATGATTGGGGAACGGCCGTCTAAAGCGGTCTACATCCTGGCGCGCACCTCCAACCCCAGCGCCATCCAGTTCCAGGGCGACCTCACGCAGGCGGCGGGCCTTTCGGCGACGGTGCTGCGCGAAAGCCAAGGCTGGGAAACGGCCGGCCACAAGGGTTACGTGCTGGGCGCCACCTATCCGGAGGAGCTGGCGATTGCGCGCCGGCTGGCGCCGCAGGCCAACTTCTTGATTCCCGGCGTGGGCGCGCAGGGGGGCGACCTGGCAACGGCCGTGCGCTTTGGACCGGACGCCGTCGCCGGGCCGGTCATCAACGCCAGCCGCAGCATCATCCACGCCTCGTCCAAGCTCGACTTTGTAGACGCGGCGCGGGCGGCGGCGCGCGAACTACGCGACCGCATCAACCAGATCCGGCAGCAACATGCAGGCTGAACAGGCCCATCCGACGCTGCGGTGGCCTGCGGGACCGGCCTATCCGGTTTTAGAGGCGGGCGCGGTGCACGTCTGGGCCGCGCTCTTGGACCGTCCCGCGGACAAGACGCAGGCGCTGCGCCGGCTGCTGGCCCCCGACGAACAGGCGCGCGCCGACCGCTTTCGCTTTGACGTGCACCGCGATCGCTATATTGTGGCGCGCGGCGTCCTGCGCACGCTGCTGGGGCGCTACCTGGCCGTCCCGCCGCAGCGCGTGCAGTTTGTCTACTCGGCGCACGATAAGCCGTCCCTGCCGGGCCGGCAGTTGGCCTTCAACGTATCCCATTCGCAGCAGGTGGGACTGTTTGCTTTTTGCCCGGAAACGGCCGTGGGCGTGGACGTAGAGCAAATCCGGCCCATGCCAGATGGAGAAGAAATCGCCGCGCGCTTTTTTTCGGCCGACGACAACGCGCGCTTCCTGGCCGTGCCGCCCGCGCAGCGCGACCTGGCCTTTTTCAACTGCTGGACGCGCAAGGAAGCCTTCATCAAGGCTATCGGCGAAGGGCTGTCGCATCCGCTGGACGTATTTGACGTGACATTGCAGCCTGACGAACCGGCGCGCATCCTGCGCCTGCACGGCCGTGCCGAGCTGGCCGCGCGCTGGTCGCTGATACACCTGGATCCGGCGGATGGCTTCGTCGGCGCGCTGGCGCTGGAAGCGTCGCCGCGCCAGGTTGTCACCTATCGCTGGGAGTGAGGCCACCGATGAACACAGATGGCACAGATTTTAAATGGAACGCAGATGGTTCGGCTGCGCTCACCATAAGCTTACCTGATTTAGCCTGATAAGCCTGATTTTGATTTGATGATTTGATCAGGTAAATCAGGAACATCGCGTCATCAGCGTTCTATTTTTCGGAGAACATCTTTATGTTGACTCATGTCGTTTTGTTTAAATTGACCGACCGCAGCGCGGAGAACGTAGCCAGGACGCGCGAGGTTTTGCGCAGCCTGGAAGGCAAGGTCCCCAGCCTGCGCGGGCTGGAGGTAGGCGGCAACGTCGTGGCGTCGGCGCGCGCCTACGACATTGCGCTGATTGCGCGCTTCGACGATCTGGCGGGGCTGGAGGCATACCAGGGGCACCCGGAGCACATCCAGGTGCTGGATTATTTGCAGACGGTGCTGGAAACGGCCGTCGCCGTCGACTTCTGAGCCAGCCCATCACAGCGGCTTCAACGCCAGCACAACCGAGAAAAGGGCGCCAATGCCCAAAATCAGCGCCAGGATAATGGCGATGATGCCCACCACAATGGCGGCAATCGCATCGGTGATGCTCACCAGGAAGCCGGGAACCAACCCATACAAAAAGCCAATGATGATATTGGCCACAAACGAAGCGATGATAAAAATCACCAGCCCCTTGTTCTCGACAAAGCGCTGGTGGGCCAGCAGCAGCACGATCACAAACGCAAACTTGAGCATAAACAACAGGCTTAAGACCGCGTTGGACGCGCCGCGCGGGAATGAGCCATAAATAATCAGGTAAGCCAGGGTGCCAAAGGGGAAGGAGAGCAGCAGCGACACCATCACCATCAGCTTCGCCAGGGCCACGAAGATGGCCACAATCGCGGCCAGGATCAACAGAATGACAAAAATGACGGTGATGCAGCCCTGGATTTTGCCCTGCACGTAATCGGGAATCAAAATGCCCAGCGCCATCAGCGCCAGCGTGAAGAGCAGAATGACGTCGAGCAGGCGCAGGTAGGGAATCGCAAACCCTTCAATGTCTTCGGGCAGGCCGGCAATTTCGCCGGCTTTTTCGCTGCGCAGGCGATCCAGCTCGGCCTGCTGTTCCGGGGTAAAAGCCTGGATGGCCCTGGCTAGCGGCGCCCCCGGCTGTCCCCCGCGCAGGAAAGGGGGCAAACGGCCAGCTACCTGCGTCGCCGTGACGGCGCCGGCCTCCAGCGCCACAATGACGACCATAATGAGCAGAGCCAGCGCAAAAAAGGGGATTCGCAGTTTGGCGGTCACGCACTGCTCCGCCGGGGGAGCTCATTCTGCAAGGCTTGCAACGTTTCCCACTCCTCCGCCAGAATGAGCCGCGCCTGCTCCGGCCAGCTCTCCGGATAGCTGGGATGATGGGGAATGCCGGCGTCCGTGAGCAGATCACGCAGTTGGGCGACGTTAGCCTTCGCCAGCGCCGCGTAGGTGGTGATGCCGGCGGCGCGCAGCAGTTGCTGAATTTTGGGGCCGATGCCTTCGAGCCGCGTCAGGTCATCGGGC
>Ga0114946_10001993_pt1 | contig 14022 bp, 9 predicted proteins | sample WalLakDeSediment_FD_88676 | JGI IMG/M metagenome (GOLD analysis project Ga0114946, IMG submission 88676) | Lake sediment microbial communities from Walker lake, Nevada to study Microbial Dark Matter (Phase II) - Walker Lake 11/02/13 Deep Sediment | ecosystem: Environmental > Aquatic > Freshwater...
CAGGCCCACCACCACGGTCTTCACAAGGTACCAACCCTTCGCTGCGCCACCGTCCCTCCTAACGGCCGATGCGAATCGGCACGCTGTGCGGCGGCTCGAGAAAGTTGCCGTCTCGCTTCACCAGCACCAGGCGCACGACGTAGTCGTCGGCAGGCAGCGACAACGCGTCCAGAACCTCGAGCGGCCCGTCCAACACCGGGTCGAAGTGGATGTCGCCCAGGGTGATCCACTCGCGCGGCTGGACGCCGCGGCCCAGCTCCACCTTGTAGTACTCCACCTGCGAGGGGTTGTAGCGGACCGTGCCGGTGAGCGTGGTGCGCGCCGTCAGCAGCGCGCCCGGCGACAGGTTGAGGCGGTACTCGTTGCCCGTCAGCAGCGCCAGCGCCGCCGGGTCCACGGCACCCTCGGCAAAGCCCGGCAGGGCGCCGCGCTCCAGGGCGGCGACCACCATCTCCGGCGTGCAGATCTGGACCGGCTCCAGCGCGCTCCAGCCCTTCTCGCCAGCCCACTGGATCACGAAGCGGCGCTGCTCGCCGATGGGGCTGCCCGGCTCGTCCTCCGGCAGCGGCAATACGGCCACCGGCTGGGCCTTGTCCGCCCCAAACCCGTCGGGCGCGGCCTGACACAGGAGCGCCGGCGGCCAGTGCAGCGGCTCGCCGGCAGCCTCGGCCGCCGCCAGCAGCTCCGGCGGCGGCGGGGGCAGCGGCACGACGGCGGCCACCACCGTGACCCAGTCGCTCCCGGCCGCCGGCGCCTGCGCGCCGTCGGCCGCGGCGTCGTGCCCGGCCGGCCACGGCGGCGCGCCCTGTTCTCCGTCAAGCAGCACGCCGGGCGGGACCTCGTCCTCCAGGAACAACTCGGTCTCGTACTCCAGACAGGTGGCGGCGATGCGGTTCAGGCTCTGGAGGCGGCACACGCGGCCCTCCACCAGGCCCTCCGGGCGTTCGAAGTCCGTGCGCAGGGCGCGGCCGCCCAGCTCCACGGCAGCGGCTATGCGGGCGCGCCGGTCGCTGTCCGCCACCACGTTGCGCATGAAGGCGTTCCAGATGGGCGCGGCTCCGGTGACGCCGCTGGAGTGGCGCATGGGACGGTTGTCGTTGTTGCCCGCCCAGACCCCCGCCACCAGGTACGGCGTGTAGCCCAGGGTCCAGTTGTCGCGGTAGTCGTTGGTGGTGCCGGTCTTCACGGCGGCCGGCACGCCCAGGCGCAGCGGGCTGGAGGCGCCGAACGCCGGGGTGCGGGCCTCGTTGTCCGAGAGGATGTGGGTGACGAGGTAGGCGGCGCGCGGATCTATCACCGGCTCCGGTCGTGTGTCGGCCGCGGCGGCCAGCTCGTCGGCCAGGTCGTAGACCACGGCGCCGTCCGAGTCCGTGACGAGCAGCACGGCACGCGGCGGAACGTACAGGCCCAGGTTGGCCAGGGTGCCGTTGACCGTGGCCAGGTCCAGGAGCGTGACCTCGCCGCCGCCAAGGGTCAGCCCCAGCCCGTAGTCCCACGGGGGCCGGCGCAGGCCACCGATGCCCATACGGTGCGCGGTGTCGATGGCCAGCTCCAAGCCCATCTTGTTGGCGTCCTCCGGGTGCGCTTCCAGGTGCCGCTCGCCCGGGCGGATGACGCCGAGCAGCTTGAGGGCGGGGATGTTGTAGGAGTTGGCCAGCGCCGCGCGCAGGCGGACCGGGCCGCGGAACGTCCGGTCGTAGTTCTCCGGCTCGTAACGCTCGGGGACGAAGAGCTCCATCGGCACGTCCCACAGCACGTGGGACGCCGCCATGCCCTGATCGAAGGCCGTGGCGTACGTGATGGGCTTGATGGACGAGCCGGGCTGGCGCTCGCGGATGGTCACGTTGACGCGCCCGTCGATCTCGTCGTCCCAGTAGTCCTTGCTGCCGACCATGGCCAGGATCTGACCCGTGCCGGGCTCGAGCGCGACCAGCGCCGCGTTGGAGAGATCGTGGCGGTCGCGCAGCTTGTCCACGTGCTCGCGGACCACGCCCTCGCCCAGCTGCTGGAGGTCCAGATCCAGCGTGGTGTGCACCCGCAGGCCGCCCAGGGCCAGGCGCTCGGCGCCCAGCAGCCGCTCCAGCTCCTTCTCGACGAAGACCGTGAAGTGGGGTGCCAGGAAGCGGTCCTCGTCGTCCGGCCGCGCGAACTCGAGCTCCTGGAGAGCGGCCCGATCCGCCTCCGCCTGCGTGATGAAGTCGTTGGCCGCCATGAGGTTGAGCACCACGCGCTGGCGGTTGCGCACCCGGCGCGCCACGTCCGGGTCCGGGTCGAGCGGGTCGAGCTGGCCCGGCATCTGGGGCAGTCCCGCCAGCAAGGCCGCCTCCGCCAGGTCCAAGTCGGTGGCCGGCTTGCCGAACACGGTCTCCGCGGCGGCCTCTATGCCGAAGGCGAAGTTGCCGTAGAACACCTCGTTGAGGTACCACTCCAGAATCTGGTCCTTGGACTCGCGGCGCGTGAGGATGAGCGCAAGGACGATCTCCTTTGCCTTGCGCGCGTAGCTGCGGGCGCTGCGCTCCTCCCACGTGAACACGGCATTGCGCACGAACTGCTGCGTCAGGGTGCTGCCGCCGCCCAGCTCGCGCTGACCGGTGATCTCGCCCTGCACCGCGCGCAGGATGCCCACCACGTCCACGCCGGGGTTCTCGTAGAACGTCTTGTCCTCGACCGCGATGGTGGCCAGGCGCACGTGCTCCGGGATGCGGGCCAGCGGCACGTACGTGCGGCGCCCGCCCAGGAACATCTCGCGCAGCAGCACGCCGTGCCTGTCGTAGACGTGCGTGGTCTGCAGCAGCGACCGGTCGTGGAGGGACTCGATGCGCCGGATGTCGTTCTCCAGCTCGTCGGCCAGAACCCCGTAGGCCACGGCTGCGCCGACGGCGCCCGCGCCGAGGGGCACCGCGGGCGCGAGGAAGGCCAGCGCAAACAGCAGCCCCACGAGACCGGCGGCGGCGAACGGAGGGCGCGCGCGCCTGGATAGACGACGCTGGAGAACCACCCGCGCCGCAGGCGACAGGCTCATGACGGGCCATTATAGGTCAGGGCCGGACGCGGATGGAACCGGCGCCGGGTACCGTGCATGAGGTGAGCGGCGCGGCGGCAGGCCGCCGTGCTACAATCGCGCGGATGCACGCGATGCGGCCGGCGGACGTCACGGTAGTGGGCCTGGGCCCGGGCGCGCCGGACCTGGCCACCGGCGCCGCGCTGGCCGCCCTGACCTCCGCCCGGCTGGTGTGGCTGCGCACGGCGCGCCATCCGGCCCGCGCGGTCATCCCCGCCTCGGTGCCGGTCCGCGCGTGCGACGATCTGTACGAGGCCCGGGCCACCTTCGATCAGGTGTACCGCGCCATCGCGGAGCGCGTGGTGGCCTCGGCGGCCGAGGGCCCGGTGGTGTACGCCGTGCCCGGCGATCCGACCGTTGGCGAGGCGTCGGTGACGCGCATTCGCGCCCTGGCTGCTCACGCCGGCCTGACGGTGGCGGTGGTGCCCGGAGTGTCCTTCCTGGGCCCCACCCTCGGCGTCCTCGGCTGGGACGCTCTCGACGGCCTGCAGGTGGTGGACGCCACCGCGCTGGCGGCCCGCCACTACCCGGACCTGGACCCCGATCGGCCGGCGCTCGTGGCGCAGGTCTACAACCGCCTGTTGGCTTCGGACGTCAAGCTGGTGCTGCTGGCGGCCTATCCGCCGGACCACCCGGTGACCGTCGTGGCCGCGGCCGGCGCCGCGGGCACGCGGGCCGAGACCGTGCCGCTCGTGGACCTGGACCGCGGCCTGGCGCTGGACGACCTGACCACCCTGGCCGTGCCGCCCCTGCCCGGGCCCGGCGCCGTGGCGGCCCTGGCCGACCTGGTGGCGCGCCTTCGCGCGCCCGACGGCTGCCCGTGGGACCGCGAGCAGACCCACCGCAGCCTGCGTCCGTACTTGCTGGAAGAGGCGTACGAGGTGCTGCAGGCGCTGGACGACGACGACCCGGACGCGCTGCGCGAGGAGCTGGGCGATCTGCTGCTGCAGATCGTGCTGCACTGCCAGCTGGCGGCGGAGGCGGGCCTGTTCACGCTGCCGCAGGTGGTTGCCGTCATCTGCGACAAGATCGTCCGCCGCCACCCGCACGTCTTTGGCGACGCGGCCGCCCACACCTCCGCCGAGGTGCGGGTCCGCTGGGAGGATCTCAAGCGCCGGGAGAAGGGCGACGCCGGGCCGGAGCGTGGTCCGCTGGACGGCCTGCCGGCGGCGCTGCCGGCGTTGGCGCGGGCGCAGGCGGCGCAGCGGAAGCTGCACGACGCCGGGCGGGACGGCGCGCCCGCACCGTCCGATTGGGACGAGGAGACGGCCACGCGGGCCGCCACCGTCCTCGGCGTGGATCCGGGTGGCGCCGAGGCGCGCGCGCGGCGGGTGGGCGGCGCGCTGTGGGCGCTGGCGGCGGAGGCCGGGGCCTGGGACGTGGACGCCGAGAGCGCCCTGCGCGAGGAGATTGCGGCCCGGGAGGCCGCCGAGAGGAGGGGGAGACCATGACGACCATCGTAGACGTGCTGGCGCGCGAGGTGCTGGATTCCCGCGGCAACCCCACGGTCGAGGCCGAGGTGCGCCTGGCGGGCGGCGCCGTGGGCCGGGCCATCGTCCCGTCGGGGGCGTCGACCGGCCGGCACGAGGCGGTGGAGCTGCGCGACGGCGACGAGACGCGCTATGGCGGCAAGGGCGTGCTGGGTGCCGTCCGCTCGGTGGCCGACGAGATCGCGGACGCGGTTATTGGCGAGGACGCGTGCGATCAGCGCTGGATCGATCACATCATGATCGACCTGGACGGCACCGACAACAAGGGCCGGCTGGGCGCCAACGCCATCCTCGCCGTGAGCCTGGCCACCGCCAGGAGCGCGGCGAGTGCCGTGGGCCTGCCGCTCTACCGCTATCTGGGTGGCGTGGACGCGCACCTGCTACCGGTGCCCATGTGCAACATCTTGAACGGCGGCAAGCACGCGGACGGCTCCACCGACTTCCAGGAGTTCATGGTGATGCCGGTGGGGGCGGCCACGTACGCGGAGGGCCTGCGCTGGGTGGTGGAGATCTACCACGCCCTGGGCAAGATCCTGCGCGCGGCCGGCCAGCCCACCAACGTGGGCGACGAGGGCGGCTACGCCCCCAGCCTGCCGCGAAACGACGCCGCGGTGGAGGTGGTCCTGCAGGCCGTGGAGCGCGCCGGCTACCGGCCGGGAGAGGACGTGGTGCTGGCGCTGGACCCGGCGGCCAGCGAGTTCTACGACGGCGGAAGCTACAACCTGGCGCGCGAGGGACGGGCCCTGGACGGCGGGGAGCTGGTGGGCTTCTGGGCGGACTGGATGGACCGCTATCCCATCGCCTCCATCGAGGACGGGCTGGCCGAGGACGACTGGGACAACTGGCAGCGCCTCACCGAGCGCGTGGGCGATCGCGCGCAGGTGGTGGGCGACGACCTGCTCGTGACCAACGTGGAGCGCCTGCGCCGGGGCATCGAGCAGCGGGCGGCCAACAGCATCCTGATCAAGCTCAACCAGATCGGCACGCTGTCGGAGACCCTCGACGCGGTGCGCATGGCACGGGCGGCCGGCTGGACCGCCGTCATCTCGCACCGTTCCGGCGAGACCGAGGACACCACCATCGCCGACCTGGCGGTGGCCACCAACGCCGGCCAGATCAAGACCGGCGCGCCGGCGCGCGCCGACCGCGTGGCCAAGTACAACCGGCTGCTGCGCATCGAGGAGGAGCTGGACGCCGGCGGCGCCTACGCCGGACGGTCGGTCTTGCGCGGCGCGCCGCGCTGAGCCGCGGCCGCTGCCGGAGCGGGTCCATTGGGGCGCCTCGCGGCGCTGTGCTAGACTAGCGCCATCCAGCAAGGAGACGGATTGGCAGTCATGCGCGTGATCCTGACGAAGAACGTACCCAATCTCGGCGCGGTCGGCGACGTGTGCGAAGTGGCGCCCGGCTACGGGCGCAACTTCCTGATACCGCAGGGCATGGCCATAGCGGCCACGCCCGGCGCCATGAACCAGGTAGAGACGCTGCGGCGCCTGGAGCGGCGGCGGATGGACCGTGTCCGCGCGGACATGGAGGACCTGGCCAAGCGGATCGGCCGCCTGCGGCTCACGTTCCCGGCGCGCGTGGGTGAGACGGGCCGGCTGTACGGCTCCATCACGGCCGCCAACATCGCCGAGGCCATCGAGGCCGAGTTGGGCCAGGAGTTCGACCGGCGCAAGATCGTGCTCGAGGAGTCGCTGCGCACGCTGGGCGGGCACGCGGTGCCCATCCATCTGATGGCCGGCGTGGACGCGGCAGTGCACGTCGAGGTGGTTTCGGACGGCGAGCTGGTGCCCGACGCGCCCGTCGCTCCCGGCGGCGAGCCGGAGGCCGAGGCGCCGGAGGCCGAGGCGCCGGAGTCAGCGGCGCCGGAGGCAGCGGCGGACCTTCCCGCGGACTTGGCCCACGAGGCGTCCGCCGCGCAAGAGGCGTCGACCTAGCGTCGCCGGGCGGCGGCGCGGGGGGAGCGCGGGAGCCATGGAGCCAGGCGCGGTAGGGGATGCCGAACGGGTCGTGCGGTTCCTGGTGGAGACCGCGCGCTGCGGCGAGTGCGGGAGCGCCTACCACGCCGAGGACGTCTACGTGCTGGATCAGCTCAACCGGCGCGTGTGGGAGCTGGCGGCTGTCTGCCCCGGCTGCCTCAGCGTGTGGTTGGTCAAGGCCGTCATGCGCTCCAGGAGCGAACCGGAAGGCGAGCCGGAGAGCGTGCCTCACGGCCGGGCCGCCCGTGCGGGCGGCAGCCGCCCCCTGAACGAGTTGACCTTGGCCGAGCGCCGTCACTTCTCGTCGCTGGAGCCCATCGACCAGGACGACGTGCTCGATGTGAGCGCCTTCTTGAGCACGTTCGACGGTGACTTCCGCTCGTACTTCGGTCAGGAGCCGGAAGGGCGGGAGTGAGCCGCCCGCGGTGCGGCCGCGCCGGGGCACAGGCCGCGCTCGTGACGTTGGCGATTCTTGCCGCCGGCTGCGCGGCACCGGGACTGGGCGCGGGAGCGCGCGCCCTGGAGTCCCGCCTCCCGGGGCGCGGCCAGGCTGCGGCCGGGGCCCCGGCCGCGGGCCTCGACGGCTCCGCCGGCCACGACAGCGGCTACGCGCCGGGCGTGCTCGTGGGGCGGGTGACCGATCCGCGTTCCGGGGCGCCGCTCGAGGGGGCGCTGGTGGCGGCGGGCGGCGCCCGGACCCGCACCGATGCCGACGGCAGGTACGCGCTGCGGCTCCCGCTTGGCAGCCACGACGTGCGCGTGACCGCGGCCGGGCACGGCGGCGCCACGTTGGTGCGGCAGGTGGTGGGGCTGCGCGGCGCGCGGCGGGACGTGGCGCTGCCGCCGGAGGACGATGACCTGCCCGGCCTGGCCGCGGCCGCGCGCCGCGTCCGCGCCGGGGTGCGGGCGGTGGCGCCGGCGGAGCCCGCGCGGGTCGCCGCGCGTGGTCCGGGTGAGCCGGTGGTCATGACCGGCGTCGCCGATGTGGCGCCCACCGTCCGGGTTTGGATGCCGGACGGCGACATCGTGGAGATGGAGACCGACGAGTACGTGCGGGGCGTGGTCCCGGCCGAGATGGGGTACGTCTTCCGGCGCGCCTTCCAGGCCCTGGCCGCCCAGGCGATCGCCGCGCGCACGTACGCCCTCACCAGCTGCCTGCCCGAGTCGGCGGGCGATCCGGAGCGCTGCGAGCCCGGCCTGGACGCCAACGTGGACACGACCACGCGCACGCAGGTGTGGCGGCCCGTGCACTACGACGTGTCGGACGCGGCCGTTGTCGTCACGTCCGGCCAGGTGGCGCGGCGCGGCGACGAGCTGATCCAGACGCTGTACTTCGCGCGCACGCACCGCGCCACCCTGGACAGCGAGCACAGTCCGTGCTGCGGTGGCAACGTGGTCTCGTACCTGCGCTCCGTGGCGTCGCCGGACGCCTTCGGCGAGCGCTGGGGCCACGGGGCGGGGATGAGTCAGGAGGGCGCGGCCGTGTTGGGCGACTGGGGCGCCGCCGCAAAGGAGGTCATCGGCCACTACTACACCGGGGTGACGGTGCGTCCTGCAGCACCGGTCGCGGCCGCGGCGCAGGCGGCGCCCGGGTCCCGCGCTCCCGCCGGTGCGGTGGTCCCCGAGCCCGACGCGCGCCGCGGAACCGAGACGCTGGCCGGGACGGCGGTGTTCAACGCCGCCGACATGAGCCCGATCGGCCTGCGCGCCCTGGAAGGGCTGCCGCCGGCCCACGCCGTGGCGTCGCCCGTCGTGCGGGCGGAGTTCCCGTTCATGGCGCTGGGCGTGCGCTGGAGCGGTCCGGAGCGGCTGGGCGACGCGGTGTGGCTCGAGGTGCGCACCAGTCACGACGGCGTTCGTTGGTCCGACTGGACCAGGCTGGAGGTGGACGAGGACGACGGCCGGGAGGCGGCCGCGCGCGGGGAGCTCTGGACACAGCTGCACGTGACCCGCGGGCTGCTGCTCCAAGTGCGCGCGGGCTCGCCCACGGGCCTTGGCGCGGCGGATCCGCTGCGCACCCTGACCGTTCATTACCTGGATGCCGGCGCGGGCCCCGCGGCGCCCGTGGCGCGGGCGGCATCGGCGCAGCCGGCGGTGATCCCACGCTCCGGCTGGGGGGCCAACGAGCGCCTGCGGTTCGACGACGACGGCGCGGAGATCTGGCCGCCCGAGCAGACGGTGCCCCGCGCCCACATCGTGCACCACACGGTCACCGCCGACGACCCCGCCGACCCGGCGGCGGTGGTGCGCGCCGTGTACTACTACCACGCGGTGTCGCGCGGCTGGGGCGACATCGGCTACAACTTCCTGGTGGACCACCGCGGCAACGTCTACCAGGGACGGCGCGGCCCCGAGCGGCCGGGCTCCATCGTCCAGGGCGGCCACGCGCGGCAGTTCAACGCCAACTCCATCGGCGTGGCCCTGCTGGGCACCTTCACCGCGGCGGACGCCCGGCCGTCGGAGGCGGCTCTGGGCGCGGTGGTGGAGCTGCTTTCGTCGCGGGGCCTGATGCACGGCATCGACCCGCGCGCGGCCGTAACGCTGGCCGGTGCCCGCTTCCCGTACGCCGTCCTGGGCCACCGCGACGTGCTGCCGGGTCACACGGTGTGCCCCGGCGACGGTCTGCACGGCCGCCTGCCGGCGATCCGCGCCGCCGTGGCCGCGCGGATGGCGGAGGCGGCCGCCACGCCCACGGCCACCGCCACCTCGACCCCCACGGCCACCGCCACCTCGACCCCCACGGCCACCGCGACCGCGACCCCCACGGCCACCGCCACCGCGACCCCCACGCCCACCCCAACCCCCACCCCCACGGCTACCCGGACGGCCACCCACACGGCTACGGCGACGGCTATCGCGACGGCTGCCGCGACGGCGACCGGGACCGCCACCGCCACGGCGACGGCGGTCGGCGGGCTGCCGCCGGGCTGCGTGGACCTGATCCGCGACGGCGGCTTCGAGGAGGGGGCGGACGCGTGGCTGCTCCAGCGGGCCCGGACCACCGACTGGGATGTCTACCGCGGCCGCCGGGCGCTGCTCCTGGGTCCGGCGGCCGCCGAGCCGGAGGACGACGTCACCTGGTCGTCGGCCATCCAGACCGTGCGCCTGCCGGCCGAGGCGGGTTGGGCGCGGCTGTCCTTCGTGGCCCGGACGGAGGGCGTGCCGAGCGATCGGCGCGTGGCGCGCCTGCTGGACCGATTCGGCGCCGTCATCGCCCTCGGCGAGGTGGTGCTTCCGGCCGAGAGCGCCTGGAACGCCTACCGCTTCGACGTCACCGCCGCGCTCGCCGGCCGCGCCGGGCAGGACGTGCGCGTTTTCTTCGGCGTGCAGAGCCACGGTGACGATGGGCGCGGCAGCCTGCGCCTGGACGACGTGGCCCTGGTCCATTGCACGGCGGCCGACGCGACCGACATCCCGCCGCCCACGGCCACCACCGACGGCGCCAACGCCACGCCCACGCGCGAGCCTGACGCAACCGCGACCGTCAACGGCCCCACACCGGCCACGGCGACCGCGGTACCGGCCACGGCGGCGCCCACGGCCCCGCCCGCGCCCACCGCTCCTCCCACGGGCGTGCCGGGTGACCTCGTGTGCCTGCCCGTGGCGCGCGGGGGCGACTTCGAGGTTCCGGGCGACGGAGCCTGGGAGCTCTCCGGCAACCATCCGCCGCAGATTGCGGAGGACGGAGGAGCCGGCGGCTCGCGTCGGGCCCTGGTGCTCGGCCTGGTCGACCCGCAGCGCGACCGCTTCGGGTACGCGGCCGCGAGCCAGGACATCCGCTTGCCCGCCGGGACGGTCCACGTCTTCCTGCGCCTGCACCTGCGCGCCGACGCGCTGTCGGCGGAGGACACGTTCGTGGTGGAGGCGCGACGCGCGGCCGACGGGGCGCGGCTGCGCCTGCTGGGCCCGGAAGCGCTCGGCGCGCCCGGGGTGTGGGTGGAGCGCTCCGCCGACTGGCCGGTCGCCGCCCTGGGCCCCGACGTGCAGGTGATGATCGCCGTGCTGAACCGGGGCCAGGTCGCGGCCCCGGGCGCCGTGACCGCCGTGCGGGTGGACGACGTCGTGGTGGAGGCCTGTGCGCGACAGACGGCTGCTCTACGGTTCCTGCCCTGGAACGCCGCGCCACCGCCATGACGGCCGCCGCTGGACCGCCGTCCCGGCCGGCCGTGCCGGCCCGGCTGTACAGCACCGAGCTCCTGCAGCACTTTGCCGGCGGGGAGCACGAGCGCTTCCTGCTGGCCGGCGGGCGCCCGCTCCGGCCGCGGCTGGCACGAGCCCTGGCGCTGGCCGGACTGCGCCCGGGCCTCCGAGTGGCGGACATCGGCACCGGGCGCGGCGAGGCGGCGGCGCACGCCGCCAGGCGGGGGGCCCACGTGATCGCGATCGACTTCAGCCTGGACGCCCTGGGCCTGGCGCGGCGCAGCGCCCGCGCGGCCGGCGGCGCGGTGCGGGCGGTGGCGGCCCGCGCCGAGCGCTTGCCCCTGCCTGCCGGGTCGGTCGACCGGGTGCTGCTGTTGGACGTGATCGAGCACCTGCATCCGCACCAGGCGGCCGCGGCGCTGGCGGAGGCCGGGCGTATCCTGGCGCCGGGTGGATACGTCGTGATACACACGCTGCCCAATCGATGGGCGCTGGCGGTCGGCTACCGCGCCTTGCGGCTGGTCGACGGAGCGCTGCCGTCCGATCCGCGCTCCGGCTACGAGCGCTGCGTCCACGTCAACGAGCAGGACCCGTTGCGGCTGAGGCGCCTGCTCGGCGGGGCGGGGTTGGCACACAGGGTCTGGGTGGAGGAGTGGACGTCACGACACGCCGCGGTGGGCCAGGCGCACCAGTATCCGGACCCGGCGCGCGCCGTCGGGTACCGGCTGCTGCGCCGCCCGCGCCTGGCAGCGCTTGGCCGACTGGCCATGGCGACGCCGGCGCGGTGGGTGGTGGCCAACGACGTGTTTGCCCTGGCCTGGCCGCGGGGCGCCGCTGGGCCGCCGTCCGGCGGGCGGTTTGGCCCGTGCCGCTCGGGTCGGCATTGACGCGAGAGGTCGGGATGCGGTACGATAGTCAACCTGGCGTTTACCACGCCGCGGGGTCGCGTCCCTTAGCGCCGCGTGAGCATCCGGCCCAGAGGCCGGCTGCGGGCGGCCCAGCCCGTATCTTTTCCGTCGACCTACCGTTCTGAATCATGGAAAGGCACCGCCCCGTGCAGGAAGAGCACGAGTTGGTCCGCCGGGCGCAGGCCTATGAGCCGATAGCGTTTGGCGAGATCTACGAGCGGTACTATCTAGGCGTTTACAAGTATATCTACTACCGGGTTGGCGATCAGTCCCTGGCCGAGGACTTGACGATGGAGGTTTTCGTCAAGTCGATGGAGGCCATCGACAGCTTCTCGTTCCGCGGAGTGCCGTTCTCCGCCTGGCTGTACCGGATCGCCAGCAACCTGGTCATCGACCACTTCCGGCGACAGCCCGAGCAACCGGAGCTGTCTCTCGAGGAGAAGCTGGTGGCCGGGGCGGAGCATCCGACGCAGGTTCTGGACCAGGAGTTGTCGCACCAGGCCCTGCAGCGGGCGCTCTGCGAGTTGACGGACGACCAGCAACAGGTCATCGTGCTCAAGTTCGTGGACGGGCTGAGCAACCTGGAGGTGGCGCAGATCCTCGGCAAGACCGAGGGGGCGGTCAAGTCGCTGCAGCATAGGGCCCTGGCGTCGCTGGGGCGGGTATTGGGGGAACAGGGTGAGGTCACAGCCTGAGCAGGTGCTGGACGCCTGCATAGCCCAACTGGATAGAGGGCACGACCTCGAGGCGGTTCTGGCGGCCTACCCGGACCAGGCCGACGTCCTGCGCCCCATGCTGGTGGCCGCCGCCCTGATGCGGCTGGACGCGCCGCCGCCGGTGCACAAGTCCGCTCACAAGGCTCAGTTCCTGGCCGCGGTGCACGAGCGGCGGCGACAAGTGGAGACCGCCAACGGCATTGTGGTCGAGGTCAAGGCCGGCGTTCCCGTGCGCGAGATGCTGGCGCGCTCGGCGCCGGACCTCCGCCCGCTGGTCGTGGCCGCGTGGCGCATGTACACCACGCCCGCGCCGTCGCCCGCGCCGGGGACGGTCGCCGCCGGGCGCGAGCGAATCATGGCCATGGCCGCCAGGCGCCAGGCGGCCCGGCGGCGCGCCGCGCGCCGGTCGCTGCTGCCGCAGCTGCCGTTGCGGGCGGCGCGGGCGCTGGTCGGGTTGCGGCGCGGCCTGGCGCCCAGCCCGTCGTTGGGACGGCGTGCCTGGTCGGGCAGCGTGGCCGCCATTCTGTCGGTGGCGCTGGTGGGCATGACCGCGGCCGGGCTGGGCACCGCCGCGGCCAGCAGCCTGCCGGGCGAGTCGTTCTACTCGGTCAAGGAACTGGGGCGCAGCGCCCAGATGCTGTTCGCGTTCGACCCGGCGCGCCGGGCGGAGCTGCACCTGCGTTTCGCGGAGCAGCGCCTGCGCGAGATGGAGGCGCTGGCCGCAAGCGGCAGGCCCATCCCGCGCCACGCGGTCGAGCAGTGGCTGTCGGGCCAGGCCAGCGCACTGGAGGACATTCGCGCGCTGCCGCGCCAGGAGCGCGAGTTGCTCGCGGACCGGCTGCTGACCGCGGTGGACCGCGGGCGCTCGGCTCAATCCAGTCTGGGCACGGTGCTGGACGACGCGGCGCTGGACCGCCTGCTCCGGAGCTCGCACGCGCTGGTGGACCGCGGCACCGCCGAGCCGCCCGCGGCCCGCGCGGCGGAGCGTTCGGACGCGCGCGAACTGCCGGCGGAGAAGACGGGCCCGCGGCCGCGAGCGGCGGAGGCGGACGGTCGAGCCCCCATGCGGGCGGAGGTGGCGGCACCGGCGGCCGAATCCGCGCCGCAGTCCCCGCCGGCCGGGCCGGCGGACCCGCAGGTGGCGCAGCCGGGACACGACCAGGACGAGGCCAGACCCGCGTCCGGCGGGCGTGCGCCGGCGGCTTCCACCCGGCCGGCACCGGGCGCGCCGGCCGCTCCGGAGCCGGTGGTGACTCCCACCGACGCGCCGCCGGCGTTCAACCAGCCGGTCTTCGAGGAGCCCACCGACACGCCGGGCCCGCTGCCCGGGCCGGGCTCCAGCCAGGGAGACCCGCCGGACCTGCCGGTCGAGCCGGTGACGCCCTTGCCGTAGCGGGGCCATGCGAGCGGTAGCGGTTCGCCGGTGGAAGCCGTATCCCCACCGGCGATTTTCCGTTTATTAGCTCAGCAACAGGGTTTTGGGCGCGCTGCGGGTCTGAGGAGCGTGCCCGGTTGGCCAGGCGATGAGGCGTGCGAGCGCCGGGGGCGTCGTCTGGAAGACGGAGCAGAGAGCCGAGCCTGCCCATGGGACAGGGGGGGAACGGGCGGCGACGCGGCTCTCTGCTCCGTGCGCATTATAAGAGACCGGGCCGAAACCTGTCAAGCGGTACCGGGCGACAGTGAGACAACGGCCCGGTGTGGCCGCGGTAGCCGCGGCGGCGCGGGTGG
>Ga0114946_10001994_pt1 | contig 14018 bp, 13 predicted proteins | sample WalLakDeSediment_FD_88676 | JGI IMG/M metagenome (GOLD analysis project Ga0114946, IMG submission 88676) | Lake sediment microbial communities from Walker lake, Nevada to study Microbial Dark Matter (Phase II) - Walker Lake 11/02/13 Deep Sediment | ecosystem: Environmental > Aquatic >...
AGGTGGCCCCGGAGGAAGAGCAGGTCGTGGAAGAGGAGGAGGAACCCGCGGTTGAGGAGATGGAGGCCGTGGAAGAGATCGTGACAGAGGTGGCCCCGGAGGAAGAGCAGGTCGTGGAAGAGGCCGTGGAAATCACGGAGAGCGAGGAGACAGAGCAGGTCGTGGAAGTGGAAGAGCCTACGCAAGTCTTCTTAAGCGAGAGCAGACTTATTTTGCCTGAAGATCTGATGAATGCTTTGTTCAAAATGAGAGATTCCATGATAGAGACCTGTCAGTTGATCGAACAACTGGAAAGCCTGCTGAGTTCGGAAAAAGAACGGCTTTCGGATTGATTAAAATCTATGTACAGCGGAGAACAAGCGTTGAACGGCGAAACCCATAAACTGGTTGGGCAACAACTCATAGAAGCGGGACTGATCACGGAAGTCCAGCTTCGAGAGGCCCTTATGGTCCAGAAGGAGAATGGCGGTTTTCTCGGCAAGATATTGATTGACATGAAATTGGTATCTGAGGAAGATCTGGCGGCCTTCCTGCAGAGACAGTGTCGAGTTCCCCATGTGACGTTGGCCAATATGAATGTTCCGGAGGAAGCCACGCGATCCATTCCCAAGGAACTCGCGTATCGTTTTCGCTTGATTGCCATCGATAAATTGGGAAAAGTCCTTAGTATTGGGATGGTGAATCCTATGGACCAGGATGCCATCGATATCATCAAGGAGACGACGGGACTTAGTGTTCGTCCTTTCATCTGTACCAACTCTGATTTGGATATGAAGCTTAGAGACCAGTATGGTCCCATGGATAGTAGTGAGGATGCTCAACTTCTACCGACTTCTGGATCAGTGGAAGAAGTCCTTGATGAGACTCCGGAAGCCGCGGCAAATATCCCTGTGGAGGAGGAGATCCAGAAAGAGGAGGAAATTGAGGATCAGGGGGATGGCCTTCTGGTGCCGGACTATACCTTCGAGACCTTCGTAGTGGGCAACGGAAATGATTTTACCCATGCCATAGCCCGTGCCGTGGCGGAGAATCCAGGAGTCTCCCATAATCCTGTGTATATCCATGGCCAGTGTGGCCTGGGAAAAACACATCTTTTGCACGCGATTGGAAATGAGATCAAAAAACGCACGGGAAGCGCCAAGATCTCCTATCGAAGTCTTGAAGAGTTTGTCAGCGAGATGATCGAAGCCATTCAAATGGGAAGGGTGGATGACTTCAGACAATACTATGTGAATCGTGATTGTCTCCTGCTTGATGACATCCAATTCCTGGCGGGAAAGGAAAGGGCGCAAGAAGAGTTTGTGAATACCTTTGAAAGGATTTATGAAGCCCATCGCCAAATCGTCATTACCAGTGACCGGCCTCCTAAAGAGATTCGGGCCTTAAAGGAGAGCCTCAGGAATCGATTTGAGGGCGGGATTATCACGGATATCCGTGCTCCGGATGAGGAGACTCGACAAGCTATCCTTAGGAGCATTGCGAGAAGGTATGGCATCGAGATTTCCACGGATGTGCTTTCGATGATCGCTGGATGTATTGATACCAATGTTAGAGAGTTGGAAGGATGTCTGAAGAAATTAATCGCTTTCTCATCCATCACGGACCAGCCTATTACCGTGGATTTGGCCAAGGGTGTTTTGCGGAAATTCGGCAAAGTGCTCGAGCAAGAAAGAACCGCTCCGGAAGTGTCTGAGCCTGAACCATCCAAGAACGAGATCCCAGGGAAGGCATCCGAAATGCCAGAGAAAAAAATAGAGCCAAAGGCTGATGTTGCGAAATCCATCCCGCTGAGAAAAGAATTTGGGGATCGGTTGAAGTCGCAATTACAGAAGAGTAAAAAGCCCGAAGAAGTGCAGGCAATATTGAAGAATATTCTTGCGGAGGCACAAAAGCTGTTTCGCAAGAAGGGAGACCAGGAATTCGTGGTTGTCTTGGAAGAGGCTGTTGACATGGCGGAGTCGGGGGATATCAAGAACGCTATCATTCTTATAGCAAAGGCGTGTAAGGGATGAACGCGTTGTCTCAACATCTGCGTATGGCGTTTCATGTTGAAGGGGTTCTTGCGACGTTGATGATTTCAAGAGACGGGCTGCTGATCGAAGGATATGCGAACGATGAGATAGATCTCGACGCTATGGCAGCCATGGTTTCCCGTGGGGTAGATCACTGTGAGAGTCTTTCGTCGGAGTTTTATGCCAAGAGAATGGACTGGATGATGTTGCGGGGAGAAGGTCGTTCCATATGGATCAAGGAATTGACGGATGATGTCTTTTGGGTCTTGCTTGTCGAAGAAGGAGATTGGTTGAAACGTCTGGATGGGTGGGTAGATGAATGGGTGCCTATGGCCGGCGAACTTAAGGAATCGGTATCACGATCGATGGAAACGCTGGCGGGTCCTCAAGGGTGGACCATAGGAGACGAGAATGGGTAAGAGCGTGGCTAAAGAGGGCGGCAAAGCCAGAAAAGAGAGAATGCGTCATTGCTTGACGCCGATGATCGAAAACGCTGGAGCGCAATGTGTCTTCCTGGTTTCGAGGAGTGGGTTGCCCATGGTAAGCCAGGGTGACACGGCATCGATGGATGAAGGTAGTTTGGCTTCTCTCGTCGCTGCGGCTTTCGCTGCCACCAGGGAGATCGCGAGTCTTCTGGGAGAAGAAGAGTTTTCGATGATGCTGGGGCAGGGAGAAGGACGGCATGTCTATCTCTCTCTTGTATCCAGGGATTCCATGTTGGTGGTGATTTTCGATCGAAGCGACAAGGTGGGTTTGATTCGATATTACGCGAAGGCTGTGGTCAAGAGATTGGAGAGTCTTCTTCCTGGTGCGAGAAAGAGCGCGGAGAAATCCGATGAGGATTTCAAGGATTACGCCACCAATCTGATCGACAAGATTTTCGGCAGCTAGTATTTTAATTTCTTGGCTATACCGTTCATGGGGTTGGATCAAAGGAATGGGAGACGGACCATATGGCACTTGAGGGGCTCCTGAAGGATGTTCAATTGTCAAGTGTATTGGCTGTCCTGGCAAGAGGCGAAAAGACAGGAGCGATCACTTTGATCGATGGAAACCAGGATGGAATCATATATATCTCCGACGGTATACCCGTGCACGCTGTGCTGGATCGGGAAGAGGGCAACCACGCCCTGGAGGACCTTCTGAGCTGGAGGACAGGAAAGTTCTTTTTTGAGGAGAACATTCATGGAGCTGCTGAGACCATTTCAGAAGAGCTTCAGAGAAGTGCGGTGGGACTGCCCGAGGTGAAGGATCGATCCATGGAAGTGGATGGGGAAGGGACCGGAGGGGATACTCCTTTAGATCTTCTCGGGATCTTTCATCAGGTTTTGGAGCATTCCACCCAAGGAATCAGCTCTGTCGCTGTGGCGCGGCCGAGGGATGGAGAGATTCTGGCTTGCAGTTCCCTGCTTGAAAGCGATCGTGCCTTGACGACGCAGGCGACGCACATCTTGAAGCTTTTAGAAGGTGTCGCGGTCGAGGTGGGCAGAGGAGGATTGGATCAGATTACCCTTCTTGATAGTCAAGGATGGTTTATCGCTCTTAGACTGAAAGGGGATCTATATTTGGTATGCACTGCCGCCAAGCGGGCGAAGCTAGGTCAATTGTTGTTTCACCTCAAAAGGATTTGTGCTTGGGTGACTCAACTTGAATTATAGGCAAATCCCTTTCTTCCAGCGCAAAATGATCGTCTCGGGAATCAGGCTCCGAAATCTTCTTTTGCCTCCAGCGGCGGTGTGTTTTAGTCTGTGGCTCGGGGCGATTCTGACCTCCTTGCTCTGTCAGCCTGGCGAGGATATGGTTGCAACGTTGACAGAGCAGATGTGGGATCGTTGGGAAATCGAACTGGTTGTGGGGGATATATGTTGGAGCGGAGCATCGGGACTGATTGCCAGAAGGGTACGCTTTTCCAAGAGAATGGGGGATCTGCTTGTTTCAGGAGGATTCCATAGCCTTTGGATCAGTCTGTTCCAGGACATGCGTGAAGCCGTCCATATTTCATGCCACAGACCTCAGATTCGTCTTCGGCCTCTGAATCGATCTCGCGAGAGGATCCAAGACGACTTTTCGATAGATCTCCCTTGGCCAGGGAAGAGGGATTGGAGGTTGCCGAGCGTCTATTGGGTTGTGCGGGAGGGGACTTTCCTGTGGGAAGGAGAGAACCCTCGCAGTCTGGAGAACGTGGCGGCAACGATTCGATTCACGGGAGATGGGGTGGCAACCGTGAATCTCACCGGGGCTTTGGATTCATCCGGAGCCAACCAGGTAAAGGCGCGAGTTCACCGGGATTACAAGGGCAAATGGAAGGGTGAATTTGGGATAAAAGATTTGGATCTCCATTCGGGTATATTGCCTCTTCCCGAAGAACTGCATGGCTTTGAAGGCACATTGACTGCCACGCTTCTGTGTCAGTGCGACACATGGAACCAGGTGGAGGTGGACACGAAACTCTCGGTGAACTTTGTTGTTCCAGGTTGGTTTTCATCCCAGACCTTCTATGCGACAGCAGCGGGGTCTTTCCACCCAGGATCGGGTAGGTTCTCATTCGATCATTTCGATTGTCTCTTGCCAGGCAAGATGGAATGTCGGGGAGGAGAGGGACGTTGGACAGAGCTAGGCGTGATGGAAGCGAGTCTGGAAAAATTCTGGATTTCAGAAGATCTGCTGGACGGCATTCAGGCCTTGCAGCATGTAAACCCTGTTGTGGGTGAAGTGGAATTGTCGGACATGACTCTCCTTCTGGCTTTAAAGCCTGATCTTCGAATCAACTGTCGAGGAAAACTCGAAGCGCGTAATGTCAGTTTCTCGGTTCATGACAGCCGTCTGGCCGCGAGAAACGTCTCAGGAAAGGCTGAGTTCTATGCTTCGGGAACCGCGAACGATCTGGTCCTGGATCTACAAGGCGTCGGTTCCATGGGGGGATTATGGATGGATGACTTGGAATGGAGCCATCTGACAGCGAACGGCGCGATTCAGGTTCTTCTTCCCTCGGGAACCGTGTCTTCACGGGAGCTCAAAGTCAATACGATTTCCCACGCAGAGATCACATTGAAGGACTCCTGGGTCGATTTGAAACGAGGCCGATTGGATCTCAATATCGAGACACAAGCCGTCAGGATGGACCAGTTGTTGGATCTGGCGCCAAACCGAATGCGGGACTCTCTTTTGGAGTATTCCCTGTGGGGGCTCGTCCAGGCGAAAGCGAGTGTCACGGGATTTTCTTCGGCAGATGGGCTGGGTCCCAGCGAGGATGGATTGGGCTGCATTCAAACTCGAATCGACGTGATCCTTCTCTCCGCCGGTATGGATCGCGATCCAATCAAGATCGAGGTAAGAGATGCGCTGAATGCTTCGATTGATATGGCGATACGAAAGTCGCAGATTCAAGGTTCCTTGCGGTTTCAGGGACAAGACGTGATTCATACTTATCGCGGTGCTCAAGGCTGTCATGATCTCGTGAGCACGGAATGTGAATTCCTGGTCGACTCCTCTTTGGGAGTGGTTCAGTTGACATCCGCTTGTCTTCATTTGGACGAGGAAATACGGATTCAGGGAAATGGCTATATCAGCGCATACGATACATCCATGCTCGTACGAGGTCTGGAGGGCGATCTTTCCTCATGGCATAAACATTTTCCCGAAATCATGGGATGGCTGCCTCCCATGCACAGGGGACGACTGGGATTCGAGATTCGCACGGCCGGTCCTCTGGGCCAGGCGATCTCTGGACATGCCATCTTGTCGAATATGGAATATCTTTATGAGGGAGATTCTGGCAGCGGGATCAGGGCGGATCAGATTCGCGTGGATCTGGATCCTATGGGGATGTCCCGACGCAATGACCCATGGATGGAAGCACGGGTCAATGCCTTTGCGAAACAAATGGTGTGGTTTCAGCAGGGCAGGGTTGTGTTTGAAGCGGAGCAAATCGGGGGAACCGGAAAGGTCCTCGTGGATCCACGGGACAGGAAAATCCTTTTGGATGGATGCACATGGACCGCGGAAGAACTTCTTCCCCTTAGCATGGAAGGAGGATTTCAGCGGGCACGGGAAGGATATGAGGGTGGGATCGATTGGATTCTTGGACCTTTTCCTGCCTCGGCTCTCTCCGGGATGATACCTGGATTTCAACACATGGGTCTTGAAGGGATTTTAGAAGCTCAAGGGCGTCTTTTTCTGGGTGAGGGTACGCGGTTGAGAGGGTTGATCGGCGTGGTTCGTACCCATTCTGCTCTCAGTTTCCATCTGACAAATACCATTTTCAAGGAGTTGGAGGGTGAATTGCCTTTTGCCCATGGTTTCGTGAGGGAGAGTGTACAGCCCGGGACAGGAGAACTTCGTGCTCAGAAAATCATATATGATGACATCTATGTCATGGAAAAACCGTGGGCTAGCGGATACTATGTGGATGGCACATTGGTGGCTGAGATGTGTAATTTCGGGTTTGCTGGAGGAAGGGTGGAAGGACATGGCAGTGTCCATGTTTTTGACGCCATACCTTTCGATTTTTCGGTTCGCTTGCACGATGCCAAAATCGATCGGTTTGTGGACCATGTGAGACCTCTTATGGGAAGAATCTTCGTGGGTCCCATTGATGGCCATCTGGAGGGATCGGGGGTGAAGGACAGATTCCACAGCCTGGATGGGCATTTGGAATCCAGGGGGGGGTGGCTGAGTGCTCGGCAGTTCCAAGAGCGAGTCGTTCCTCTTGTCCCGGTACGACCTCTAGGAGAGATCATGGGCAACCTCGTGGGTCTCTTGAGAAACATGCGCTTGGAAGTGGATCTCTATGAACAGGACGGTTTGGCACGATACCAATACAGGATCATCGATCCCATGGGTTTGGTGAAAGAGAAGGGGGAGTCTCTGATCACCATACCCATGGATATCCTTGTGGCCTTTATCAGGAGCAAAGAGGAGTGATGAAAGGGAGATCAGGGTAAAGGTGGGCCTTCTGTCAGCGGCTTGCGTGGACGAGGTCCCCTTTTTCCAGGAAGGTTTTCAGGCGATCTTGGCGGCAAAGACTGGCCTCCATCCCTACGAACCTTTTGAAGTATCTCTCTCATCTGGCGCTCAAAATCATGGTGGAACAGGATGAACTCGGCTTGTTGTCTGGGGGAAAGGTGGGGAATCAGTTCATCGAGTAGCTTTTCATCCGAAGACCGTTGAGCTTGAAGCAAGTCTCGCAAATGTCTGACCTTGACGGTCAATTCGCCTTCTGTCAGATTGTCATCTTGAACCGAGATTCGCAGGGAGTGCAACGCCTCGTCCAGTTTCCGTTGACGGTCCTTCCGCTCTTTGTTGGCTTGGGTTATGATGGGAAACAGAACCTGGCATTGCTCTTCCGACAGGCGCAATGTTTCAACCATCCTGTACATTCGGACCATTTCGATCGTTCTTGCCGGGTCCTGTGGGGGACCGAACCGGCTCATTGCATGTCCCCTCTGTTTGGGTCTGGATCCGTCCCCTCGATGTGGAGGATTTTCCTGTGGCCACGCATAACCGATCCATATGCCTGACAAGACGATGATTCCAATCAGCATTCGTCGCGTTGAGTTCATGACTATGAGCTCCTTTCCGCAGATTGGGTTCTAGGTTGTCCACGAGTCCAATTCCGATAAGAAATCCAGTTGCTCCTGCTCGGAGAGTCCTTCCAAGTCGTACTCCAGGATGGAGGGCCACGAAAAGGGGAAAAACTCGATGTGGATTGGATCCTTCAAGGGTTCTGAGAGGAGAGAGTAGATGAGTTCCTCGACGGTGCTGAGATCCATGGTCGAATCGACCTCAAGCAGAGCCGATCCCCAAGGGCTTTCCCATTCCATGAAATGAGCGAGTTCATCCAGATCTTCTTTGGGTAGCATGGCCAATGCCCGTTCGAGGGGAAAAGATGTTGCATGTCCGGTGTTGCCAAGAAAGGAAGACTTGCGATGGTATGCTTGAAAATAGACACCTACAAGAAGAAAAACCATCGCGGCTGATAGCAGCGGAAAAGCCCATCGCAGAGACCTTGGATGGAACCTGGGAGTTTCCTGGGTCCGAATTCTTTGCACAATCCGGCCTGGTAGATTTTCCCAGAAAATCTGCGGCGGTCGCGGTGGATCCTCCATGTGGGATGCTTCTCGGAGAATCTCTCGAAGTTGGGACAATGTTCTTGAACAGGAGGGACAGTCCTGGAGATGTTTCAGAAGAACCTCTTCTTGACGTTCGGTTAGGTCTCGACACGCGGAAGCGGCGAGGAAAGGCTCCCATGGGCTGCATCTACGGGTTCGCATGAGTGTCCTCCATATATTTGGACAGGAGATTTCGAAGACTTCGAAGGGCCTGATGATGTAAAGCCTTGGCTGTGCCTTCGCGACATCCCATCCTTTCCGATATTTCCCTGTAGGAAAGATCTTCTCTGTTGCGCAAAAGGAAGCACATGCGCTGTCGTGGAGGTAATTTGGCCACCGCAAGGGAAAGGTTTTGTTTCCATTCTTCCGCCTGAGCCAAGAGGCTCAAGCTGCTTCGATGCTCGTGATCTGGAAGTCTGGATATCTCTTCTTCTTCCATTTCCAAGGGTTTCTTCTTCCTGGCTTTGCTGAGACACAGATTGACCGCGATACGATAGAGCCACGTTCCCAACGAAGATTTTCCCCGGAAGCCGTTCAGTTTTCTATAAGCCAACAAGAAGGTCTCCTGGACGATATCCTCCGCGTCGTGATGGTTGTTCATCATTCGGATGGCCAATCCATATATCCTTTCTTGATGAATAACAATGAGTCGACCGAACGCCTCCCAGTCTCCCTGTTGAGAGGCCGCCACAAGCTCGCTCTCCGGATCCATATGAGCTTCCATTACACTTCTTAGACGATGGATATAGGGGTGGGGTTTAGACTCGTCTTTGCCTCCAGAAAAAGGGGCGAGGGTTTTGGAAGAACCCTCGCCCAGTCTGGCGTGAAAAGAGAGGAAGATCCGGTGATCTCTACTTTACCTTTCGGATCTCCTCTGTCATGGCGGGAAGCACTTCGAACAAATCCCCAACCACTCCATAATCGGATACATTGAAAATGGGGGCTTCGGGATCCTTGTTGATGGCCACGATCACCTTGGAGTTTCTCATCCCGGCCAGATGCTGAATCGCTCCAGAAATACCACAAGCCACGTAAAGGGTGGGATTGACTGTCTTCCCTGTTTGTCCTACCTGATGAGAATGATCGATCCAGCCTTCATCCACCGCTGAACGGGAGGCTCCCACGGCCCCTCCGAGTTCCTTGGCCAGATCCTCGAGAATCTTGAAATTTGCAGGGTCCTTCATGCCTCGGCCGCCGGACACGATGACATTCGCCTCGGTCAGTTCGATCTGGTCTCCTTCCTGCTTCAAAATCTGGACCACCTTGCCCTTGAGTTCGATGGAAGGCACAGAAAGATTTTCCGTGTCCGGAACGGTATCTCCCGCGGCCTCGGGCACAGGAAGAACGTTGGGCCTGAGGGAAGCTATCTTCGTCTCGGATTTGAAGGATACCTTCGCGATGGCTTTTCCCGCGTAGATGGGCCGAATGGCCATCAGGGTATTTCCTTCCATGATTAAATCCGTGCAATCTGGCGCCAATCCGGCTCCCAATTTGGCGGACAGCTTGGGTGCCAGATCCTTCCCTGTGGATGTGGCGGCCAGAAGAATCAGATTTGGTTGGATTTGACGTGCCAGGGTTGTCACCATGTCCGAGTACAGTTCGGGCTGATAGTCCTTGAGGGCCGCGTCATCGCCTATATAGACTTTGGTGACCTCCCTGCCCGCAAGGGAGGCAACCATGTTGGAAACCCCGCTTCCCAGGAGAACTACGTGAATACCCCCTTCCAATCCCAGGGAGACAGCTTTGCCAATCATCTCCAGGGTTGCCTTTTTTAGTTCACCGTCCCTTTGTTCCGCTACAACGAGAACGCCACTCATGGTTTCTCCTCTCTATGGCTGGCGAGGCAATAGCTCGACAAGTTTTTCATGTTCGCCGTCAAAGAACCTTGGCTTCCGTTTGGAGCAGTTTGACCAGATTGGCGGCTTGTTCCTGGGCTGAAGCTCCGTCAACGAGCTTGCCTCCCGTCCGTTCAGGGGGCAAGAAAACTTCTTGGATCGACGTGGCGGAACCGGCAGTTCCCACCAGGGCGACATCCACATCAATAGCCGCGGCTTGGGTTGCCTCGATCTTCTTTCTCTTTACGGCCATGATGCCCTTCAGGGTGGCGTATCTGGGTTCGTTCAGGCCTTTCTGACAGGTGACCAGGGCTGGAAGAGATAATTCCATGAGGGCTTTTCCTCCCTCGATTTCTCTGTAGGCAGTGGCTTTTTTTCCATCCTCTGAAATATCCAACTTCGTCACAACGCTGGCATGAGGCAGGGCCAGAAGATCGGCCAGAAGAATGGGGACAGACATGCAGTCCAGATCAACACCTTGTTTGCCGCACAAAACCAGATCATAGGACATTTTTTTCATGGCAGCGGCCAGAATTCGGGCGATCGCCAGGGAGTCGGAACCGTCGAATACAGGGTCGCAGAGATGTGTGGCTTCCTCGCATCCCAGGGCCAGACAACTCTTGATCGCATCTTGGGCTCTTTCCGGACCTACGCTGATGACATGTACCGTACCCTTGCCCAGCTTTTCCTTGATACGCAATGCCTCTTCCACGGCAAACTCATCATAGGGGTTTAGAATCCAGTTGATCCCCTTCTCGACGATGGTCCCGGCCTCGACCTGCATCTTGGTCTCCGTGTCCGGTACTTGTTTTACGCAACAAATGATGTTCACGATCGGTCCTCCTCTCCATTCACGGAAAGTCTACCTTTGAAAACGCCACCTTGACGAAAGCTGTCCATTTTACATGAGGTACTGGTCCTGGGCAACCTTTATGGATCGACCTTATGGAGCGGGATCGGAATGTCCCCAGCGATCCAGAATTTCCTTGGGACAGCGAGGATCTTCAAGCAGCCTGTCTCGAAGTCCAGGAGGCATGTCACGCATGGCTCTCTCCAAATGGGAGATCGCTTCGGTTGTCAAGCCCGCCTCGGCTTCCAACAGACCAAGATGGCCCAACGTCCGCGGCGAAGTCACGTGAAGGGCCGCCTGTCTCAGGAAGTCCCTGGCTTGCTTGAGATCCTGGCGATCGAGCAGGATCATGGCCAAGGACATGGCCGCTCTGTGCTGCGAAGGATCCAATGAAATTGATTTGCGGAGGAAGGTTTCTGCTGCGATCCATTTCTCCTTTTCCGCCATCAGGCACCCGAGGTTGCAGAAGGCCTGAGAGTTTCTTGGATCGATGTGGATCGCTCGGGAATATTCCTTTATGGATCTTTGGCGGCCTTTACCTTTGGTATGGTAGAAGAAATTGCCGCGAGCGTTCAGCAGAAGAGCGTAGAATTGCCTGCCCGTTTCATCCATCTCAGAGAGCCAGGCTTCCTTTTGGACACGTTTCCACCAAGAAGTCCAGTATTCCCGGTCCCTGGCGTGTGCGAGCCTTTTTTCCCAAGGAGTCTTTGCCACCAGGAAGAAGAGTCCACTCGGATACAAGGTTTCATAGCTTGTCAGAAAGGACAACTCGTGAAATTCCAGACCTTCCCAGTAGATCGTGATGTTCGGATGATTTAAGTCGATCGTTTCTTGAATGGAAATCTTCTCCAGATCAGGAAGCGTCACCCAGCCCCAGTGCTGTTCCATATGTTTACGAAGGCCAGGTTGTCTGTCGCGGAGTCTGGAAGCCCGCCGAAGAACATTGCGACTCAAGACAGCCGTGGAAGACTTTCTTCCATCCATGCAAATCTCATGGAGAAACACGTGAAAAGCGTGGCCGCTACCGGTCAAAAAAAGTGCGGGACGTTCCGCGAACCGAAAACAACTCTGAGCCAATCGTTGGGCAGACCAGTCCCGGCTCCTGTCGATCGACGATCGATTCAGGAAAAAGAGATGGAAAGGCGCCCAGAGGAACCCGATACAGATGGCGATGAGCATGGCGCGTGCTGCTTTGGAAGCTCGTCCCTTCACGAGCCTCAACAAGGAAACGGCTCCGATTCCGGACCACAAGGAGAGGAGAAAATACAGTGGCAGTTGATAGGGCCGTATGAAATTCGGATTGAGATCCAGATAGAGGAAAATGGGCAAAAGAAGCACGGTGGCCCACCGCATTCTCCAAAGGGAGCTTCCGCCTCTTAAAAAACCGAAAAGAACCAGGAAGAGGAAGCCAGGGGGCATCTCCTCCAGAGCCAACATCTTGAGGGAAGCCAGGAAACGCTGCCAGGGATCGTTCAAAAGGGCGCCGACAGGAGCGGACTGTTTGTATTGTTGGACCGTCATCACCCAGAGGAAACGATCCCATCCAGATGGATCTCCCAGATTGATGTCCGGATTCCTGGCGGCCATGAGAGGCAACAAGAGCAAGTAAGCGGTGGCTCCCAGGAACGCCAAACAGAAGATTCTCACCAAGCGGTGGGGTTTCAGGAGGGCTCGGAGGCTCTTCCGGAATGTCCATGGCGCAAAAGCGGGAAGGAACAGTATAAGAGCAGGATGGTTGGCCATGCCAACGCAAAAGATCAGGGAAAACAAGCCATAGCGAGACACGGAACAAGTCTCTTTTGCCTCCAGTTGGGCTGGGATCAAGAGAAGCCAGAGAAGGATACAGAACAAAAGATGCAGCGTGGAATTTTCGGTGACAATGCATTGGGTCCAGAATGTAGTGCCCAGACCGAGAGAAAGGGCCGCGGTCCATCCTGCCACGACTTTCTCTTGGGAAGCTTGTTGGGAGCGTTGCGCGACCTGATAGGTGAGAAAAACACAAACGGTTCCCAGTAAAGCGCTCAGAAGATTCATTCTGAAAGCTCCATTGCTTCCGATCGGCAAGAGGCACAAGACTTTGCCCATGAGAGCGTGAACAGGTTGTCCAGGCGGATGGGAGACGCCCAATACCGCTCCAGCCAAGGCAAGCTCTCCCGCGTCGTCCCAATACACGGTGGGACACAACGTCTTCAGATAGATGGGAAAGAAAACGACGAGCGCCAGAAGAAGGGCGAGCGAAGGTGTCATCTTCACAATGGCACCAGGTTGCTGTGGCGTCTCTCGAACTGGCGCCAGTGCGTAAACCCCAGATCTTGTAACGCGGAACAGACCTCCTGGAAACGCCATCCCACCTCCAGGGGATGATGGGCGTCGGAGCCAAAGCAAACGGGAATCTTCTTCCCCTGAAGCCAGGAGATGAGATCCAAACTTGGATAGGTCTCGTGACAGGGTTTTCTCAAGCCCGCGGTATTGATCTCAACGGTCATATCCGCCTCTTGGATACAATGCGCCAGTTCTTGGAGAAGGGAAGGAGCGATCTTGCTTCGATGACCGAACTTTTTGAAAAGATCCATGTGTCCGAGGATATCGAAGGCATGCATGGATACGGCATCGATCAGGTGCTCGACATAACGGTCGCAGAAGCGTTGGAGATCCATCCCATCGTACCGATGAATCATTCTTTCATCGTCGATACACCAGTCGTCCATGGCATGAACGGAGACGAGCAGATAATCCGCTTCAAATGCGTTCAGACTGTCCATCAATTGGTCCATCCCCTTGGGATAATAATCCACCTCGAATCCCAGGCGTACCATCATGGAAGGAAACGCTTCTCGGGCTTCCTCTACCCCTTGAATATAGTTCGGAAGCTCGGTCTGATCCATGGCATACTCTCCCTTTGGCAGGTTGTCGGGAAGATGGGGGATCGGGAAATGGTCTGAGATTCCTATTTCCACCAGGCCGGCGTCCTGCCCTGCCCGAACATAGTCGATGGGTCTTCCCACGGCGTGCCCGCACAGCTCGGTATGCGTGTGATAATCAGCGGGCAAAGGCATTTCCACTCCTCTCGGGTCTACATGGTACGTACATATTCAGTGAAAGCGATCCAGAGACAAACCGTCGTGGGAAGAGGAGACAGATTGGAATGCCGTGATACGCACCTTGGATTTCAAACCGTTCGAAAACAGCATCTCTGTCTCTTCTCCGCCAA
>Ga0114946_10001995_pt1 | contig 14017 bp, 12 predicted proteins | sample WalLakDeSediment_FD_88676 | JGI IMG/M metagenome (GOLD analysis project Ga0114946, IMG submission 88676) | Lake sediment microbial communities from Walker lake, Nevada to study Microbial Dark Matter (Phase II) - Walker Lake 11/02/13 Deep Sediment | ecosystem: Environmental > Aquatic >...
ACGCGCTTCGCCATGGCCTCGGTGACCAAGTCGTTCACCGCGATGAGCGTCGCGCTGCTCGTCGACGAGGGCAAGCTCGCCTGGGACCAGCCGATCCGCGAGGTAATGCCCGAGCTGATCCTGCACGACGCCTACGCGACTGCGCACCTGTCGCTGCGCGACATGCTCAGCCACCGCAGCGGCCTGCCACGCCACGACCTCGCGGCCTGGCGGCTCGACCTCCCACGGGCCGAGTTCGTGAAGCGCATGCGCCACCTGCGCTTCAGCGCCGGCTTCCGCGAGAAGTTCCAGTACAACAACCTGATGTACTACGTGACCGCCCACGTCGTGGAGCGCGTCGCCGGCCAGCGCTGGGAGGACTTCGTCCGCGAGCGGATCTTCGAACCGCTGGGCATGACGGCGTCGAACTTCGAGCCAGAGCCGCCGCGCGCGGGGCAGGAGAACGCGATCGGCTACCGCGTCGACCGCGACGAGGACGGCGAAGCCCAGGGGCTGATCCCCCTGCCGTTCGGGGCGCACACCGAGCTCTCGCCCGGTGCCGCCGGCGCCCTCTTCTCCAACCTCGACGATCAGGCCCGCTGGCTCGGGTTGCACGCGAACGGTGGCCGGTTCGGCGAGACCCGCCTCGTGGCGACCGAGACCTGCGCACAGATGCACCTGCCCGTCACCGTCCAGCCCGGCGGCGGCCCCTGGGGCGAGCTGATGGGCAACACGGTGTTCACCTACGCGATGGGCTGGAGCGTCGAGCCCTACCGCGGGCACACCGTCGTCCAGCACGGTGGCAACGTCGAGGGCCACAGCCTGATGGTCGGCTTCGTGCCGCGCGAGCGGACCGGGGTCGTGGTGCTGACGAACGGCGCCGGGATGCCGCTGCGCGACGCGCTGTTCTACGAGGCGCTCGACCGCGCCCTGGGTCTCGAGCCGCGCGACTGGAGCGCGCGCATGCACGGCCTGTTCGACGCGGCGTTCCGCGGCATGGCGCGCGGCAAGACCGCCGCGGAGCGCGAGCGCGTCGCCGACGCGCCACCGACGCGGACCCTCGAAGCGTTCGCCGGCACCTACGGCGCCGACGGCTACCCCGATTTCGCGACTCGGCAGCGCGAGGGCGCCCTGCAGGCGCGCCTCGTGGGCAGCCTCGACTGGAGTCCGCTCCGCCACCTGCATTTCGACGTCTTCGAGTGGGACCTGGTCAGCATCGACGAGACGATGGTGGTGCGCTTCCTGACCAACGACCAGGGCGAGGTCGACGCCGTCGCCCTGCCGATCGAGGCCGCGGTCGACGACGCCACCTTCCGGCGGCGGCCGCTGGAGTTACCAGAGCCGGTCATCGATGCCCTGCTCGGAAGGTACGACACCCAGGTCGCCGGCCTGGCCTTCACCTTCGGCCGCCGCAGCGGGAAGCTGTACGTGACCCCGAGCGGCGGTAGCGCCAAGGAACTGACCGCGTACCGGCTCGACGACGACGTCGTCGGCCTGCGCGCGGAGCGCGTCCGCTACGAGTTCGCCCGCGAGGGCGGCCGCCTCGAACAGCTCGCGGTCAAGGCGCCGGGCATGGTCTGGGAGGCGGTGCGGCGGCCCACGGCGTGAGTCGCGGGGCGTCGACAGGCACGTGACCAGCGGCGCCCGCGCGATGGGCGATGCGGGGCGCGGCCGCGCGCTACGCCAACCGCAGCTCGGGCACTACGCGGGCGATCCCGTCGAAGTCCCGGTCGTCGTGCAGGAGTGCGACGCCGTGTTCGATGGCGATGCGCGCGATCAGGCAGTCGAGCGTGCTGCAGGCGGTGACGCCCGCCGCGCGGCAGGTCCCGAACATGCGCGCTGCCTCGACCGCGCTGAGCCACGGGTCGGCCGGCTCCAACCGAAGCTGGCTGGACAGGTAGCGCTCGAGCCGGTCGAACGCCGGTCCCGGAGCGACGCCCTGCAGCAACTCCTGCGCCACGATCGCGGTGACCGCGACGGGGGTTCCGCGGTCGAGAAGTTCCGCGAGGCGCGTCACGGCGGGCCGCTCGTCGCCTCGCAGGTACCCGACCCACACGGAGGTGTCGACGAGGATCACGCGCCCGCGGGGTCCTCGCGCAACCGCTTGGGGTCGTAGCCCTGGGCGAAGGGCGCGCTGCCGCGCAGGTCGCGCATGTCGAGCCGTCGCCGCTGCGCGATGAACTCCCGCAGCGCGAGGTGCACGAGGTCCTTCTTCGTGCGCACGTCCGCGTACCGGAAGGCCTCCTCGACCAACGCTGCGTCCAGGTCGATGTTCGTTCGCATGATGCACCTCCTTGTACACATCATCGTACACGAGGCCTGGTTTCCGGGCGGCACGGCGTGGTTCGGCCATGCCGCAGCGTGACGCACCCGCGCCGTCGCCCCGTTCGCGGGCCATCCGGTGCCGCGTCGCGCTAGGCCGACGCCCACCCGCCCCGGTAGGCTGGGGGCACGACACGCGCCGGACGCCGGGGAGAGGGAGAGCCACGATGCCAAGAACCCACCCGTTGCCTGCTGGGCTGCTCGTCGCAGCGCTGCTGCTCGTCGCAGCGCTCGCCAGTGCCGCGCTCGCCCAACCGACCCACGTCCTGCTGGTGCTCGACGCCTCGGGATCGATGTACCTGAAGCTCGAGGACGGCCAGTACCGCATCACCGCCGCCAAGGACGCGCTGACGGGCTTCGTCACGCGGTTGCCGGCGGACCCCGACCTGAACGTCGGGCTGCGCGTGTACGGCGCGAACTTCGTCGCCACCGAGCCCGGTGCCTGTGAGGACAGCGAACTGTTGGTCCCCGTCGCTGGCTTCGACCGCGACGGCCTGCTGGGCGCCATCCGCGAGACGCAGGCGCGCGGCGCGACGCCGATCGCCTACTCACTGGAGCTCGCCGCCGCCGACCTGCGCGACGCCGAGGGCAAGAAGGTGATCGTGCTCGTCACCGACGGCGCCGAGTCGTGCGGTGGCAACGTGCGCGCGGCGGTCGAGCGGCTGACGGCCGAGGGCTTCGACGTCGACGTGCGCATCATCGGCTTCGCGCTCTCCGATCTCGCCATCGCGACCTTCGAAGGCCTGGGTACCTTCGAGAACACCACCAGCGCGGCCGACCTGGCGGCCGCCCTCGGCCGGGCGGTCGAGATCGCGCCGGTCACGGCGAGGTACCCGGTCACCGTCACACTCACCCGGCGCGGCGAGCCCGCCCGCGACGACGCCCGCGTCGGCTTCGTCGACACCGTCTCGGGCGAGGCCTTCGCCTTCGCCGCTGGGCCCGACGGAACGTTCGCGGCCTCCATGCCGGCCGGCACGTACCGCGCCGAGGTGATCGACGCCTACGCGGACGCGCCGCTGCGGGTCGGCGGCCTCTCGATCGTGCCCGACGAGGAGAACGCCTTCACCTTCGAGCTCGAACCGGCGGCCGAGGTGACGCTGTCGGTGACACCAGCCGATCCGTACGCCGGCGCGCACGTGACCGTGCGCTTCGAGGGCGCCCCGGCCAGCGGGCGCGACTGGATCACCGTGGTCCCCACCGACGCCCCGGACGACGTCTACCTGGCGTGGGCGTATGCCGAGGGAGGCGCGGGCGAGGTGCGCGTGCGGCTGCCGGACGAGGCCACCGAGCTCGAGGCGCGCTTCCACTTGGACCTGCCGGAGGGCGGCACGCGCGTCATCGGGCGCAGCCCGGCCCTCACCTCACGCGCCGCCTCGGCCACGATCGACGCCCCGGCCGAGATCGGCGCGGGCGCCGCGTTCGCGGTGGCCTGGGAGGGCCCCGACCACGCAGACGACTACCTGACCATCGTCCCGGCCGGCGCGCCCGAGGGCGCCTACCTCTCGTGGACGTACACGAGCCGCGGCAGCCCCGGCACCCTTACGGCGCCCGCGGAACCCGGGGAGTACGAGGTGCGCTACGCCACCGGCCAAGGGAACCGCACGCTCGCCAGCGCCCCAGTCACGGTCGTGCCCGCCGAGGCGCGCGTCGTCGCACCCGCGGAGCTCGGGGCCGGCGCCACGTTCGAGGTCGACTGGCAGGGGCCGAACAACCCGCGTGACTACGTCACCATCGCGCCAGCCGGCGCGGCCGAGAACACCTACCTCTCATGGGCGTACACCAGCCGCGGTCATCCGTCCACCCTCACGGCCCCCGGCGAGCCGGGCGACTACGAGGTCCGCTACGTTCTCGGCCAGGGCGACCGCACGCTCGCCAGCGCGCCGGTCCGGGTGCTCGCGGTGGATGCCAGATTGTCGCCGCCCGCGGAGGTCGCCGCAGGCGCGGCGTTCGAGGTCGACTGGCAGGGGCCCAACAACCCGCGCGACTACGTCACCATCGTCCGCGTGGGCGCGGCCGAGGGCACCTACCTGTCGTGGGTCTACACCAGCCGCGGAAGTCCGTCGCGGCTCACCGCGCCGCGCGAGCCCGGCGACTACGAGATCCGCTACGTGCTCGGCCAGGGCGACCGCACGCTCACCAGCGCGCCGATCACCGTGCGCTGAACGCCGCCACCGGGGCGGCTGCGAGGGGCCGCCCTATCCGTCGGCCTCGCGCCCCTGGACCAGCTTGCGCATGAACGCCAGGCTGCGCTCGGCCTGGTCAATCGTGCCGCATTCGACCGAGAGGGTGATCTCGCGGTCGAGCGGGTCGAGGATCGTCAGCACGCGGTCCCAATCGACGACGCCATCGCCACAGGCGCAGCCGACCGGCGTCCCGGTGACCTTGCCGCGCTCGCGCTCGGCGTGCTGCATGTCGATGTCCTTGGCGTAGACGTGGCGGACGTGGCCGCGCACCAGCGTGAGCCCGTCGTACGGGTCCTCGAGGCCCGCCAGGTAGCTGTTGCCGGTGTCCCAGTTGACGGCGATCCAGGGCGACGGGACCAACTCGACTTCGCCCGCGCGGGCGAGCGCAGCGAGGGACTGGCGATCAAGTCGCCCGGGCTGACGCTGGAGGTGACGCGTAGGGACGCGTGACGCCCGCCGCCGCGGGTGCTCATAGGAGCTGCGCGGCTCGACGGTACCGATGCGCACGTAGTCGACGTCATCGTGCAGCAGCTCGGCTCGCCGGCGACCGTGAGGAGCCGAGCGCGATCGGCGCTAACGAGGGCCATGCTGAAGGAGAGACCGAAGCCGTCGACGACGAAGCCGCCCGACCGTCGACGCCGCGCGCCCGCGGCGCGCTGCCGGCCCGCACGCTCTCGACGAAGTGCGTCGGATCGGCGCGGTAGGCCGCGGCGAAACACTCGCGCCAGGCGATGAAGGGCGCGGGCCGGGCGCGTCCGGCGCCCGCTGTCAGGTCGCGTCGGTCAGGGCGCGGCCGGCGACCGTCACGCCCGCCATCAGAGGTCGGCCAGGCGCTCGAACACGGGCACCAGGGACGCGTACGCCTCCTCGAAGATCGGTTTCGTTCTCTGGTAGACGGACCGTGCGGCCGGGTCGGGCTCGAACGACTCGGCGACGGGGTTCATCCGCTCGATGATGCCGAAACCCGGGTAGAGGCCCACGCCCACGCCTCCCACCACGGCCGCCCCCATCGAGGTCGCGGCCTCTAGGTGCGTCATGCGGTCGACCGGAACGCCGTAGACGTCTGCCATCAACTGGTTCCAGAAGCGGCCCGCCGCGCCCCCGCCGATCACCCGAACCCTGTCGATGGCGATGCCCTGGCGCGTGAGGGCGTCCAGGATGACGGACAGGTTGAGCGTGACGCCCTCGAGTACGGCCCGCACCAGGTCGGCGCGCCCGTGCCGCATCGTGAGGCCGACGAAGGCCCCACGCGCGTGGGGGTTCCATCGCGGGCTCCGCTCGCCTAACAGGTAGGGCAGGAAGACGAGACCGCGCGCGCCCGCCGGCGAGGTAGCCGCCAGCGCGTTCAGCCGCTCGTAGGCCGAGCCCCCGTGCCGCGCCGATTCCTCGACCTCGGGCAGTCCCAGGTGCTCCTTGGCCCAGGCGTACGAGGCGCCCGCAGCCTGCATCGTGCCGCACGGGCTGTAGAGGCCCGGGACGACGTGGGCCCAGGTGAAGGTGCGCTGGTCAGGGTCGAGCACCGGCTGCGTCGTGGCGAGGGAGATCCAGGAGGAGGAGCCGACGTAGTTGTAGGCGCCCCGCTCGCGCCAGATGCCGGCGCCGAGCGCGGCGCAGCTGCCGTCCCCACCGCCGATCACCACCGGGACCCCAGCCACCAGCCCCACCTCGTCCGCCACGTCGGGCCGCACCTCGCCGACGACGTCGGTCGAGGCCCGTAGGGCGGGCAGCTTGGCCATGTCGACCTCGGCCGCCTCCAGGATCGCCTCCGCGTACTGCAGGCGCTCGAGGTCCAGGAGATTGGTCCCTGAGGCATCCGAGTGGTCCGTGACGAACTCACCCGTGAGCCGGGCGACGATGGCGTCCTTGGCGTTGACGAAGGCGTGCGCTCGGCGGTAGGTGTCGGGTTCGTGGTCTCGAAGCCACAGCATCTTGGTGAGCGAGTACGAGGAACTGAGGCGGTGGCCCGTGATCCGGTAGACCTCGTCGGGCGCGATGCGTCCCGCCACCCAGCGCTCCTGTTCACCCGAACGCTGGTCGGCCCAGATGATCGCGCTCCGCAGCGGCCGCGCCCGGGCGTCCAGCGCCACGCAACCCATCATCTGCCCCGAGAACGACACACAGGCGACGTCGCGCGCGTGGATCCTCGCGGTGGCCAGCAGCGCGTGCGTCGAGGTGCACACGGCCGTCCACCACGCCTCCGGGTCCTGCTCGGCCCATCCCTGCCGGGCATAGATGGTGCCGTACGAGGCGAAGTCGCTGGCGACCAGGCCACCGTCGGCGTCGTAGAGCGAGGCCTTGTTGCCGGTCGTGCCCAGGTCGTGCGCGAGGACGAAGCGTGCCATACAGGGTCAACTCCCTCGGGGCCCGGAGCGGGGCGCGCGCCAGCCGGCGGCGGTGGGCGTCACCCCTTCACCGCCCCCGCCATCAGTCCGCTGGTGATGAAGCGCTCGAGGAACAGGCCGATCAGCACCACGGGGATGACGGCCACCAGCGTCAAGGCGGAGATGAACCACCACTCGACCCCGCGGTTGGTGTTCTGGCCGGCGATCAGCACCGGCAGGGTGATCGCGTCGTAGTTCGTCAGCATGAGGGCGTACAGGAACTCGTTCCAGGAGAAGATGAACGAGAAGATCGCGACCGCCACGATGCCGGGCGTGCTGAGCGGCAGGACGATGCGCACGAACGTCTGGATGCGGTTGGCGCCGTCGACCCGCGCGCTCTCCTCCAGGTCGATCGGGAGCCCGTTGAAGAAGTCGCGCATGATCCACACCGCGAATGGGACGTTGAACAGCGTGTACAGGATGATCAGGCCCAGGTGCTTGTCGATCATCCCGACGGTCGAGTAGAGGATCAGGAACGGCACGACGAAGACCGCGGGCGGCAGGAACCGGTTCGAGATGATCCAGAAGGCGATGCCGTCGTTGTCCCAGCCGGTGGCGCGCCAGCGGTACTTGAACCGCGACAGGCCGTAGCCCGCCATCGAGCCGATGACGACCGCCAGCGCGGTGCTGCCGCTGGCGGCGATCAGACTGTTGACGAAGTGGCGCAGCACCACGCTGCGCTGGTTCGTGAACAGGTAGTTCCAGTGGTCGGTCGTCGGCTGGAAGTCGACGAACGGGATGTAGAGGGGGCCGCGGTTGACCGCGAGGGGCTGCTTGAACGAGGTCGTGATCAGCCAGTAGAAGGGGAACAGCACGATGAAGGCCCAGAAGAGGACGAAGGCGTAGGTGAGGATCGTGCGCCAGCGCGCGTCTCGTCGCATGGGTTCAGCTCATCCTCGGCGTGATCAGCCGGGCCAGGCCCAGGAAGCCGGTCGTGAAGACCACGACCAGGGCCAGCAGCACGAAGGCGATCGCCGCCGCGTAGCCATAGTTGCCGAAGGTCAGGGCGGTGCGGAAGACGTACATCGTCAGCGACTCGGTCGCGGAGCCCGGGCCGCCGCCGGTCGACACCGTGATGATGTCGATGATCTTGAAGATCTCCAGGCTGCGGATGAGGATGGCGGTCACGGAGATCGGTAAGAGAAGCGGGAACACGATCGAGCGAAAGATCTGCAGGGCGGTCGCCCCGTCCACCCGGGCCGCCTCGTAGAGCTCGCGCGGGATCGCCTGCAGGCCGGCCAGCAGCAGCAGCGTCATGAACGGCGTCCACTGCCAACTCTCGATCAGCACGATCGTCCAGCGGGCGTAGGCAGGGTTCGTCAGCCACGGGACGAAGATCGGGTCCGCGCCGAACCACCCCGGCACGGTGCGCAGCAGGTGGGCGATCGGCGACCGCGAGGGGTCGAAGAACATGCGCCCCAGGTAGCCGACGGCCACCGGGGTCGTCATCATCGGGAGCAGGAACACGACGCGGGCCAGGTTGCGGCCCCGGAACGGCTGGTCGAGCACGAGGGCCAGCGCCAGACCGACGACGTACTGGATGCTGACCCCCAGGAGGACGAAGAAGAGCGTGTTGCGGGCCGCGATGTGGAACCGCTCGTCGATCAGCAGCCGTGCGTAGTTGCGCAGGGTGAGGTCGAACCCGAAGCCGAGGAAGCCGCCGCCCTCGCGGATGGCGCCGCCGCGCTGGATGTCGGTGAAGCTGATCCCGAGCGACCAGAGGAGCGGGAAGATCACGAGGGTGATCAGCAGGATCACGGCCGGCAGCAGGAAGACCTGCTTCATGATCGCGTCCTCGCGCGATCCCGCGCGCCTGGGTCTCGGGGTCTCGCGGATGCCCTGCGCTTCGGACAAGGCTCGGTCCTCTCCTCGGGTGGGTGCCGGTCCGCGCCCCCCGTGGGGTGGCGCGGACCGGCGTTCTCACCGCGACGTCACGCGACGTCGCTCAGTAGCCGACGGCGTTGCGGTACTGGTCGAGCTGCGAAGCCCGCCCGTAGCGGTCGGTGATCTCGTCCCACGACCGGGCGACGTTGTCGAGCGCCTGCTGCGGGGCGAGCTCCCCGACCAGGGCGCGGCTGATCTCGGCGTCGAGTGCCTGGAGGTACTCCGCCGAGCCGCGGATCCGCAGGTCGAGGACCGCGTTCGGATGGTTGATGGTCGCGAGGATGGCCTCGAGGTAGTCCTCGGCGCTCTCGCGGTCGAAGCCGGCCGCGATCCAGGGCTCGACGTCGTTGAGCTGGCTGAAACGCGACGGGTTGATCCCGGTGCCGCCGGTGACGGCCAGAACCTGCACGAGCTCGGGCCGCGCCATGAAGGCGGCGAAGTCCATGGCCGCTTCCTTGACGTCGCTGTCGGCCGCCACGCCAATGATCCAGCCGCCGAAGGCGATGAACGGCGCCTGGTTGACGCCGCTCTCGGGCGTCACCCACGTTTCGGCCACGGAGTCCCAGTAGCGATCGCCGCCGGGCAGCACGCCGAAGCCGACGTCGCCGGCGATCACGGAGGCGTTGGGGTCGATCGAGATCGGGCCGATGTCGCCCCAGTCGATGTTGAGGACCGAATCGCCGCCGGGGAAGTAGGCGCGGGTGTCGGAGACGTCGTAGTTGATCATGTTCGGGTCGCCGAACTCACGGATGGCGATGTAGTCCTCGAGCGCCTGCACCCAGCCTGGGTTGTTGGCCTGCGGCGTCATGTCGTCGCAGCTGAAGAAGAAGCAGGGGTTGCCGGGGATCTTGCCATACCCGGAGGCGCGGGAGAGGTAGACCCAGTAGCTCTGGGAGTTGCGGCGCTGCGCCTCGAGGACGCCGAAGATCGGTTCGCGCACGCCCGCGGTCTCGACGACGCGACCGTTGAAGAACTCGGCGATGTCGCGGTACTGGTTCCAGGTCTGCGGCTCCGCGAGCGGGTAGCCGTAGGCGGCCGCGAACTCCGCTGCGAACGCGGGGTCATGCACCAGGTCCTTGCGGTAGAAGAGCATGTGGGAGTCGCCGTCGTATGGCAGGGCGTAGGTCTCGTCGCCCCACGCCGTCAGACGCTCGCCATAGAGCGGCACCACGTCGTCCCAGTCGAGCCGGTCCTGGACCTCCTGGGGAATGGGCTCGAGGTGGCCGGGGGCCATGAAGTCGCCGGCCCAGTCGGCCGGGAAGATCAGCACGTCGTAGGAGCTGGCGCCGGTCTCGAAGGAGCTGATCATCTTCTCGAACAACTCGCCGAAGGCGAACTGCTGCAGCTGCACGCGACCGCCGGTCGCGGCCTCCCACTCCGGAGCGTAGTCCTCGACCGGGCCACCGATCGAACGGCCGGTCTGGGTCACGACGACGACGGTCTGCCCGTCGAAGCGTTGGGCCTGCGCGAATGTCGCGGCGGCGAGACCGACGACGACGAGGGATGCGATGACGATCCTGAGTTTGGGTCCCATCATGGGAGCGACCTTTCTCTTGCGGAGGGAGTCTGCTCGGTCACGACCCCGTCGCGGGTCGCGGGTCCACCGTGGACCTGGGGAGCACCCGGGCATCGACAGCGTCTCACCCCCCTCCATGCGCGAGTCGCCCAGGGCGCCCGGCACAGCAGGACCTAGGTGGGTGGTTCACACGTTCGCCGGCGGTCACGGTGGCTCCGATCTGGCCCGGGGTCGCCGGGGGCGGGCGGAACGGTCTACGGGCGCTCACGATGAGCGCAGATGATGTACTCTTGTCATGACAAGTTATCGCGGCGCACCGAGAGGTGTCAAGATGCGTATCGGCCGCCGCATGGGAGGAAGCGATGGCGGATGCAAAGGTTCGCCAGCTCGGTGGCCGAAGTCAACGACCCCGACCACGGAACGACGAATCGCGGCGAACTGTCCGGTTCGGCCCACGGGAGCGGAGCTGCTCCGTAGCGTACGGTCCCAGCGATCGCCTGACCCCACCGCCCGCGGACGGAGGACGACGGTGCGGAAGCTGAATGCCACCATCATCGGCCACGACTTCACGGGCAAGGCGCACGCCCACGCCGGGCGCAACGACCCCCCCTTCTTCGACCTCGCCGCCGAGCCGGTGTTCAAGGTGACGGTCGGCCACGACCAGGAGAGGCTGCGGACCTGCGGCGACGACCGCGGCCGGGAGGAGACCACCGCCGACTGGCGCGAGATGGTCAACCGCGACGACGCCGACCTGGAGCGCTCCCTGGTGAGCGAAATCGAGAGCGTCAGCGCGTATGTCTCCCACTTCAACACGGAGCGGCCGTCGCTTCGTGCCGGCGCCGCGTAATGGCGGGTGCGGGTTCGAGCGCGGCGAACGGCGGCGGGACGCAGGGCGCCGCGATCTCCGGCGCGATCGACCGCGACAGCCCTGTGCCGTACTACCACCAACTCAAGGAGCTGCTTCGCGACGAGATCCTCAGCGGCCGTTGGCCCGTGGGGGTCCGGATCCCCTCGGAACCCGAGCTCTGCCGGGTACTAGATGTTTCACGAACCGTCGTTCGCCAGGCTATCGGCGACCTCGGGCACGCGGGCCTGTTGCGACGCCGTAAGGGCCTCGGCACCTTCGTGGCCGAACCGAAGATTCACGAGCGCCTGGTGCAAAGCCTGACGGGGTTCCACGACGATATGCTCGCCCAGGGCCGGGTACCCAAGACCCGCGTCCTGGACCAGCGTGTCGCGCCCGCACCTAAGGTGGTCGCGCGCGTGCTCGGCCTTCCCGAGGGAACCCCCGTCGTGATGATCGAGCGACTCCGTTCGGTCGACGATGAACCCATCGTGATCGTTACGACCTACCTGCCGCAGATCCTGGTCCCGGGCCTCGAGGCGATCGACTTCACAGACCGTTCGCTCTACCAAACTCTCGCGACACGCTATGGGATCGAGATCGAGCGCGGCCGTCGCCTGCTGGAGTCGATCGCCGCGACAGCCGGAGACGCCGAACTGCTCGACATCAAGCCCGGCGCCCCCCTCCTCTTCATCAGAAGCTTCGCCTTCCTCCCGGACGGCCAGGCGATCGAGTACTACGAGGCGCGCCACCGGGGCGATCGCACCCTGCTCGAGGTCGACCTGGTCCGTCAGCCAACGAGCTGACCACCCTTCGGCCGTCGATCGCGGCCGCCCCTGCCGAGGACCCACCATGCCGATGCGCAACCCACGACCCGACACCATGATCGCAAGCGGCGGCGCCGGGGGGCAGCAGTGACCGCGCCCGAGCGTCGCCCGCGGGTGGTGACGACTGCGGATCGCCCGCCCCGCGTCGTCGCGACGGCGCGAGCCTTCTGCGCCTCCGACGGCCCCCACCAGGCGATCCTCCGCGACGCGGGCATGGAACTTGTGCTGGCCGCCGGCACCGCGCCGCTGTCGGCGCCGGAGCTGGCGGCCCTCGCGGCCGACGCCGACGCGCTGTTGCTCGGCCTCGACCATTGCGACGCGAGCGTCTTCGCCGCGGCGCCGCGGCTGCGGGTGGTGTCCCGCTTCGGGGCCGGCATCGACACCGTCGACCTCGAGGCCGCCGTGCGCCACGGCGTGACCGTCACCAACACCCCGGGGGCCAACACGATCGCGGTCGCCGAGCTGACGGTCGGCCTGCTTCTCGCGATGGCCCGCGACGTCCCGAACGCCGTGGCGACCGCGCGCTCCGGGGGTTGGGGACGCACGAGCGGCTGGGAGCTCGACGGCAAGACCCTGGGCCTGGTCGGCCTCGGGCGGATCGGCCGGGCCGTGGCCCTCCGCACGGCCGCGTTCGGCATGCGGGTGATCGCGCACGACCCGTACGCCGCCGACATGCCCGGTGTCGAGCGCGTGGACCTCGACGCGCTGTGGGCCCACGCCGACGTCGTGAGCCTCCACCTGGGCCTCGACGACCGGACCCGGCACCTCGTCGACGCCGGGGTCCTGGCACGACTCAAGCCCGGGGCGGTGCTGATCAACACCTCTCGGGGCGGCCTGGTCGACGAGGCCGCGCTGGCAGACGCCTTGCGCAGCGGTCACCTCGCCGGCGCGGCAGCCGACGCGTTCGAACGCGAGCCGCCCGTCGGCAGCCCCCTGCTCGACCTGCCCAACTTCATCCCCACCCCCCACCTGGGCGCTGCCACCCGCGAAGCCGCCCGGCGCATGGGGGAGGCCGCCGCACGCAACGTCGTCGCCGTCCTGACCGGCGTGGGCGACGCGGACGTGGTGGCCGGACCCAACCCAGGGAGGACCGCATGACCTACGTCGAGCCGATCGCCCACCAGGTCCGCCTCAGCGACGGCGCCATCCTCTCCGCGCACGCGGTCCAGGAACGACGCCTGAGCGACCTGCGTGGGCTCTTCCTCGACCTGGAGGCCGAGGCCGCCATGGTGGCGCACGACCCCGTGATCTACCGCGTATACGACGCGGCCGACCTACCGAGAGAGGACGGGCACCTGCTCTACTCCACCACGGTCATCGAGTCGGGTCGGGTGGGCAACGAGTACTTCATGACCAAGGGCCACTTCCACGCGCGCGCCGACCGCGCCGAGCTCTACTACGGCCTCTCGGGCCACGGCCTGCTGCTCCTGCAGACGCCCGAGGGACACGTCTCGTCGCTGCCGATGGTCGCGGGCACTGCGGCCTACGTCCCGCCGTACTGGGGCCACCGAACCGTGAACACCGGTGACACGCCCTTCGTCTTCCTGGCCTGCTACCCGGCCGACGCCGGCTACGACTACGGGACGATCGCCCGCGACGGCTTCGCGGGCATCGTGGTGACCGGCGCCGGCGGCCCGCGGGTCGTTCCGAACCCGCGCTTCCGTGCAGCGGACCGCCCGGGTTGACCGACACCGCTTCCGCCGACGATCCTCGGCTCGCCGCCCGGCGAGCGATCCCCTCCTCCTCCGTGCACCCAAGTCCGCCTAGGAGCCGCCCATGACCTACGAGACGCCGCCCCCCTGCACCCGCCCGACGATCTACTTCGTCGGTGTCACCACCACGCAGTCGTCGATCATGAAGGTCTTCCCGCGTTGGGCCGCGATCCTGGGGATCGACGCCGACATCCGCGGCTACGACGCCGTGCCCAACGCGCCGGCCGCTGCATACCGGACGATCGTGCAGCACCTGCGCGACGACCCGCTGGCGATGGGCGCCCTGGTCACGACCCACAAGATCAACTTGCTGCTGGCGACCCGCGACATGATCGACGAACTCGACCCGTACGCCCGCGCCTGCGACGA
>Ga0114946_10001996_pt1 | contig 14011 bp, 12 predicted proteins | sample WalLakDeSediment_FD_88676 | JGI IMG/M metagenome (GOLD analysis project Ga0114946, IMG submission 88676) | Lake sediment microbial communities from Walker lake, Nevada to study Microbial Dark Matter (Phase II) - Walker Lake 11/02/13 Deep Sediment | ecosystem: Environmental > Aquatic >...
GCCACTACGCCTTCCCGCCAAGCGAGGAAGGATGAAATAAAACCGTAGGGGCACGGTGACCGTGCCCGCTACATTGTTCATGTTATATACGTAGGGGTAGGTTGGCCGACGTCGGCCAACCTATCAAAAGCTCTGGAATTATCAGGAGTCCCGCAGGGCGTTGCCCTGCGGGACTCTCCTTACTTTGGCTTTCTGTTCGAGACAGCGTTATTCTTTGGGTGGCTGGAGTGGGGCTGGGTTCACCAGCCCGTCTGCCAGCGTGCCGGGCACGATAGCTAACAGCTCGTCGAGAGTCCAATCGCCCTGCTTCGGGCTGATGGTCTTTATTTCTTCCGGCTCGGAATAGAGGGATATCTTATCTCCACTAACCAGGAAGGTGCGGCCGTTTATGCCGGCGGCCTCATCAGTTGCCAGGTATATCATAAACGGAACTATTTTCTCCGGCTGCGGCAGGGAGAGAATAACATCCGCCCCCGGAGGCATTGCGGTACCCTCGGCTTTGGCGCGGTCGATGGCTGCCCGAAGCTCTGGAAGATCCGTAATCCTCGTGGCAGCGCGCGGCCGAACAGCGTTACAGGTTACCCCGTATTTGCCCATGTCCCGGGCTACCGTCCGGGTAAAGCCGATGACACCCTCTTTGGCAGCGCTGTAGTTGGCCTGCCCCATGTTCCCCAGCCCTGCTTCGGATGAGGTGTTTATTATGCGTCCGCTTCTCTGCTCTCGGAATATCATACATGCGGGTCTGGTGCAATTGTATACTCCGTACAGGTCGACCTTGATAACAATGTCCCATTCCTCCGGACTCATCTTGAAGATCATCCGGTCTCTGTAGAGACCAGCGTTATTGACCAGGATGTCCAACCTGCCAAAGGCATCCAGCGCAGTCTTGATGATATTCTCCCCACCCGCTACGGAAGCTACGTCATCGTAGTTGGCAACCGCCTCTCCCCCTTTATCCTTGATTTCCTTGACTACATCGTCCGCGGGCGAGGCTGACTTTCCTGAACCATCGGGCTCGCCTCCCAGGTCATTAACCATCACCTTGGCGCCCTCCTCGGCGAACAAGAGAGCCTCAGCCCTGCCGATACCCCGACCTCCGCCGGTGACTATGGCCACTTTCCCCTTCAATCTGTCTGCCATTTTCTCTTTTATCCTCCTTGTGTCTTTTTATATAAGTGTTCAGCCGCCAGTTTTCGGTGCTCAGTCAAGAAAGCCCTTAAGGTGCTGGCTTTTTGAGTGGGAACCCTGAATGCTGATAGCTGAACACTTACCTGAATCCTAATACGGCTACATACAGCACATGGCCTGTTTGGCCACATTATAGCACTATGTACGCTCAACGGCACTACCTCGGAGGTCGGTGAACTCGTGCTTTAGCTCCCGCCCCATGAGCTCCGCTAGCCCCTGGCGGACATCAATCCCTTCGTAGAGCACCCTGTACACCTGCTCCGCAATCGGCATCTCCACTTTGAGCTCGCCCGCCAGCTTGAGGGCGGCAACTGTGGTGGTAACGCCCTCGGCTATACCCGTCATGGAGACGGTTATCTCCTTCAGAGAACGCCCCTTGGCAAGCTCCTGGCCGACGAAGCGGTTGCGACTCAGCGGGCTGGAGCACGTAGCTACCAGATCCCCCAGGCCGGCAAGTCCGGCGAAGGTCAGAGGGGCAGCTCCTGCTGCTACCCCGAGCCGGGTGATCTCAGCCAGCCCCCGCGTTATCAGGCCAGCCTTGGTATTATCTCCATAGCCGAGGCCATCGACCATCCCCGCCGCCAGAGCGATAATATTTTTGAGCACACCACCCAGCTCCACACCCACGACGTCGGCATTGACATAAACGCGAAGCAAGGGGGAAGCCATTATCTTCTGCACCCTCGCCGCCACCGCGGAATCGCGGCCAGCGACCACGGTTGTCGCCGGCAGGCCGCGGGCGATCTCCTTGGACAGATTGGGGCCGGAAAGAACACATATGTTGTGATGAAAACGGCTGTCGATCTCCTCAGGAATGACCTGAGACATTCGTTTGGCGCTATCAAGCTCAAGCCCCTTGGCAGCGCTCAATATAAGCATCGCGCTATTGAGGTGCTCTCCAACCTGTCTGGTGTTGCGCCGCATATCCTGTGAGGGCACGGCGAGGACAACGAGGCTCGCTTCAGCGAGCGCCTCCCCCAGCGAAGCAGTGGCGCGAAGCCCCTCGGGGAAGGGGAATCCTGGAAGTCTCCTGGTGTTTTCCTTCTCCCGATTCAATCTCTCCGCTTCCTCTTCGGTTCGCGCCCAGAGCCTGACCTCCATCCCCTTGCGGCTGAGCATTATCCCCAGTGTCGTGCCCCAGTCGGTGGTACCGATAACGGCGACCGCTCCCGCTCCGCTCTTCACTGAGTTTACCTCCTCTCCCCTTTCTGCCCCAGCTTGTTCTCTGAGCCCGACAACAGCCTGACTATATTATCCCGATGTTGAAAGACTATCAAGGCAACTACGACCCCGGTGTAAACCAGGTATTCCCAGGGAGCCTGGGCCAAGGCAGTAAGAGCCACCATGATCGCCACCCCTGCAAGCGCCCCCACTATGGAGCCCAGGGATACATAGCGAACCAGCGCAATAACGAGTACAAAGACCGCTATGCTGCCAACGCCAGCCAGCGGCGCCATTACAAAAAGCCCTCCAGCAGAAGTTGCAACACCACGTCCTCCCTTAAACTTGATGAATATAGACCAGTCATGCCCAGCGACAGCAGCAAAGCCCGCAGCCATCTCCCCCACAGGAGACCCCAGGACGTACCTTGCAATGATTACGGCGATCACACCCTTAAGCAGGTCACAGACAAGGGCCACGGCAGCAGCCTTTTTGCCGATAGTACGCAGCACATTCGTGGTGCCCGTCTTGCCACTGCCGTATTCCCTGACATCGACTCCTCGAAGCTTCCCCAGTATCAGCCCGCAGGGAATGGAGCCAATCAGGTAGCTGCCGATGACCACGGCGGCGAACTCGATCAATCTTTACTCTTTCGCTTAAAGATGAGCTTCAGCGAAATGCCACCGAAGCCGAAAGCCTCACGAAGCCTGTTCTCCAAATAGCGCTGATAAGAGAAATGGAGCAGCTTGGGATCATTGACGAAGAATACAAAGGTTGGCGGGTTGACCTCAGCCTGAGTGACGTATGAGATCTTGAGCTGCCTCCCCCGCAGCGAGGGCGGAGAGTGAGAAGACAGGATTTTTTGAACTTCTTCGTTCAGCAGAGCCGTCGGGATCCGCTTCTGCCTATCCTGGAAAATCTTTTTAGAGGCGGGCAATACTTGGTCGACTCCTTCCCCGAACTGAGCTGAAACAAACAGAATGGGCACACCGGGAAAGAACTTGAGCCTCTGCAGGATCTCTGTAGTGCACGAAGTCGCATCCATCTCCAGCTCGCCAGCAAGGTCCCATTTGTTCACCACCAGAACCATCCCTTTGAAAGCTTGATGGATATAGCCTGCGATATGGGTATCCTGCGCGGTGATCACCTCGGCGGCCTCGGTCACCAAAATGGCGACATCCGCCCTTGAGATAGCACGAAGGGAGCGCATCACGCTGTAGCGCTCGATGCCTCCTTCGATTCGACCGCGGCGGCGAATCCCGGCGGTGTCGATAAACAGCATGCGTTCCCCTTCATGCTCGAATACGGTATCAATAGCGTCACGGGTTGTCCCAGGGGTTTCGCTCACAATTGCCCTCTCCTGTCCGAGGATAGTGTTGAGCAGCCTGGATTTGCCTACGTTAGGGCGGCCCACGATGGCGATCTTCAACATGCCAGGCTCCTCCACCGTGTGAGTGGGTGGAGGCAGCTTGGCGCCTACCTCGTCCATCAAGTCTGCTACGCCCGTGCCATGATAGGCGCTGATCGCTATTGGCTCGCCAATGCCCAGCTCGTGGAACTGAAACGCCTGGGCGCGACGCCGGTCGTTATCAGCTTTGTTCACTGCCAGAATTATCGGTTTCTGCGAGCGCCTGAGCGCCTCAGCCACCTCAGAATCAGGTATAGTCACCCCATCCAGAACATCCACCATAAAGATGACAACGTCCGCTTCCTCGATGGCCACCTCTGCCTGATCCTTTACCTTTTGCCAGAGGTCAGAGGCAGGCCTGGGCTCAAGCCCGCCGGTATCGATCAGGGTTAGTTCGTGTTCCCCCCAGGAGATATCACCGTAGACCCTATCGCGGGTGGTGCCGGGGATATCCTCGATTATAGCAAGGCGCTCGCCGATCAGCCGGTTGAACAGCGTTGACTTACCTACATTAGGTCGGCCCACTACGGCAACGATGGGTTTGGTCACGGCTTCCCCTTCTCCAGTGCCTGGGCGCGCTCATAGGCAGAGAGAGCCTGTTTCCACCACCCAATCCTCTCCAGAGCAACGCCTCTGTTATGCCATGCACTGGCCAAGTCAGGTTTGTAGTCCAACGCCTTGTCAAAGCAGGTCGCCGCCTCCTCGTGCCGCCCAAGGTCCCCTTTAGCCAGTCCTTTGCCCAGCCACGCCTCGGCAAACTCCGGTTCACGGCGCAATGCTTCCTCAAAGCCGTCCAGCGCCTCCTCATACCGGGCAAGCATCAATAGAGCCAGGCCTTTACCCAGCCATGCCCCGGCAAGCCCTGCTTTGTGGCGCAATGCTTCCTCAAAGCTGGCAAACGCCTCCTTATGCAGATCAAGCATCAACAGAGTGACCCCCTTCCCCAGCCACACCTCACCATCGTGAGGATTGTAGTCCAGCGCTTCGTCAAAGCAAGTCAGTGCCTCCTCATGCCGGTTGAGATTCCCCAGAGCCACGCCCTTGTTGTACCACGCCTCAGTAAAGTTAGGCTTATAGCGCAACGCTTCGTCAAAACAAGGCTGCGCCTCTTTATGCCGAGCAAGCATCAGTAGAACCACTCCCTTGTTGTACCACGCCTCAGCAAGGTCAGACTTGCAGCGCAACGCACTTTCAACCTGTTTCAGTGCCTCCCCGTACTTGTCCTGCATACCTATGGCTGCGGCAAGTACGACCAGGCAGACAGCTTGCAAGGACTTGTCCCGGGTACTCCCCGCCACCTTGTACGCTTCCCTATACGCAGCCTCAGCGCTAGAAAAATAGCCTCCGTGGAACTTGGCATCACCGTTACCCAGAAGGACCAACACGGTCAGCAATCGATGTTCCTCCTCTGGTAATTCTTGCCCGCGTAGCCGGATAGAATCCGCCGCCCCATCCTCCGCCAACTGCTTCTTCGTGAGTTGAGGGATCCCCGCCTTTTTCAGGATCGCCCTTATCTCAGGATCTCCCTGCATTTGCTCAAGGGCCCCAGCAAGGAGAGCGTTATGGCCAGAGTTCAGCGGCATATAGAGCTTCTTCTCATGATAGATCGCTTTTGCTCCACCTGAAGCGCGAAGCTCGACAGAGTGGATGACCTCCCCCCTCTTCCCTTTTGAGAAGAGGTTTCTTGCCTTGTCTGTCAACCAGGCCATTTTCAGAGACTCCTTTTGCCCCGCCATCATTTCTGAAGAAGTTCCGCCAGTATCGCTTTCTGAACATGCAGCCGGTTCTCCGCCTGGTCGAAGACCACCGACTGGGGAGAGTCGATGAGTCCGGGGGCGATCTCCTCGTCGTGGTGTGCAGGCAGCGGGTGCATCAAAATGACATCCTTTGCGGCCTGCGACAGGAGCTCGGCAGTGACCTGATAGCCGGCAAAAGCCCCCAGTCGCTTCTTTGCCTCTGCCTCCTGCCCCATGCTTGTCCAAACATCGGTGTAGACCACATCAGCCCCTGCAACGGCCGCCTGGGGCTGCTCAACGAGGAGGATTTGAGCGTTGCTTCGCGCAAGGCGGCGCCCCAGGTTTTCAACCTCATCTGAAATCTCATAGCCCTTAGGAGAGGCGATCCTGAAGTTCGCTCCCGCCAATGCAGAGGCAAGCAGAAGGCTGCTGGCCACGTTGTTGCCATCGCCGATGAAGGCAAAAGTCAAGCCCTCCAGCTTAGCCTTCTTCTCATAGATGGTCAGAAGGTCGCCCAGCGCCTGGCAAGGGTGCTCCCTGTCTGACAGGGCGTTGATAACGGGTATTGTGGCATGCTCTGCCAAAGACTCTACTGTAGCGTGAGCGAAGGTGCGCGCGGCGATAATATTGACATAACGGCTGAGGGTTCGAGCCACATCCGAGATAGACTCCCTGGTCCCCAAGCCAACTTCACTCTGGGGAATATAAACGCTGTGCCCCCCCAGCTGATGCATAGCGATATCGAAACTGACCCTGGTGCGCAGCGAAGGCTTCTCAAAGAGCAAAGCTAGTGACTCCCCGGCAAGGATAGGGCTCGCGCCTTGCCTCTTCTGTTCTATGGCCCTGTCAATGATGCGCCAAACATCGTCCGGCGCAAGGTCGCCTATGGAGAGCAGGTCTTTCCCCTTCATTATCCCCCCCTTCGCTGCCATCCTAACTTGGTTAAGTATAATACAACGCGCCAGGCTTCGCCACCACGGCGAGCTTGTTAGGGCTTCATCTCCAATGATATAATAGCCGAAATCTCAGCCGATGAACTACACTACAGCCATCGATTTCATCCTGGAACGTACGGACTATGAGAGGTGGCCAGGCTACACCTACGCCAGCAGATTCGACCTGAGGCGGATGGAAGACTTGCTGCATAGATTGGGCGATCCCCATCTCAGCGCCAGGGCTGTTCATATCGCCGGCTCGAAGGGCAAGGGCAGTACCGCAGCTATGATCGACTCCGGGCTTCGCGCTGCGGGCTTCAAAACCGGCCTCTACACCTCCCCCCATCTCGTTACCATCCGTGAAAGGATTAGCGTGGACGGAAAACCGATCCTCAAGCGAGACCTGGCAGACGTAGTAGCCAGACTGCGACCCCATGCTGAAGAGATGGATCAGGAGCGCACATATGGGGAACTCACCACTTTCGAGCTTCTAACCGCCTCCGCTTTCCTCCACTTTCAGCAGACAGGGGCTGATTTCCAGGTTCTGGAGACAGGGCTCGGGGGGAGACTGGACGCTACGAATGTGGTCACGCCCGAGGTTTGTGTTATTACCTCGATAAGCCTTGACCACACGGAGGTGCTGGGCAACACAGTCGGGCAGATCGCCGCCGAAAAGGCCGGGATTATCAAACCTGGGGTTCCTGTAGTCTGCTCACCGCAAGACACAGAGGCAGCAACGGTTATCAGAGATACCTGCGCTCATAAAGGGGCCCGTCTAGTCTCGATGGGAAGCGATATATCCTGGCAAACAACCGGCTCCAGCCTTACCGGGCAATCCTTGGAAGTAAAAGGGATGAGGGGCTCTTACCTGTTCACCTTACCCCTCCTCGGGGCTTACCAGTCGCAGAACGCCGCAGCAGCTGTAGCCACACTGGAACTCCTGGATATCCCCAAGGAGAGTATCGAGGTCGGATTGGCTAACACCCACTGGCCCGGTCGGCTGCAGATTCTAAGACGCAGGCCTCTCCTGGTCGTCGACGGTGCCCACAGCGGGGATTCGGCAAGGAAGCTCAAAGAGGCGCTTGGGCAGTACTTCCACTTTGACCATTTAATACTTATAATAGGGACGTCGGCCGACAAGGATATGTCCGGGATTGTTGCCGAGCTTGCGCCGATGGCCGACAGCGTTATCGCGACACGGTCTCGCCATCCACGGGCTACTACCGCCGAGGCGGTGGCTGGCGAGTTCGCGCGCCAGGGCGTGAGAGCCGAGATAGCGGAACCCGTTGCCCAGGCGGTAGTGAAGGCTCGGGGAATGGCAGGAAAGCAGTCCCTTATCTGCGCCACCGGCTCGCTGTTCCTGGTTGGCGAGGTGATAGAACACATCAAGGGCTTACGTCCTGAGATCTACCCGCAATAGAGGGGGCAGGGGAAACAGGCGATACAGTCAAGGAGGGTCCTCATGAAGGACGCACGATCGGAAACGGGACAACAAGCAGAAGCAGTTTCTACAGAGGTCGATAAGCAAATCGACGATCTTCTCAGCAGTATCGGGGAGGAAGAAACCGTCGAGCCCACCCCCAAAGCACGTCCGAAGAGAGCTGGCAAGGGGAAGAAGGGAAGGCGCCGCGTCGTCGTTACCGGAATGGGAGCTATTACTCCACTGGGGCTCACCGTCGATGAATACTGGCAGGGATTGATAGAAGGCAGGTCTGGTATCGCCGGGGTTACCCTATGCGACACTACTGGGCTTACCTGCCAGATAGCCGGCGAGGTGAAGGGCTTCAACCCCCGCGACTACCTGGACCACAAAGAGGCACGAAGGATGGCCCGGTTCAGCCAGTTTGTCGTCGCCTCCTCCAAGATGGCCATAGAGGACGCCGGACTCAACCTCAGCCGCGAGAAGGCGGACCGCATAGGGGTGCTCATCGGCAACGGCATCGGCGGTTTCCCCGAAGCCGAGGAGGGACATCGAGTCCTATTGGATAGAGGCGGGATGAGGTTGACCCCCTTCTTCATGCCCATAATCCTGCCCAACATGGCAGCAGGACAGATCAGCCTCATTTTCGGGCTCAAAGGCTTCTCCTCCACCATAACCACCGCCTGCGCTGCCGCAACCCAGGCCATAGGTGATGCACTGGAGGTGATAAGACAAGACAAAGCCGATGTCATGGTGGCCGGGGGCACCGAGGCAGCCATATGTCCGACAGGGATAGCCGGATTCTGTGTCATGAAAGCCCTGACCACCAAGAATGAGGAGCCTACCAAAGCCAGCCGTCCCTTCGATGCCAATCGTGACGGTTTCGTTCCCTCTGAGGGAGCCGCAGTTATGATACTCGAGAGCCTGGAGCATGCATTGCGCCGTGGTGCTCGGATTTACGCCGAAGCTGCCGGCATCGGCATTTCCTCGGACGCCTACCACGTGACTGCTCCCGACAGCGCTGGCAATGGGGCAATGCGGGCAATGCGTTTGGCAATTGAAGACGCCGGCCTTAAACCCCACGAGATCGATTACATCAACGCCCACGGCACCTCAACACCGATCAACGATTCCATAGAGACCCTGGCAATCAAGACGCTCTTCGGCGATTATGCCTACCAATTGCCCATAAGCTCTACCAAATCAATGATCGGGCATCTTTTGGGTGCATCCGGGGCTGTGGAAGGGATAGCTTGCGTCAAGACAATCACCGACGGCATAATCCATGCCACTATAAACTACGAAGTGCCTGACCCCGACTGCGATCTAGACTACGTGCCGAATGTAGCTAGGAGAAAAGAGGTCAACGCCGTCCTCTCCAATAGCTTCGGCTTCGGGGGCCAGAATGCCTGCCTGGTGTTTAAAAAATTCGAGGAGTAGTACCGGCAGAATAATCCTGGCCTCGGTGGCTCGCGCATGTTCTTCATAGTTACCTTCCCCTTCTCGTGGGTTTCTCCGTCCTCCAGGAGTGAAATATCCTTTAGGCCAATTCTTACTTTTCCTCTAAAAATGGTGTGAAAACCCCTTGACCACGCCCCCGTCCTCTGTTATTCTCGTACTCACGTTTCCCCGCGCAGCAAGCTTCTTTTTTTTGCCTTATTTGAAGTAATAGTTCGGTTTCTCCACCTTCCCCAAGAAGCGCCACTGCTACAGGGAGTGCATTTCCCCAGGGAGATGCGAAACAGGGCAAAGTGCCATAGTTGTTGTCTTTTGGTAGACAGCGCGCTTTTGTCCGAGATTCGTAGGAGAGTGGCTTTTTGTCGTTCTCCCTTGTGCGCTACAACACCGCTCACCGGTGCTGAGGCTGCTTTGTTAAGTCATAGCAACGAGGTATTCCATGAAGACGAGATTAGCAGCAGGCATCTGGCAGTCAGCACTCGAAGAACTACAAGCCAAAGTAAGCTCAGCAAACTATCAAACATGGCTAAAGAATACGGTAGGGTTGGATCAAAGGGATGGCAGTTTAATAGTAGGGGTGCCCAGCACTTTCGTCACCGAGTCGTTAGAAAAGCGCCTGCATCCCTTGATTGAGAAGACTGTGAGTAGCATCGCCGGGCACCCTTTAAAGGTGCAGTTCCAGGTACACCTGGGTAGCGGCGATGGAGATTTGGGCCCTTCAGCCCCCTCCCCGTCCAGCCAAAAGTTCAGTCAACGCGCTGAGCCGTCCAAGTTCAACCGCAGGTACACCTTCGACACGTTTCTGGTAGGCACCTGCAATCGCCTGGCACACGCTGCGTCACAAAGGGTGGCGAACGACCCTGGAAACAGCTATAACCCCCTATTCATTTACAGTGGGGTCGGGTTGGGGAAAACCCACCTCCTGCACGCCATCGGCTGGGTGTCGTCCCGCTCCTGCCCGCGGGTTATGTACGTAACCGCCGAGCAGTTCACCAACGAGTTCATCAGCGCTATTAGAGAGGGGAAGAGCGAGGATTTCAGGAATAAGTATCGCAGCATAGATGTCCTGCTCCTCGATGACGTACAGTTTATAGCCGGCAAAGAACAGACCCAAGAGAGCTTGTTTCACACCTTCAATGACCTCCATAACGCAAACAGCCAGATCGTCCTTAGCTGTGATCGCCCCCCGAAGTCCTTGACCCTGCTCGAAGACAGGTTGCGCTCACGCTTCGAGTGGGGACTCATCGTTGACATGCAACCGCCGGACTTAGAAACCAGGATCGCTATACTTCAGAAAAAGGCCGAAGAGCAGAAGTCTGCGGTTCCCCCTGAGGTGTTAGACCTAATCGCCCGCCGCGTTCAGAAGAACATCCGCGAGCTTGAGGGAGCGCTCAACCGTATACTGGCCTACTCTAGGCTAATTAAGGAACCCCTCACCACTGAACTTGTAACCAAAGCTCTCGCGGAAATAACCACCGATTCCCATCGACGCACGCTGACCCCTCCTGTGATCCTGAGCTCCGTAGCATCATTTTACGGGCTCCCCACAGAGGTGCTTCAGAGCAAGAGACGAGACAAGCCCCTTTCTATAGCACGGCAGATGGCAATGTACCTTCTAAGGGAAGAACTACAATGCTCTTGGACCCAGATTGGGCAAGAGCTCGGAGGTAGAGACCACAGCACAATCCTCCATGGATACAAGAAAATCAATAATGATCTCAACACAGACCCTGTATTGCTCCGCGACCTCCTTGAGATCAGAGAACGGCTCTACTCCAAAGCAGACTAGGTTTGAGGCAATTGACATAATGCCAGGTGACATAAAATCGTGGATAACCCCTCGTTTTCCGTGGATAACCATCGTTGTTTGTGGATAACCCCTCTTTCATTATGTCTTCTTTTTTTAAGACAGTCTTTTCTCATTCCCCTTCAATGAACGTCAGATAAGTCCACAATTCTCCCCATTTCTCCCCAATCATCCCACCAAATCCACCAATGGTGAGAAACACGGTTTCCACACTTCCCACATACTTATTATTACTTGTTTTTCTTATTCTCTCCATGTAAGTTATAATGATCTATAGTAAACTAACCTTCACCAAAGGGTTGATAATTGATAGACCGTGTTAAGCTTTATGTAAAGGGTGGTGACGGAGGTAATGGAATAGTCAGCTTCCGGAGAGAGAAGTATGTGCCGTTCGGGGGCCCTGATGGAGGTGATGGTGGCGCTGGTGGAAGCATCTACATGGTTGGGGATGAGAGCGTATCTACGCTGAGAGAGTTTAGATATCGAAAGCTCTTCAGGGCGGGTAGCGGAGCCCACGGAAAAGGCAAGAACATGCATGGAAAGAAGGGAGACGATGTTTATATCAAGGTTCCATTGGGAACTTTGGTTCGGCTCGTCCAGGAAGATGGGGGAGAAGACTTGGTCGCAGATGTAGTGGAACACGGACAAAAGGAATTGGTTGCCAGAGGGGGCAGAGGGGGTCTGGGCAACGTGCACTTTGCTTCACCAACCAACCAAGCTCCACGTGAGGCAAAGGACGGAGGCCCTGGTGAGGAAGCCTCGCTACTCCTCGATCTCAAGCTGATTGCAGATGTTGGCGTCGCTGGCTACCCTAATGCGGGCAAGTCAACTCTGGTGAGCTGGGTCTCCCGAGCGAGGCCCAAGGTTGCAGACTACCCCTTTACTACTCTTGAGCCGGTTCTCGGTGTTGTGGAGGTAGGATACCAAAGCTTTGTGATCGCCGACATTCCCGGGATCATCGAGGGGGCTCATCGAGGATTAGGGTTAGGCTTGGATTTCCTGCGTCATATTGAGCGCACCAGGGTTCTCATCCATCTCATTGACGGCAGCTCTGTAAGCGTACTTGCTGACCTGCGGAGCATTGAGGAGGAGCTGGTGGCGTATGGATCTGGCCTGAAGAATAAGCCGCGAATCATCGCTGTGAACAAGATCGACCTGCCTGAGGTTAGAGAACGTTTGCCTCAGCATAGGAGAGAGTTCAAGAAAATCGGGGTTCCCGTCTACTTTATCTCAGCAGCGACAGGGGAGGGGGTTGAGGTGCTTATCAAGAAGACTCTTGAGCTAGTTTCGCAGGGCGGCGGTGTTCCCTCTGTGCCCTCGGAGGAAAAAGAAGGGGCAGAGTTCAAGGTGTTTCGGCCACGCCCTTTATCTCCCAGGAAGGCTGCTCGCGGTCGGGGGAAGCATGACTGAATACAGGGTCGGAGTCTTGGGGGGAACTTTTGACCCTGTCCATCTGGGACATCTGATTATAGCTGAGGAAGTAAGGCAGAAGCTGGGGCTTCAAGAGGTGCTCTTTATGCCTGCCGGGCAGCCCTGGCTCAAAGGGGAAAAGGACATCAGTGCGGTTGAACACAGGCTGGAGATGGTTATACTTGCCACTGCCTCAGACCCCTATCTCAACGTGTCGACTATTGAACTGGAAAGCGAGGGGCCCACTTATAGCATTGATACCATAATTGAGATGAGGGCAGGGCTGGGCGCTGGAGCCAAAATCTATTTCATCGTGGGTTTTGACGTCCTGGCGGAGCTTCACTTGTGGAAGGAACCCAAGCGCTTGGTTGAAATGTGTCAGGTGGTGGCCGTGAGGCGGCCGGGCCATGGTGGATTCGATTTGCGCTCGTTGGACTCTGCCATCCCGGGGGCCTCCGAGCGTATCATGATAGTTGACGTGCCTCAGATCGACATCAGCGCCACCGACATCAGAAGGCGGGTTGCTCAACGTATTTCCATAAAATACCTGGTTCCCGAGGTGGTCGAAACGTACATTGCAGCGAACAAGCTTTATGTGGAAGGAAGGAGCGAGAATTGACCACGGATAACGATGAAAGGCTGCTTGAAATCTTCAAGGAACATGCGATCCTACATGGCGATTTCACGCTCTCGTCGGGGCTCAAGACCTCTTACTATTTTGATGGCAGGATGATAACCCTGTGGCCGGAGGGAGCGTATCTGATTGGGAGGAGAATCTTCCGTATGCTGGTAGAAGCAGGGGCGGAGGCAGTAGGGGGAATGACTCTGGGGGCGGATCCGATGGTAGCAGCTGTGGCCGTGGTCAGCCATCTGGAGGGCAAGCCAATCCCTGCTTTCATCGTCAGGGGTGAGGTCAAGGGACACGGGACGCAGAAGCGCATCGAGGGGCCGCTGAAAGCGGGGGCCCGTGTGGCCATAGTTGACGATGTTATCACCACCGGGGGCTCGGTGCTGCGGGCGATAGAGGCTGCGGAGGCCGCGGGCTTCAAGGTGGTGAAGGTCGTGGTACTGCTCGACCGGCAGCAGGGCGGTGCGGACGAGATCAGGCGAGGGGGTTACGACTTCTCCGCCATATTGACTGCCGACGAGTCGGGAGAGGTGTCTCTGGTATAATGCCGGGGGCTTCGCCATCAGTGGGTTCTGTTTGCACTCCACCCACCCTACTGCTGTCATTCCCCCTGTCAAGCATGGGGCAGGCTCTGCGAAGCTTGTGCCTGCGAAAGCAGGGAGCAGGAATCCAGAGGGAGATCTACGGAAAGAAGCAGGGCCTGGAAAGGGCACTTAATAACTGTGTCTGCGGAACCTGGCATTTATGCAACCGAATATCCACCGGAATTTGGGAAAAAGGCGGCAAATTGAGTTCACAACGGCGTGAAAACGTGATACAATAGGTTATGCATCCTATTGATACCTTAATCAGTACTAAAA
>Ga0114946_10001997_pt1 | contig 14011 bp, 10 predicted proteins | sample WalLakDeSediment_FD_88676 | JGI IMG/M metagenome (GOLD analysis project Ga0114946, IMG submission 88676) | Lake sediment microbial communities from Walker lake, Nevada to study Microbial Dark Matter (Phase II) - Walker Lake 11/02/13 Deep Sediment | ecosystem: Environmental > Aquatic >...
CATCTCCGCCACCTGGCCGGATAAAATTTTAATGCTCACGGCGTCATACGTTGGGGCCAACCGCTCCCGCACCCGCATCAGGTAGTGTCCCGCCTTTTCCAGCAAAATTTCCATGGCCGCGGGCTTATAATGGTCATCCACCTCGCGCACAAAGGGGGGGATAACGTGGATCAAGGTGACACGCGCATGCATCAACTGCGCGATGCTCAACGCCGGCGGCAGCGCTTCCTCCGCCAGTTCGGACCCATCCAGGGGCACAAGAACGTGTTCATAGCGAAACATTACAGCCTCCTTCTGCCCACGGCAGCCACACCCCAGCAAACCTAAAACAATGGCCACAACAGGGGCAAGAAAACCATCGTTACGGCGAAAATAAAGATATTCAACGGCAAACCCACACGCGTATAGTCGAAAAAGCGGTAGCCGCCCGGACCTAAAACCAGAACGTTGGCTTGATGGCCGACCGGCGTCAGAAAACTGGTAGAAGCGCCAATGACCGTTGCCAGCACAAACGCTTGCGGACTTGCTCCCAGCGTCAAAGCAATGTCAATGGAAATCGGCACAATCAGCACCGTTGCGGCCGCATTAGACATCGGCTCCGTCACCAGAGAAGCGAGAATGTAAATTCCGGCCAGGACGGCAATCGGCCCCCATACGCCTACAACGTCCACCATCGTGGTTGCCAGCAAGCGCGCTGTGCCGGTTGTTTCCATAGCCGTCCCCAAGGGCAGCATCCCGGCAATGAGAAAAATGCTGCGCCATTCAATACTCTGGTAGGCCTCATCCATCGTCAGGCAGCGGCTTAACACCATCAACATGGCGCCAATGACCATCGCCAGGGAGATGTGCAGGCCGCCAAAGGTCGCCAGCAGCAGCACCAGCGCCAAAATCCCCACGGCCATGGGCCCTTTTTTACGGCGCGGCTCTTCGATTTGCAGCGCCTCCAAAACGAGAAACTCGTTGCCGGCCTGCAAAGCGGGCTGCCGGTGCACCGGCCCTTTAAGCAGCAGCACGTCGCCAAAACGGAGGCGCACGTCGCGCAGCCGTTCCGTAATCACCTCGCCCTGGCGCCAGATGGCCATAGCGGTAAAGCCGTAGCGCTCCCGAAACTCAACCCGGCGGAGGGTGGTATTGATCAGGGGGGAACGGGGGGCCAGCACGGCTTCGAAAATGTGCGCGTCTTCATCGTCCTGGATTAGCTCAAATTTTTCCTCGGCTTCGATAGCCAGGCCAAGCTGCTCGCGGAGCCCCATCAGCTTTTCCACCGCGCCTTCCACGATCAGCAAGTCGCCGGATTGTACCACGGTGCCGCGATCTAAAGCCTGGTCTAAACGGCCGTCGCGCACAATCCCCAACACGCTCAAGTCGTAATCCGCCCCCAGCCGCGCTTCGAGCAGGCTGAGGCCGGCCAGGGGGCTCTCCGGCAAAATGCGCACTTCGCTGACGTATTGGCGCAGCTCGCGCGCGGATAGCTGCGCCTCGCTTACCTGGCGCATAGGCAGCAGATGCCGGCCGATGAAGACCATGAACAAGACGCCCGTCGCAAAAACAATACCGCCCATCGGCGTGAAATCAAAAAAGGAGAAGCTGTCCAGTCCGCGCTCGCTGAGAATGGAAGCGGCCAGGACGTTGGGGGGCGTGCCGATGAGGGTCATGTTGCCGCCCATCAACGAGGCGAAGGAAAGCGGAATGAGCAGGCGGGAGAGGGGAATTTTGGACTGGCGGGAGATACCGGCGACGGCTGGGAGCAGCATCGCCACCGCGCCGATATTGTTCATGAAGGCCGACATAAAGCCGCAGGTGAGCATAATCACGGCAATCAGGCGCGGCTCGCTCGTACCCGCCAGGTTGGTGATCTGCCTGCCCAGGTAATCGGCCACGCCCGTGCGGAAGAGGCCGCCGGCCACAATGTAGACAGCCCAGACGGTGATCACGGCCGGATTGGAAAAGCCGGCAAAGACGTCAGCGCCCGTCACCAGGCCCGTGAGCGCCAGCGTGATGAGGACCAGCATGGCAATGACGTCAACACGCAGCTTTTCAGTGGCAAACAAGACGACCGCAACGATGATGATGCCCAGCGTCAGAACAATTGACGGAGTCAACTTATCCTCCAGCGTTGGCCGAACAATGGTTCAGCGAAATTGGAAAAATGACCCGGCCATTGTACCACGGTAAAGCAAAAATGCTTTAGGCTTCTTCCCGCGTGACGCGCACGCTGGCAATGCGGTAGCGATCTACTTGTTCGACAGTAAAAACGAACCCGGCTTTACTTACCTGTTCACCCGCGGATGGAATCACCCCTAACTCAGACAAAATGAACCCGGCCAGAGTGGCATAGCTGCCTTCCTCGCGCAGCGTCAAGTCCAGCAGATCATCCACTTCAGCAATGGGGGTGCTGCCGGCAACCACCCACACGTTCTCCGTCTCGCGCTGGGGGCGCGCAGCCCTAGGGCTGTGCTCATCCTCAATTTCGCCCACGATCACTTCCAGCAAATCTTCCAGGGTGATGATGCCGTCCGTACCGCCAAACTCGTCAATCACGATGGCGATATGCCGGCCGCCTTTGGTGAGCAGGGTAAAGGCGCGCGGCAGCGCCACGCTGGCGGGGATGAAGGTGACGTCGCGCACGTAGTCGCGCAAATTGGCGGCGTTGCGGGCCCAGATTAAATCCTTAACGTGCACGTAACCCAGGATGTCGTCCAGGTCACGGCCGTAGACGGGAAAACGGGAAAAGCCCACCCGTTCGGCCGTTTCCAGCGCCTTCGCCGGCGTGCTGTCAATTTGTAAAGCAACCACGTTCGTGTAAGGCGTCATAACATCCTTAACGCTCAGGTCGGTGTAATCAAAGATGCGCGTAATCAGGCGCTCTTCAACCGGCTGAATTGTGCCGCTGGCCACCGCCTCCTTGATCATGATTTCGATCTCCTCGGGCGTCGTTCCTTGCGCGGCGCTGCGGTCGCTGCCCAGCAGGCGCAGCAGCGCGCCGGCGGAAAGGTCCAACAGCCGCACCGGCAGCGCCAAAATGCGCGACATAACAGATAACGGGCCAACCACCACCAGCGTGAGCCGTTCCGGGTTTTGCAAAGCCAGCTGCTTGGGCACCAGTTCGCCAACCACCAACGACAGGTAGGCAATCGTCACGACAACGAGCGCCAGGGCAATCTGGTTGGCATAGTTGGCCAGGAAAGGAATCTCTTGAATGAGGGGGCTAATGGCGCCGGCGACCTCGGCGCCGCCATAAGCGCCCGCCAGCGTACCAATGAGGGTGATGGCAACCTGCACGGTGGCCAGGAAATTACCGGGGTCTTCCTGCACGGCCAGCGCCCGCACCGCCCGCGCATCCCCAACGTCGGCGGCGGCCTGCAGGCGCGCCTTGCGCGCGGCCACGAGAGCCAGTTCGGCCGCCGCGAAAAGGCCGTTAGCAAGGGTTAAAATGCCAATGATGACAAAGCTTGTTAACATGTTCGCCCTCCCAGCCGGCGCTCAAATGGACGTCCGGAAGATGAGCATCAAGCGCGCGGATTCCCGGTTCCTTTTTCAGACAAGTCGTCACGCACGGCGCCTTTGAGAGGCAAGCCAATGCGGTAGGCGGCCGACGCCAGCGCGTGGGTCGTCACCGGCCCGGTAATCAGCAGGAAGAAAATCAAAATCAACCCACGGCCGAAACCCAGCGGCGTCCAGGCCACGGCGGCCAACAGCAGCAGCACCACGCCAAATATACCCACTTTGCCCGTAGCGTGCAGCCGCGTATAGACGTCCGGGAAACGCACGTAGCCCAATACCCCGATTAACGAAAAGAACGTACCCCCGATTACAGCCAGAATAGTGATAATTTGCAGAATAGTTGTCATCCCCAGCCCTCACTAAAACATCTGCTCATCGGCCGTGTACTTGGCCAGGGCAATGGTGCTGACAAACCCAAGCGCCGCCAGCCCCAGCGCCACGTCAATGTAAATACTGCGTTGCGCAACCAGCGAGGTCAGCACCAGGATAGCCAGCGTCAGCGTCGCAATTAACTCAAAGCCAATCAGGCGGTCCACCACGTTCTCGCCGCGCCAGAAGCGCCAGGCGGCGACGCCCACCATGATCATATGCAGCAGCAGCGAAGTATACACAACGATTGTCAGAATTTGGTCCATAATTATGCAAAGATTTTCTGCAAGAGGTCGCGGCGCAAACGCTGCGCCGCGGCCACGTAGATTTCGGCCTGGGTGGCGTCCAACGCATGCGTGTACATCACCCCGTCCGCATCAATTTCGACTACCAGTTCACCGGGCGTCACGGTGATGGCATGCGCGCTAAGCGCCGTGGCCAGTTCCGACTGGCAGCCGGAAGGAATGGCGACAATACCCGGCCGAATCGGCAGCGCAGGGTCCAGGACAATACGCGCAACCTGGATACCGCTGCGAATAAGGTCCACGATCAAGATTACCAGGTAGTGCACCGAAGCCATCAGCGCTCCCGGTAAGCGTCGCCAGCTAAACCGAAAGGACGTCGGCCGTAACAAGGCCACAATTCCCACCGCCAGCAGCAGCCCCAAGACCAGATTGCTCAATTCCAGGTTAGCCGTAAGGGCCAGGTAGACCAACCACAACGGCACAACAAAAATCAAATAGCCCATTAAACACCCTCACCTAATTTCCTAAAACTGCCTGGACGTATTCCGCCGGCTGCAGCAGCGACAGGCTCGTGTCCTGCGCAAGCTGCACCAGGGGCTCTGCCCATACACCCAACACCAACACCAGCCCGATTAGCAGCGCCGGCGCCAGCACGCGGTCGCCCGTCGTCTTGGCCTTGACGCCCTCAGGGGGCGCCAGCCACCAGATGGCGCGGAAAGCGCGCATGGTGTACACCAGCGTCACCATGCTGCCGACGCCGATCAGCGCCAGCGAGGCAAACTGGGCCGCGTCGATGCCGCTGCGGAAGAGCAGCAGCTTGCTGATGAATCCATTGGTGGGGGGAATACCGGCCAGGGCCAAGCTACCCAGGAAGAAGAGCACGCCGATACCGGGTATCTCCTTGCCTAACCCGGTCACCACGGTAAAAGCGGCCGATTTGATCGGCGCGCGGCTGGCGACGGTTCCGGCCAGCATCAGCATGGCGGCTTTGGCCAGGCTGTGGTTGAAGGCAAAGACGATGGCGGCGGCAATGCTCAGCGGCGTGCCCCAACCGATCCCCACCAGAATGAAGCCAAGCTGGCCCATAGTGGAGTAGGCCAGCATGCGCTTGGCGTCATACGTGCCGGTGGCGCCCAGGCCGCCGTAAAAAACGCCGATGACGCCCACTACGATCAGGATGGTCTGAATCAGTTCTGCCTGCGCCAGGAAAAGCAAGGTGGTCATGCGCAGAAAGCCGTAGACGCCGAGCTTCACCACCACGGAAGAGAGCACGGCATGCACGGGCGTAGGCGCAGCGGTGTGGAAGTCGGGCTGCCAGAAGTGGAAGGGAAAGGCCGCGCTTTTGATCATAAAGGTCGCCATCAAAAACGCGGCGGCAAAAGGCAGCAGCGGTTGCTCACCATCCACCGCGATGCGCTGCGCAAGGTCGGCCATGTTGAGCGTGCCGTAGGAGACGTAGAGGCTGCCGACGGCCAGCAGCAGGAAAAAGGCCGCCAACAAGCTGATATAGAAATATTTGTAAGCCGCCTCGGTACCGTACTTGTCGTCAGAAGCGGCCGTGAGCACCGTGCCCGAAATCACCAGCAGCTCAATGAAAACAAACAGGTTGAACAGATCTGCGGTCAAAAAGGCGCCCGTCAGCCCTGTCGCCAGCGTTAGAAAGAGCGGGAAAAACGCGGGGTAGGTGACAACGCTGTCCTTCGCGCCCAGCGCGTACAGCATGCCCATGCTGATGACAAGCTGGCTCATGAACACCATAACGCCTGCCAGCAAGTCGCCTACAAAGGAAATGCCGGACGGCGCCGGCCAGCCGCCCAATTGCAGCACAATGGGCGTCTGGGTCTGCCAAACCTGCCACAGCATAGCAGCGCTGGTCAGGAGGGAGGTTACCATCGTGCCCAGGGTCCAGCCGCCTTGCAAACGTGGCCAGCGGTGGAGCAGCAGCGCCACAGCCGCGCCCGCCAGAGGAATTATTACTGGAAATATAACTAAATGATCCATCGTTAATGCTTCAACCCATCAATTTCATCGAGGTCGCTCGTCTGGTAGCGCGCCGAGATGATGTATAGCATCGCCAACACAAAGGCTGTGCCGCCCATGCTGATGACAATTGCCGTCAAGATAAGCGCCTGAGGGAGCGCGTCGCTGCGTACGCCGGCCACGCCGTTGGCGTAAGCCGGCTCAGTACCTATGTAGGCGCCTGTGCTAAGCAGGAACAGGTTGATGGCGTTGGCGAGAATGACCAGTCCAATCGCCGAACGAATAACGTTGCGGCGCAGCAATTGGAAAATACCAATTGCAAATAATAGTCCGATGATTAAGGCAGTTAGAAGTTCCATTTTGCAATATCCAGCAATTCGTTTGCAGTAGCCAGTGGTTAGTTTTCAGAGGAAAGCGGGTCAGGTTTGGATGTGGAGGGTGCGGATTCGGCGCGCGCGCCATCCCCCGCCATTTTGGGGCTGACTTTGGGATGTTCTTTGCTGAAAACTGAGTATTGACTGCTCACGATGCGATTACCCGGATGGCCCAGCGTATTGAGCATGTAGGTCACGCTGCCCAAGACGGTCAGGCAAATGGCAACCTCCATCAAGAACGAAGTACTCAAGTAAAATCCGGTGGGCAAAGGCAGCCCCATCAATTTGCCGAAGTCTACCTGCGCAAGGAAAACCCCGTTCATCAGCGCCGCGACCGTACCGGAGGCAATCACCAGCAGCAGGCCGGCGCCAATTAATCGATCCGCTTTAAGCCAGGTCAGCCGGCGACGCGTCTCATAATAGCCAAAGACGACGTACCAAAAGCCTACCGCCAGGCTCAAAATCACGCCGGCTGTAAAACCATCGCCCGGCTGGTCGTGGCCATAGAGCATGTGGATGATTGCCAGGACGACCGACAAGGGCAGCGACACGTAGGCCAATACGTGCACGAAGGGGGACGTGTGCAAACCGCCAATACCCAACGTGCGCAGCTGCACCGCCGGCAGCGGCAACTCCTCCACCTGCGCGCCGTGATCGCCATATTTGCGCGTGGCATAGCGCAGCAAGGTGTAAATTCCCACGCCGGCCATGGCAAAGACGGATATTTCAATTAACGTATCCAGGGCGCGAAAGTCGACCACAATCGCGCCGACAATATCCTGGGCGCCGGTAAGCGGCTTGGCGTTTTCAACGTAGAAGGGCGTCATCAGGCTCTCCCGCGGGCGGGAAACAAGGGCAACGAGGGTCACGGCCGTTACAATCAAACCCACCAACCCCGCCACCAGCGCATCACGCACAACGCCTGGCCGGCTTTGCTGAAAAAAGAGATCCTGCGCCCGGCGGCGCTGCACGCGCGGCAAGCGCGCCAACGCCAAGACCAGAATCACCATTGACAGAATGTCCACCACAATCTGCACCAACGCTACGTCCGGGGCCGGCTCCAGCAGCAGAAACAGGGCCACCCCCAGGCCGGAGACGCCCATGGCCAGAATCGCGGCGAAATCACGCTGCAGCAGCACGCTAAACAACGCCGCGGCCAGGGTGAACAATAAGGCAAAGAGGCGCAGCACGGCCGTACCAAACCCGGCGCCCAGCACAGGCCAGCTCAAAGCCGCCAGCAAATCTCTCAGCGGCAGGCCAGCGCCGAAAATCGCCACCAGCGCCGCCAGGCTCAACAGCATGATCGACAGATAGGCGCGCAGGCGACCGGCTTGCAGACGCGTTGACCACAAGGCGCCCCAATCGATTAGCTTCAGCGTCCCTACGTACAGGTCGTTGAAGGTCAGCGTGGCGCCCACGCGATTTTGCCAGGCGCGCACGCGCGCACGCTGCCAGAACAGGAACGACCCCAGCGAGATCGCGGCGGCGGAGAGCGCCAGGGGCAAATTAAACCCCGTCCACAGCGCCAACGACACTTTAACCTTATCGCCAAAGGCAGCCCCGGCCGCGTTCGCCAGGAAATTCTCTAAAAAGGGAGCGTTGGGAATGCTCACGACCAGCGAAAGCAGGGCCGGCACGGCCGGCGCCAGCAGCATTAGCCAGGGCGCCTCGTGGGCATGTACCGCCGGATCCTTGCGCGGTCCCAAAAAAGTCTCGAATACCAGCATCCCGGACTGGGCCAGCAGCAGGGCCCCGGCCAGCACGGCCGCGCCCGCCAGCAAGTAGCTCTGCCACAGAGTGAAAGAGGGATGCACGGCCGTGGCCAGCAGCGTCTCCTTCGCCAAAAAGCCGAACAGCGGCGGCAGCCCCGCCATGGAAAGCGCCCCCAGCGTCGCCAGCACAAAGGTTACCGGCATCGCTTTGCGAATGCCGCCCAGCCGCGTTATGTCGCGCGTGCCCGTCTCGTGGTCCACAATACCCGCTATCATAAAAAGCGCGCTCTTGTACATCGCGTGCGCCAGCACGCCGATGACCAACGCCTTGAAGGCCACGTCCATCTCCTGGCCGATCATCATCACAAACACGCCCAACTGGCTGATGGTGGAATAGGCCAGCAAGGCCTTTAGATCATTCTGCTTCAAGCCCAGATAGGCGCCGGTGAGCATGGTCAGCCCGCCCACAATGGTCAGCAGCCAGAACCATACCTCGGTATTGCCCAGCACCGGGTTCATGCGCGCCAGCAGGTAGACGCCGGCCTTGACCATCGTCGCCGAGTGCAGGTAGGCGCTGGCCGGCGTCGGCGCGCTCATGGCGCGCGGCAGCCAGATGTGGGCCGGAAACTGGGCGCTTTTGGTAAAGGCGCCAAAGGCCACCAGGCCCAATATCACCAGGTAAATGTTGCTGCTGCGCAGCGCCGCGCCATTTTGCAGGATGGTGGCGAAATCGCTGCCGCCGGCCACGTAGGCCATCATCAGCAGCCCGGCCAGCAGGGCAATCCCGCCGCCACCGGTGATGAAGAGCGCCAGGAATGCCCCCTCGCGCGCTTCTTCGTATTTATACTTGTAGGCCACCAGCAGATAGGAGGTAATGCTGGTGCCTTCCCAGAAAACAAAGAGGCTGATAACGTCGCCGGCCATAACCACGCCCAGCATGGAGCCCATAAAAAGCAGCATGTAGGTCAAAAAGAGCCATCCGCCCTGATCGCCTTTGAAATAACTACCGGTGTAGAGAATGACGAGGGCCCCAATACCGCTGACGAGGAAAACAAAGAGGGCGCTGAGGCTGTCAAAATAGAGCCCCAGCGTCAGCCCGGCAGCCGGCAGCCAGTTGACCTGCCAGGTAAGCGCGCCGCCATCCCTGAGGGCAGGCAGCGCGGAGGCAGCCAGGCCAAAGGCCGCCAACGGGAAAAGGGCCATGAACTGGCTCAAGCGGGCAATGGGAATACGCGCGCGCAGGGGCGAGAGCCCAACCACCAGCGCGACGAGCGCGCCGCTAAAAACGAGTAAAATGGGCAGAATAAGCGTTGCTTCAGTCATAGTTTAGTGTAGTGCGCCGGGCCAGGCGGAATTGGACGCAGGGTACCTCTGCGGTCGGCGCCTGGCGCCTTAACGACCAGGGCCATCAGGGTGACGCGCAAGACGCAGGTGGCGCCATTCGCGCACAAGCAAAATGAGCAGCGTTAAGACCGTGAGCGGGAGGACAAACTCCAGCATTACCTGGCTGAAAACGGGCAGCGCGTCGTGCTGCGCTGCGGCCAAAATCAAATAGGCCGTGTAGGCTACGTAATAGGCGAGAAAGACAAATCCTTCCCAGCGGGCAATTTGATAGCCGGTGAAAAAGATAGGCAGCGCGGCCACCGCAACGGCCGTCATCACCGGAATGTCAAAGTTGATGGCCGCCGGGGCCACAGGAATGCCGCCGGGGGCAAAAATACCGGTGAGCGCCAGCACCGCCATGATGTTGAAAATGCTGCTGCCGACGGCGTTCCCCACGGCAATATCGCGCTCGCCGCGCAGCGCCGCCAGGACGGAGGTCGCCACTTCCGGCAGCGAGGTGCCGGCAGCGATGATCGTGAGGCCGATGATCAGTTCGCTAAGACCAAAGGCGCGCGCCAGCGTGACGGCGCCGTCCACCAGCCAGCGGGCGCCAAAGACCAGCAGGATCAACCCCAGCGCTACAAGACTCAGGTTGATGGCTGTTGCCTGCCAGGTACGGGAACGGCCGTCGGCGTACTCCTGCGCATACTCATCCTGCACCGCCTGGCTTTCGCGCCGGCTCTGCCAGACCAGAAAAACCAGGTAGACCAGCAGGCCGGCGAATAACAGCCCCCCTTCCCAAGGCGCAATCAGGCCATCAGACGCCATCCACCAGGTCAACAGCGACACAGCAATCAGCAGCGGCGCGTCCAGGCGCACCAACTGCTGGGCGACGACCAGGGGCGTGATGATGGCCGACAGCCCGAGGATGACCAGGATGTTAAAGATATTGCTGCCGACCACGTTGCCCACGGCAATGTCGGCCTGCCCCCGCGCCGCCGACTGCAGCGAAATGGCCAGCTCCGGCGAACTTGTGCCGAAGGCCACGACCGTCAAGCCGATCACCAACGGTGAAATGCCGGCAACCGCCGCCAGGCGCGACGCGCCGCGCACCATCATTTCGGCGCCGGCAATTAGTAACGCCAGGCCGCCAACCAACAAAAGAAAGGTCATAAACGTCATCCCCATCAAAAATAGAATGCTTTAGATCTGCAGCTCAGACCGCAGGCGGATGGTGTGGAGCACCTGCTGACGCGAGAGTACGCCGACCAGTTCGCCATTGCGCAGCACCGGCACCTGGGCCACGTTGGCGTCGTCCATCACCTTGAGCGCGTCCAGGAGGGGCATCTCCGGCTGCACGACGACCAGCTTTTGCCAGGGGACCATGGCGCGTTCGACGGGCGTGAGCGGCCATTGCGCGCGCGGCACGGCCGTTACGTCGCTCAGCGAAAGCATGCCGTACGGCAGATTCCCGTTCCCTTCCAGCCCGTACCCGTCGCGCATCACAAAGTAGTAGCGCGGCCCGCCGCGCAGCAGCTTTTCCTCGACGAGTTCACTGAGCGGCATGCGGTTGGACACCTGCGGCCATTCCGTCGCCATGACTTCGCCCACGCGCCAGTTGCGCAGCATATCCTGCATGTTGGATTGGGCATAAGCCGTAGCAGCGGCGTTTTGCAAAAACCAGCCGATAAAGACGAGCCACAGGCCGTTAAAGATATTGCCGCCGAGCACGACCAAAATCCCGATAGCGATGAAGCCAAAGGCGGCCGCCTGCCCCGTGATGGAGGCCACGCGGTTGGCGCGGCGGTAGCTGCCGCTATAATGCCAGACGATCGCGCGCAGCACGCGCCCACCGTCCAGCGGAAAGCCGGGAATCAGGTTAAAGAGGGCCAGAAAGAGATTGATGCGCGCCAGCCAGATGCTGGGCGCAGCCAGCCAGGGAATTTCCCGGTCAAAAAAATAGAGCACGCCAAAGAGCACGGCCAAAGCCAGGCTGACGATTGGCCCTGCTATTGCTATGCGAAATTCAGACGCCGCCGTGGGCGGTTCGCTTTCGATTTGGGCCACGCCGCCGAAAATGAAGAGGGTGATGCTGTGGACCCTGAGCTTGTCGCGCAGCGCCATGTAGGCGTGGCCCAACTCGTGCAGCAGCACCGACCCAAACAGCAGCAGGCTCGTTGCGATCCCGAGCGCCCAGTGCACGGTCGTCGTTAACTGCGGGTACTCCTCCGGGAAGTAACCGGCAGCTAGTGACCAGGATACCAGGCCAAAAATGAGAAACCAGCTGAAGTGCAGGCCAATGGGAATATTCCAAATCTTACCCAGGCGAATACTTGCTTCCATAATATATCAAGGCTTTCCTGCGTGAGCGTAGGACAAGTTTTCCTGCTTGTCTGAACAAAAAAGATTCTTGCCTAAACTATTGATAGTTTGAAAAATGACGGTTGTTTGAAATTTTGTGAGTAACTACACCGCAACAGAAGAAGTTCAACTTTTTCAGAAAAGTTGAACTTCTGAAAACCTTCGTTACGGAGTAGTAACTGCTTGGCTCGCAGCAAGGCGCTACCGTGATGAAATAGTGTCATCACCACAGCATAATGTTTGTAGCATGAATGCACACAATTTGTCAAGGTAGTTTCAAATGTTCACATATCAAATTCAAGGATAGTGTAGGGAGAAACGGAAGTTTGTCAAGGATTGGGCGCTATAGCACAGCGCCGCCGTCCGCGACGAGGGCGCGGTTCTGCAAATGCCACAGGTTGCGGTAGAGCCCTGCGGTTTGCAGCAGATCGGCGTGCCGGCCGCGCTGGACGACACGGCCGTTTTCCAACACCACGATCTCGTCCATCGCCTCCATCCCCACCAGCCGGTGGGTGATGAGCAGCAGCGTGCGCGGCGGCGCCAGGCCGTGCAGCGTCGCCAGGATCGCGCGCTCCGTCAGCGGGTCCAGGTTGGCCGTCGGCTCGTCGAGCAGCAGCAGCGGCGTCGCGCGCAGCAGCGCGCGCGCCAGCGCCAGCCGCTGCCGCTCGCCCCCGCTCAACTGCAGCCCCCACTCCCCGATGCGCGTAGCGTAGCCCTGCGGCAGCCCCGCGATAAAGTCGTGCAGGTGGGCCTGGCGCGCGGCGGCCACCACCGCCTCCGCGCTTGCCTGGGGTTCGGCGAGGCGGATATTTTCGGCGATGGTCCCGTTAAAGAGGTGGGTATCCTGCGCAATGACGCCAATCAGCCGCCGCACGTCGTCCGGATCGTAAGCGCTCAGCGGGAGGCCGCCCAGCACAATCCGGCCGCGCGGGTGGTCCCAGAAGCGCAGCAGCAGGTTGGCCAGCGTCGATTTGCCCGCGCCGCTGGGGCCGACGATGGCCAGCCGCTTGCCGGCCGGCGCTTCCAGGCTGACGTCGCGCAGCGCGGGCGCGTCCGAGGGAGCGTAGGCAAAGGTCAGGCCGCGAATCGAGAGGTCTGGCCGGGCCGGCGGCGGGGATGGCGCTTCCGCGGCGGGGGCTACGGCCGGCGGAACGGCGACCAGCTCAAAAAGACGCTGCGCGGCGGCGCGGCTGTCGCCCCACTGCTGCGCCGCCTGCGGCAGCGGCTGCACCGCCTCAAAGGCGGCCAGCGTCGCCAACGCCAGCCCGGCCAGGTGCACGCCGTTTATTTGCCCCGCCGCTACCAGCGGCGCGGCGACCCAGAGCACGCTCAGCATGCCCAGGTGCATCAACAACTGGCTGAGGCCCGCCTGGGCGGCGGCCTGCCAGGCCAGACGCCGCTGCGCCGCGCCCAATTCAAGGCCGGCAGCGCGGATCTGGGCCAGGAAGCGGGGACCCTGGCCATACGCCTGCACGTCGGGCAGGCCCTGAATGAGGTCGACCAGGGCGGCGTGCAGCCGGGCGCGCAGGTCGATGAGCGCGCGCCCCGGCCCCTGCCCGACCCAGTAAGCCCAGAGCGGCAGGCCGGCCCCGGCGAGCAGCATACAGAGCAGCAGCGGCAGGGCCAGGCGCGGGTCATAGAGGGCCAGGTACAGGGTCATGGCGGCGACGACGATGACGGCCGTCAGCGGCGGCGCCGCCACGCGCACGTAGAAATTCTCCAGCGTGCCCACGTCGGCGACGATGCGCGTGAGCAAATCGCCGCTGCGAGGGGTGAGCAAGCGCGCGGGCGCCAGCGGCTCCAATTGTTCGTAAAACCAGACGCGCAGCCGCGCCAGCAGGCGAAAGGTCAGCCCGTGGGAGACCAGCCGCTCCAGGTAGCGGAAAACGCCGCGCGCAATGCCGAAAAAGCGCACGCCCACGATGGCCACCTGCAATTCGGCAATCGACGGCCGCAGCGCCGCGGCCGAGATGAGATAGGCCGAAACGGCGAGCAGGCTGACGCTGCTGCCGATGGTCAGCACGCCCAGGAGGACGCTGAGCGCGACCCAGCCTTTGTAGGGCGCCAGGAAGCTTAGGAGGGTGGCGAGGGGGCGCGGGGGCGAGGGGCGCGGGGGCGCGGGGGCGAGGGGCGCGGGGGCGAG
>Ga0114946_10001998_pt1 | contig 14007 bp, 11 predicted proteins | sample WalLakDeSediment_FD_88676 | JGI IMG/M metagenome (GOLD analysis project Ga0114946, IMG submission 88676) | Lake sediment microbial communities from Walker lake, Nevada to study Microbial Dark Matter (Phase II) - Walker Lake 11/02/13 Deep Sediment | ecosystem: Environmental > Aquatic >...
ATTGCCCGCAACATGGTGGCCAACTGGTATCGGGACAACAGCCGCCGCCAGACCATCTCGCTGGATGATATCAGCCAATGGCATATCAGCGATGAAGGCGCTGAATTAGCGGCGCAGCTGCGGGAAGACAAGGCCAATTTGCTGCTGGCCATACAGCAGCTGCCCAGTGACCGTCAGGAACTGCTCATCCTGAAATTCGTCGATCAACTACCTAACGCTGAGATTGGCAATATTATGGGCCGTAGCGAAGGTGCAATTAAGTCGCTCTATCACCGCACATTGGCTGCGCTGCGTGAAGAATTGCAGCCCTTAGAAGCGGCGGCTAAACCACAAGATCGCATGTCTGCCTGGCTTAGCCGGTGGCTGCATCGAGAAGAATAGGCTTATACTTGTTCTGGTTACGTTCGGAATGAGGAGAAACATCATTTTAGTTCAAGGAGAGAAGCTATGCGTATTGTAATGGACAACTCCGGGGATATCCCGGCCGAGTTGATTGAGAAGCACAATATCTACATTGTGCCTGTCAACATCATGTTCGGCACTGAAGAGTTTTTGTCAGGCGTGACCATGGATCACGCCGCTTTTTATGAGAAAGTCAAGACCGTAGGCAGCCACAACTTCCCCAAAACATCTCAGCCTACCCCTTACCAATTTGTGGAAGCGTACAAAGAGATTCTGGCGGCGGGCGAAAAGGATATCTATACCGTTACCGTTAGCGGAAAACTAAGTGGCACCTACGCTTCAGCTGAAGCCGCGCGGCAGGAATTAGCCGGTCAGGGCAATTTCTATCTGTTTGATTCCAAGGCTGGTTCGGCCGCTATCGGCTATCTGGCGTTGGAGGCTGCCCGGATGGCCGAAGCCGGCGCGACCGGCGAGGAGATCACCCGTCGTCTTGAGCAAATGCGCGACAATTTGATCGTCGTCTTTGTGATTGACAGCCTGGAGTTTGCGGTTAAGGGTGGCCGGGTCAGCGGCTTACAGGCAACGTTCGCCAATTTACTGAACATTAAGCCTATTATGACCCTGGACGATGGACTCATAGTCCCTGCAGGCAAAGTGCGCACCTTTAAGAAAGCGCTGAACTACATCGTAGACTCAGTGAAGGAAAAGGCTAACGGCCGTCCCCTAAAATTAGCCGTCATTCACGGTGGCACACCAGATGCAGGCGCGTCGCTGCTGACGCAGGCCAAAGCAACCCTCAACGTGACCGAGACAATGCTGGCCGATATGGCCATTTCTGTGGCCGTCAACCTGGGCCCTGGCGCGCTGGGCATTGTGGCCGTCATTGATGAATAATCGGTCCGCCTGCCCTTTGGCGCAGTGAGAGATCCTCAAAACGAAACCTGACAGGTGAAAAATGCCTGTCAGGTTTTTTTGATTTATAGACGCTGCTAAACGCTTGTGATAAAATGAACATACTGGATTAGAATAGGTAACGTTTAATAAGAATTGAAAGTTGGATAAGTGATGCCATTGGTAAATCTGTTCAACTCTGGGATAATTCGGAGCGCTCTGAGCCGGAAATTTTGATTAGCTGTTTTTCACGTGTGCAGAGTAGCGCAAGCGGTTCTTTTCAGCCATCAACAGGGTAGATAATAGGTATGCAAAACAATAGAAAACATCTCGCGGTTGTGACTGTCCTTGTTCTCATCTTTACCGTGGTGACATATTACATCCTGGCTGCAATTTACATCCTGCCAGACCAGGCCAGTGCGGAAGCAGCTTCCATTGACAACATGTTCACCGCCCATTTCATGCTCATTGCTTTCCTGTTTGCCCTGATCGTCGTCTTTATGCTGTATAGCGTGGTGGTGTTCAGGCGGCAGCCGGGAGATGAAACTGACGGTCCCCATATTCATGGGCATACCGGGCTAGAGATTATGTGGACGGCCGTGCCCCTGCTGGCAGTGATAGTCTTTAGCGTCTGGGGGGCCCAGATGTTGTATGACATTACCCGCGACGACGATGTTGAGATGACGGTCAACGTTATCGGCCGTAAATGGTCGTGGATCTTCGAATACCCTGACTATCCTGATCTTGGCCCATCCCAGGTATTGGTGCTGCCGGTGAACACCGCCATCATGATGCAAATGGAATCACCCGACGTCATCCATTCTTTCTGGGTGCCGGAGTTCCGCGTCAAGCAAGATCTGGTACCGGGCATGACCACCTATCTACGGGTAACCCCCACCGAAACCGGTACCTTCAGACTGCTCTGTGCCGAGATCTGTGGTACGCTGCATGCTGAGATGGTGGCCGAGGTCCGCGTTCTCAGCCAGGCCGATTTTGACAGCTGGATCCAGGAACAGTTGATTTCTCTGGCGGCGCTAACCGCAGAAGAACGAGGACAGCTGTGGTCGGCCGAGTATGCCTGTGCCGCCTGCCACAGCATCACCGGTGCTGACGGCGTTGGTCCCACCTGGCTGGGTCTATTCGGTACGGAGCGCAACTTTACCGATGGCACCTCAGCCATTGCCGACGAAGAGTATCTTCGAGCTATGATCTTGAATCCCAACGACCGGTATGTTGTCGGCTATGCTCAGGGCGCCATGCCGGCTAACTTCGGCGATCAGTTTGCCACCCGCCAGGCCCAAATATTGGCCAATGAAGGGGTAGAGATCGACATTTTGGAAGACCTGATCGCCTACATCAAGAGTCTGGACTAAGCGGGAGACGTTGCATAAGATGTTCACATTTTTATCTTTAGGCATTGTTCGGGGCCTCATTGGACAGGCTATTGGAGCGGCAGTTGGTTACTATCTGGTAGCCTCCATTCGGCAAGCTGCCGGTTTGCCCCCCTATCAAGAGGGAGCTCTTGTCCTGGGCGCTATTTTTAGCGTCTTTGGCTTTTTGCTGGCAGCCGGGGTCTTCACCGACTGGATCAAATGGATTGGCGGCGCCGAGACACCGCTGCATCACGGGCCACCCAAAGGTCGGCCGGCCTGGACGCGCTATTTTGGCGTGGATTACAACCACAAAGTCATCGGCATCCAGTACAGCATTACCGGCATCATCGTGCTGCTGGTAGGCGGCATTCTGGCGCTCATTTTCCGCATTGAACTGGTTTATCCCGGTATGCAGTTCCTGGATCATGACACCTATAACACCTTCTTCAGCGCCCACGGTATCATCATGATCGCCGCCATTCTGCTGGGGGTTGGCGGCATGATTAACTACCTGGTGCCGATGATGATTGGCGCCGCCGACATGGCATTTCCGCGCCTAAATGCGTTTAGCTATTGGATTACCGTACCGTCGGCCGTCTTGATTATCTCTGGCATCTTCATCGGCGGCTGGGATACCGGCTGGGTAGCCTACCCGCCCCACAGCACCACGACGCCGATGATCGGTGTGCAGCTTTTCTTGCTTGGCTTCTGGCTGACCGGTTTTTCCTCGATCGCTGGGGCGATTAACCTGCTGGTGACGGTGATGACGATGCGGGCCAAGGGGATGAGCCTCTTCCGCATGCCCATTTTCGTCTGGGCGGCCGTGGCCACTTCCCTGATCCAGTTCACGGCCACCCAAACTGTGGGAGCGGCCTTAACCATGATCGTGGCCGAGCGCGTGTTGGGGCTGGCTTTCTTCGACCCCAGGGTCAGCGGCGACCCGCTTTTGTACCAGCATATTTTCTGGTTCTACTCCCATCCGGCGGTATACGTCTTTGTCTTGCCGGGGTTAGGCATTATCAGCGAGCTGCTGCCGGTGTTCTCGCGCAAGCCGCTGTTTGGTTACAAATGGATTGCTCTGTCCAGCATTGCCATTGCCCTGGTTGGCTTCCTGGTTTGGGCCCACCATATGTTCACCTCCGGCATGGCCGATGGGCTGCGTTACTTCTTCATGTTCTCAACGCTGCTGGTGGCGGTACCCACAGGGGTAAAATTCTTCAGCTGGGTAGCGACAATGTGGCAGGGCAAACTGTCATTTGAGACGCCTATGCTGTTTGTACTCGGGGCGATCTCGGTCTTTCTGATCGGCGGGTTAACTGGCCCGATTCTGGGCACGGTGCCCACCGATCTGCACTTGCATGACAGCTATTGGGTGGTAGGCCATTTCCACGCAACCATGTTTGGTGGCTTTGTTTTTCCCTTCTTTGCGGCCGTTTATTATTGGTATCCAAAAGCGACGGGGCGCATGTACAATGAAGCGCTGGGGCGGCTCCACTTCTGGCTCATGGTTCCTGGCTTCTGGGTGATGAGCCTGGGACAGATGCAGATTGGCCTGTTGGGAATGCGGCGACGTATCGCCGATTACGATCCGGCACTGGGCATTGAGTTCACCCAGTTTTTGATTACCGCCGCTGCCCTCGTTATCGGCTGGTCGGTGTTGATCATGATTTACAACCTGTGGGCCAGCGCCCGCGCCCCGCAAACGGCCGCAGCCAACAACCCCTGGCGGTCCCGCTCACCCGAATGGCAGGTGGCTTCACCCATCTCGGAGATGAATTACGACCAACCGTTTGTGGTTACGGCCGATCCGTATGAGTACGGCCTTGACGTGCAGTACGTCAATATGACCCCGGCGGCGGGGGACTGAAAAAGCAACAAGTGAAAAGTAAACAGTTAGAAGTGGGAAGTGAGAAGGAAGAGGTATGAAAGATAAAAAAGCGGCATACCGGCAGGGCGTCAACATTTTCATTCTGCTGGCTGTCTTGACCATTATCGAGTTTTACCTGGGCATCTGGAGCGGCTCATTGTCTCTCCTGATGCTGGTAGCCGTGGCCAAAGCCGGCCTGGTCGTTTATTATTACATGCATGTTTATCGCGTCTGGCGTGAGGAGAGTCACTAAATGAGCGCTGTGGCAACATCAACGACCCAGGCCCACGATCATGATCATGGCCATGAACCGCCCTACATCGTCCGGCTGCGTAACAACCGGCTGGGCTTGTGGCTCTTTTGCTTCTCGGAGCTGTTTCTGTTTGGGGCGCTGCTGTCGGCCCGCTTCTACCTGTGGGGCGCTGACAGCCGGCCGGAGCTAGACCAGACGCTTGGTTTAATCACCACCGGCGTGCTGCTCATCAGCAGCTTTTTCATCAACCGGGCAGAAACAGCCATTGGCTACAATGACCGCCAGACTTTCCTCAACAGCCTCATGGTCACCTTTGTCCTGGGTCTTATCTTCCTGATCGGCGTTGTTGGTTTTGAGTGGGGTCTGTTTGGAATCGCCATTGGCGGCCATGAACCGCTGAAGCCAACCGACGGCATTTGGGGCGCGGTTTTCTACGGCATGACCGGTATGCACGCCATTCACGTGCTGACCGGGCTCATTTTCATTCTGATTGTCTGGAACAACGGCCGTAAAGGCCATTTCTCCGCCGAAGAGCATTGGGGCGTAGAAGCCTGCGCCATCTACTGGCACTTCGTGGACGTCGTCTGGATTATCTTCTACCCAGCTCTCTACTTAATCGGGACGGGTATCGTCATACATTAAAAGTGAGGCGTGAGGGATGACTGATCACCCCTCACGCCTCACCCATCACCATGGACAACCCAACTGTTTACGCTTTGCTAACCTCCTGGGACTGGCGCCCGGAGGTCATTTTTGTTTTAGGAGCCGCCGCCATTTTCTACCTTAATGGCTGGCTAAAGCTGCGCCGGCGCGGCAACGCCCGGTTGGCCTCTGGCTGGCGGCTGGCATCCTATTTTGCCGGGCTCTGTGTGCTGGCCATTAGCCTGATGTCCTTTGTCGATATCCTGGGTGGGCTTCTCTTTTTGATGCATATGATTCAGCACTTGCTCATGCTAAGCCTGGCCCCGATTTTGCTGCTGCTGGGCGAACCATTCCCGATGCTGACCTGGGGCATGCCGGGTGGAAAACAGCTGGCAGAACGTCTATTTGCCCGTCAGGGCATGGGGCGGCAGCTGCTGCAGAAGCTCCCGGTGGGTGGCGTGCTGCTGTTGAGTGTTGGCTTCCTATGGGGCTGGCATGATCCCAACGCCTATAATGCGGCGCTGCGCATTGGCTGGCTGCATGATCTGCAGCATCTGACCTTCTTCTTGCCGGGGATGTTATTCTGGTGGAAAGTAACCGGGGCGGCGCCAAGATTGCACGGCCGTAGTCCCCTCTTCCCTCGTCTGGCCCTGCTGCTGCTCATGGCGGTAGCCAACATGATTCCAGCCGTTGGCATCTCCCTGGCTAGCGAGCCCATCTATACCTATTATCTGGATATGCCCCGCGTGGCGGGCATTGACGTCATGACCGACCAGGTAATCGGCGGGGTGATTATGTGGGTGCCAGGCACGATGATGTATATGGTGGCTCTGCTGATTCTGATTTTCCGAGCTTTCCAGCAGAATGAGAAAGCCAGGGGCGGCGTCGATAACCGGCGCTATCTGGTGGAGGCCCAGGCAGCATGATCAGCATTGGGCGCCTCAGCTCAGGCCTGGCGGCCGTTACCTTCATCTTACTGCTAGCAGTTCAGCCGGTCAGAGCCCACATTACGGGAACGCCACACCTGGTTAACGCCCCGGCAGGAGAGTACCTGGTCACCGTCTGGACGGCCCCCGATCCGGTTCGGGTGGATGATTTTCACGTGATCGTGGGCGTCACCCGGCCAGAGGATCCCAGTTTGGTCTTAGGCGAAACGGTTATGGTAACGGCCGCACCGGTAGACGGCCGTAGCCCTGCCGTAACGGCCCAGGCAACCCATGAGCAATCTGACAACAAATTTCTGTACGAGGCCTATCTAGAAGTCGAAGAAGAAGGCTTGTACGAAGTAACAGTCACAGTGGGCACGGCCGCAGCCGGCGAACAGGTTGGCGTCACTTTCACCATAGCCGTGGCGGCCGCCCGCTGGCAGTGGCAGCGCTGGCTCTTCTGGGGGGGCTTGCTGCTCATGGCCGGCTGGTTAGCCTGGCACAACCTGCCTCAGCAGCTAAGCCCGGCGGCCGCGCGCCGGCCGAAACGACAGCATCAGGTGGCCAATGGCTGAAGCAAAGTCGCCGTCACTGCCTGTCATCCTGTTCAACCGGCAGTGGTGGTGGGTCACGCTGGTGGTCATTGCCGGCGTCTTGCTTATGGGGCGTCTTGGCATCTGGCAGCTGGATCGACTAGAAGAGCGGCGGGCGGCCAATGCCGAACTGCTGCAGCAGTTGGCCCAACCCCCATTTGAGCTCACGGGGGCGCTGCTAGGGGTAGACCCGGCTGCCTATAATGATCGCGAGGCGTGGGCCCAGGGCGAATTTGATGAAGGGCGCCAGATGGTCCTGCTCGTGCAGAACTGGCAGGGACAGGCTGGCATTAACCTGATAACGCCGCTCATACTGGCCGACGGCACGGCCGTGCTGGTGGACAGAGGCTGGATTCCCAACCGGCTGGCCAATCCGCAGGAGTGGGCAGCCTTCGCCGAACCGGGAACGGTAGTTATTACCGGTACCATTCAGCTGTCGCAGGAGATATCGCGAGGTGCGGCGGTAACACCCGATCCCTCTCGCTTTCAGCAGGATTGGTACCGGATAGATATTCCGGCCATCGCCGCCCAACTACCGTACGATCTTTTGCCTTTCTATCTGGCACAGGCGCCCTCGCCTGAGGAAAAAGAGAGCCTGCCTTACCGGCCCGAGCGGGTCATCGATCTGTCAGAAGGCTCTCACCTGGGTTATGCCCTACAGTGGTTCACCTTTTCCTTAATGCTGGCCGTTGGTTATATTTTCTTTGTTCGCCGGCAATCGACATCGCAGGAGTAGATTTTATGAATGATCCCATTGGCACTATCTTTCTGGTTTTGATTCTGCTGCTTATCGGCAGCGCCATTGTTATTCCCCAGATTCAGGAACGGCTCAAAAAGTAGTGGTGTGCAGTACCATTAGGCAGCCATTAGCCAAAGTTACCTTATTCGGCTAAACAGCGTACAATAAGTTTCATGCCTGACCGTTTGCAGTTAAAAGAGGGATGGATCACCCTGGGCTTGCTGTGGGGAATGATCTTCTTGACGGCCATCGTCATCTACCAGGCCGATCTGGTTGCCGGGTTGGAGGTGTTGGCGGTTGTAGGCACGGTCGGTCTGCTGGCCGGTTTACTCATTGCCAAAAGCAAGTTTAGCAGCGGCAGCGCGCATCTGCTGGGCCTGATCTACGGCCTGTTTGTCATTGGCCTGATGACCGGTCGCCAGCTAGACGAAGCCCTTGCCTGGAATGAGCGGATCGTGGATATCCTCTCCCGACAGGCGGCCTGGTTCAACGCCGCCGTTTCCGGCAACACCAGCCGGGATGGTTTCATCTTTGTGGTGCAGACGGCCGTCATCTTCTGGCTCCTAAGTTACTTTGGCGCCTGGTTCACCTTCCGCAAGCCGCGCGTCTGGCGCGCCGTCGTTCCCACAGGCATTGTCCTCTTCAGCGTCGTCTATTATGGGCCACCCGGTTTTGGGATGCATATGGCCCTGTTTATCCTGCTGGCTCTCCTGTTCGTCACCGCCACCCATCTTTTTGAGCGGGAAGAGGAATGGCGGGAAGCGGCCGTGCGTTACGAAACCGCCATGCGCTTTTCCTTCTTGCAGGCCAGCCTGGTGGCGGGATTGGCGATCTTGTTAGCAGCCTGGATGTTGCCTACCCTGCCGGCCAGCGCGGCCGTTAACGAGGCATTGGTCACAACCGGAGTCAGCGGTCAGTGGCGCACATTTCAGAACAACTGGAGCCGCTTATTCTCCGCTTTACGCGCTTATGGCAACCCGGTCGGCGATGGCTACCGGGAAACCTTGTTGCTAGGCGGCCCGCGCAGCGTTAGCAATAACCTGGTGATGGACGTTTACGTGTCTGACCAGCTGCCCTACGCCTTCTGGCACGAAACAATCCTCGACACCTACCGCGGCGACTTTTGGTCGCGGGCCGATATGCCCCAGCGCATTCTACGCCACCCGGATGACGGTCCATTTTACCAGCCAGGCGGCCGTTCGATAGAGGAGGCAGTGCAGGTAGTAGTCAACTATCGGCCTAACGCCACCGTCATGTACGGCCTGCCCGCTATCGTCGCCGCCGACCAGGATGCCTGGGTCAGCTACCAATACGACCCGGAGGGACGTGAACTGCTGGTTGGCGTTCAATCCCGCTATCTGCTGCGGCCGGGCGATATTTACCGGGTTCAATCTTACTACAGCGCTGCCAACGCCGCCGATCTGCGCCAGACGACCGCCGAATACCCGGATTGGTTCGCCCAACGCTATTTGCAACTTCCGGACAGTATTAGCCCGGAAACAATTGCCCTGACCCAGCGGCTGACGGCGGCCTATAACAATCCCTACGACAAAGCCATCGCCGTGCGCGATTACCTGCGTCAGAATATGGCTTACAATGACCAGGTAGCCGCTCCGCCACCGGGAGCTGAGCCGGTCCATCACTTTCTTTTTGAGAGTCAGGAAGGCTACTGCAACTATTACGCTTCAGCCATGGCCGTCATGCTGCGCAGCCAGGGGATCGCCACCCGGCTGGCGACGGGCTTCGCTTCCGGTGAGTTCAATGACGACCTGGGCTATTATCGGGTACGGGATGCCGATGCGCATGTTTGGGTTGAGGTCTATTTTCCCGGTTACGGCTGGATTCAGTTTGAGCCCACGGCCTCGCTGCCGGTTTTTGAACGGCCGGACCGGGGGGGTGGCGGCGACGGCTTCTCAGAAACTGGTCCCGGTTTCATAGATCGAGATCCAGACACCTTGCCCATACCTGATGATCTATTCGGTGATTTTACCAGAGACTCAGAGCTTGATGAGCTGCCGGCGGGGTTGTTGATGAATGGCAACGGGATTGATGGCGACGGGGGAGAAGCGGCCGGGGTAATCTCCTGGACCGAGCGGCTGTTCACCTGGCAAACGGCCGCTGCCATGGCCATTTTTATGCTGGTTCTGCTGTTGGCCCTAGTGGCGCAGCGGTTGAACCTGGCGGTGGAGTCGAATGTGGATCGCAGCTATTCGCGCTTGATGCGCTGGGCAGCCTGGTTAGGGCTCCAGGTCGAGCCGGCCCATACACCCTACGAGCGAGCAGGCCTGCTGAAAACGGCCGTGCCCGCCGGTGAGAAGCCAATCCAGCGCTTGACCGATGAGTATGTAATCCGGCAGTTTAGTCGCAGCCGCAACGGCCGCTTGGATTTCAATCCGCTGGTCGAATGGCAGCAGCTCCGCCCCCTGTTGCTGCGGCAGACCGTGCAAACAACGCTGCGCCGCTGGCGTGGATAAAGCGCGGGGGGTACCTGGCTTTCTGCTGCTCATCCATCCTCACTTCTTGCCAGCTAGCTCAATTTATGCCATACTCCATTTCTGGAATGGACTAACGTCCGCTGGTGTATTTGGGTGGCACCAGCTGGTGTGATCGCCCATGTTCATCCGGGCAATCGCAAGTTTCAGGCGCAGTCTGTCTGTTTATCATTAGGGGCTTTGAATTGAGCAACTCAACCATCAGCCAGACACAAACCGATCTTTTTAAGCTGCACGACTTGGTCGAGCATCTGGCAGAAACCATCAGTGGGCAACAGCAGCCAGTTGGCGAGGCTGGCAGCGCCAGGCCTATTGGTGCCAGTTCGGAAATCATGCGCACCCTGCGGGTGGTCAAATCCACGGTGGAGCTGGTGGAACACCGGCTGGAAGTGCAGGAAAAAGAGCGGCGGCAGATGAGCGCCCTCCATGAAGTTGGCGCAGTCATCAACTCCTCACTGGATCAAACCCAGGTGCTGAATACGGTCATGGACACCATCATCAGTCTAACCGGCGCCGAACGAGGTTTCCTGATGTTGGTCAGCGACCAGAGCAACGAACTGGTTGTCGAGGTGGCCCGGAATATTCAGCGGGAGACCATCGCCGAATCCTCTTTTGAAATCAGCCGCAGCATTGTAAAAACAGTCGCCGAAACCGGCCAGCCGATTGTGACCACCAACGCCCAGGCCGATCCCCGTTTCCTAAACCAGGCCAGCATCGTCGGCTACAATTTGCGCTCCATCCTCTGCGTACCGCTGAAGATCAAGGAAACAACCATTGGCGTACTCTATGCCGATAACCGGATTGTATCTGGTGTTTTCACCGATTCTGACCGGGACTTACTGGCGACGTTTGCCAACCAGGCGGCCGTGGCCATTGAGAATGCCCGCCTGTTCCACCAGATCCGGGCCCAGTTAGCCCACATCACCGAAATCACTAATTTGATGAACGATGTGTTTGACTCTATTGCCAGCGGTGTTATCACCATTGATGAGTCAGACTTTATCTCGCTATATAATCGGGCAGCCGAGCGTATTTTGGGCGTGCCGGGGCATGAAGCGCTGGAAAAACCGTATCTGGAGGCGCTAAGCCCGATTAGCGTCATGGTTGCGCCGTTGGTAGAGCGGGTCAAGAACGAAGGTGGTCTCCACAACCTGGAGATTGACGCCCTCCTACCCCGCCGCACCGATGCCGCGACCCTTACCCTTAACTTCTCTCCACTGCGCGACATTCAGCAGAAATCAATGGGCGTTGCCGTTGTGGTCGAGGACATTTCCGAAAAGAAGCGCCTGGAAAGCGTGCGGCGCTATCTCCCACCGGCCCTGGTGGACCGGGTGCGCGACGTAGACGCGGCGCAACGGCCGCAGCGCCAGACGTTGTCCATTATGTTTGCCGACGTGCGCGGCTTTAGCACCTTCAGCGAAAATTTGGATCCGGAGCAGCTGATTCAGATCATCAACCAATATTTCACCTTCGCCGCCCGAGCCATCACCGAACAGGAAGGCATGATCGACAAGTTCATGGGAGATGCCGTGATGGCTCTCTTCAACACCCCGCTCAACCCACAGCTCGATCATGCCGATCGAGCGGCACGCACCGCCTTGATGATTCAGGCCAAAGTGGCCGAACTACATCAAACGCTGCCAGAAGAGGAATGGCTCCACCTGGGCATCGGCATCCACACTGGCGAGGCAGTGGTCGGCAACATCGGCAGCCAATCCCGCAAGGATTACTCCGCCCTGGGCGACGCCGTTAACCTGGCCAAGCGGCTGCAAGAGATCGCCAGGCCGGGCCAGATCTTGCTGAGCCAGGAGGTGTATGAGCAAGTACAGCCTTGGGCAGATATGGAAGAACTGCCGCCGGTACAGGTAAAAGGGCGACAGGCGCTGGAGCAGATTTACCTGCTGCGCGGCGAGCGGCGCGAATAATCGCTTCGGGGACGAATCTTTAATCCCCAGCCACAATCAGCTTCCCTAGAATATAGCGGTCACCGATAATATTCCCCGCCGCGTCATGCATGTGCAGGCGACGGCCGCTGCGCATCTCATATAATCCCACCTCAATCCAATAGTCACCCGGGGCCAGGTCAGGGGGAATCTGCATCCGGTAGGGGTCAGTATACCGTTGGCCAGGCAGCCATTTTGGAATCCAGAGGTGAGTCGGTGCGGCGCCACCCAATGGCGTGTAGTCAAGATCGTCTATCCAGGGATAGTTGCCGGCGTCAATCAGGTGCACAAAGACGGTGTAGCTGTCGCCGGGCCGGGCCAGCGCTTGCCATCCCACCGTAACGCGTACTGAATCACCGGGGCGGACAGTCAGGGCCCTGTCTCCCCAGGGGGCAGCACGCGGCTGCCAGCCATGCCGGGCCGTGGCTCCCACCAATCCTACCTGTTGCCGATAGTTGGCTAGCAGAAACTGGGTCGTGACCGGATAGGCCTGTCCGGCAACATCCAGATCGCCTATGGTGAGATCAAGTTCATACTCGGTATTGTTGCTCAGATTCTTGAGGTTGACACGGACCGGATAACGGTCGCCGGCCAAGTCATGCGGTAAGGCAAAATCGAAGCGCTCGACGATCACCTCGCCCGGCTGCCACAGTGGGGTAATTAGATGGCTGTCTGTGGTAAAGGCGAAAACAATATCGCCTACGTAGACTACCGGCACATAGTAGTCAACTGTACCCTGTGGCGCCCGAAAGGCCAAGACCAGCGGTATGTAATCGCCCGCGGTCACTTCTGCTGGCGACAGGTTGTAGCCAACCAGCTCGAGGTCACCGCCAACGGCCGAAACCGGCATCAGCTCAGCCGGCAAACTGGCATCCCCCGGTTCAACAACCTGATAAAATGGGCCGCGCGCCCGTAACCGGAAGCCGGCCTGCACAACTTCTGGCTGGTAGCTGTTGAAATAGACCGGACCCCCAGGCAGATAATCAAAGACAAGGGCCAGCCAGGTACGATCCGTCGCCACAAATTCAGGACGAACGTCAGCCGGATCCGGCCAGCGTCCGGTCACAAAGCAGGTATACCAGAGCGGGGTCATGCGCTCCCAATCATTGAGGAGAACGGCCGCTTCGCCACGGCCGTCAAACCAGTCAAAGACGGCTGCTACATAGGCATCCCCCTCGTTATAATCGCGCAAAGAGACACGGGGCAAGTTGCGCCCTACCTGCAGCAGTGGCCCCAGGAGAAAGAGGCCAACTAACAGCATTAGCAGCAGCCGGGACTCCGCAGCAGCCGGTAAGCGAGTCGCCAGCAGGCGAATGAAGCCCCACAGCCCCACCCCAGCCAGCAGCCCGACCAGCAGGAATGGACCGAGCAGATAAGCCATCACATCCTGCACGGTGTTAATCACAAACAGATAATTGCAGAGGAAGGCGCCAACATAGAGGATCAGCAGCGGCCGTTTGCTGGTCGCTGATGTCGCCCGGCTTAGATAGCCCACGCCTAACAAAGCCAGGAAGATAGTCGGCAAGCTGTATTGGAGACGAAGCAGGGAACTAAATACCTGGGCCCGCAGCCCTTGATCGGCCAATCCATACTGGAACAGGTTGACCCGCAGCCCCTCCGCCAACACCACGCGCCGGAAGCCATCCCAACTGTTCATGTCCGGCGGACCAAAGACAGGCAGCATCGGACTGCGCACGGGAAAATAGAGCCAGACAGCCAGACCGAGCAGCGCCAGCGCCACTATTTTCAACGAGGTGCGCCAATCCAGCAAAATAGACGGCCGCAGCCAGACGATAAACAGGGCGTAGGCCGGAAAACTAAATACGGTGAGGGGATGGTGGGTCACGCCAAGACCAGCCAGGAAAGCAAAGCCCAAGAGATAGGGA
>Ga0114946_10001999_pt1 | contig 14006 bp, 7 predicted proteins | sample WalLakDeSediment_FD_88676 | JGI IMG/M metagenome (GOLD analysis project Ga0114946, IMG submission 88676) | Lake sediment microbial communities from Walker lake, Nevada to study Microbial Dark Matter (Phase II) - Walker Lake 11/02/13 Deep Sediment | ecosystem: Environmental > Aquatic > Freshwater...
AGATCAAAGCACTGTACGGCGGTGGCAGACTGCAGGCGCAACTTGATGTCCGCGCCCTGGCTCAGTGTTTCACCTTCTGGGCACCACTGGCGCCGCGGACCGCCTTTGAGGGTGTAATGGAACTGCCGCCAGGGCATTTCATGGAGTTCGACCCGGGGGGAAGCCGCGTTTCTCCTTACTGGAGCCTGACTTTTCCTGCTGCCGGTGCCGAGCTCGACCTATCAATGGACGATGCTGCAGATGCGTTGAGAGAGCTTCTGAGCGATGCGGCCCGGCTGCGCTTGAGAGCCGACGTTCCAGTGGCGGCGTATTTGAGTGGGGGTCTGGACTCGACGTTGATCGCTGCGCTTGTTCACGATCAAGTGCCGGAGTCGCTGTCGACATTCTCAATCACATTTGAGGAGAATGCCTTTGACGAGAGTGCGCATCAGCTGGTGGCCGTTGAGTTCCTCGGTACACGCCATCATCAGTCAGAATGCCGCAATGTCGATGTGGGCCGTGTGTTTCCCAACGTGGTCTGGCATGCCGAGGCACCAATCTTGCGAACTTCTCCCGCTCCTATGTACCTGCTATCGCAGCTTGTGAATAGCCATGGCATCAAAGTTGTCCTCACAGGGGAAGGTGCAGACGAGTTTCTTGGCGGCTATAACATCTTTCGCGAGGATAAGGTGAGGCGCTTCTGGGCCCATCAACCAGACTCAACCATCAGACCCCTACTCCTGCAGCGTCTATATCCCTATGTGGCTGATCTCTCCAGAAGCGGGGGTGCGTATCTGCGGGCCTTTTTCGGACGAGGTCTGACGGATACGGACCGGCTCTGCTATTCGCACCGTATTCGCTGGCATAATACAGTTGGGCTCTGGTCGCTGTTTTCCCGAGATCTTGTCTCCTCGTTGCAGGGATACGATCCGGTCGAAGAGTTTGTCTCAGACCTCGACCACACCATGGCGCGTTGGAGCTCGTTGTCTCAGAGCCAGTATCTGGAGGTCGCAACGTTCATGTCGCCTTACCTACTCTCCTCACAAGGCGACCGGATGATGGCCGCCAATGCTGTCGAGGGCCGATTTCCCTTTCTGGACCATCGCGTGGTCGATTTCTGCGGGCAGCTGCCACCCTGGTACAAAATCCGCGGTCTCCGCGAAAAGCATCTTTTGAAAAGGGCTGCACGAGACCTTGTGCCGGCCCAGATCTGGCAGCGCGCAAAGCAGCCCTATCGGGCCCCGATCCGGCCGGCCTTCTTTGGGCAACGCCTGGACTACTGCGATGAGCTCTTGTCTGAACGGGCACTCGACAAGGTTGGGATCTTTGACGCACATGCTGTCGGTCGGCTGATTCGAAAAGGCGCCAGCGGGGCACAGCTGAGCGAACGGGACGGCATGGGGCTTGTTGGAGTGATCTCTATTCAGCTGTTACACCACTTGTTCATAGATCGCGGCGCCGTTGTGGCAGGGGGTGGACACCTGTCGAACTATCTGACAGAGGTTCGGGAGCCAGCATGAGACGATGCGTCAGGTGCATCCTTCCCGAGACGTTCCCGGGTATCCGCCTTGATGAGGAGCAGGTGTGCCAGTTCTGCCGTCAAATGCCCAGCGAGGAGCATCGAGCCCAGCAGCAGGCCCGCCTCCGCGACCAGTTCGAGAGCATGGCTGAGCAAGTCCGCCGGCGCCCAGGATATCACTGTGTCATGTCCTGGAGCGGCGGACAGGCGAGCACTTATGTCCTTCATCTATTGCGCCGGCAGTACCAACTGAGGGTGCTGGCATACACCCTCGACAATGGTTTTCTGGCGCCATCGGTCTTCCGGAACACGAGGCGGGTCGCCGAACACCTCGATGTTGATCACGTCATCGTCAAGCCGCGCTTCGAACTCATGAGGCGGGTATTTGTCGCATCCTGCAAGACCGATCTTCACCCGCCGCGAGCCCTGGAACGCGGGAGTGGTATCTGCAATTCGTGCACAGCCCTGATCCGGGGTGTCGGACTACGGTTGGCCCTGCAGCACAATTGTCCGATGTTGGCCTACGGATGGCTTCCGGGCCAGATTCCACTGGCCTCGGCGGTCTTCCGGAGTAACAAGCCGATGATGCAGGCGATGATCCGTTCGGCCGCCTCCCGTCTTGTGGCTGCTGGAGGCGAGGAGTTAGGTCTGTATTTTCCAGACGAGATCCAGCTAGAGATGGCCGAGTTGCTGCCGGTGAACGTGTCACCACTCGTCTTGCTGCCCTATGAGGCGGAAGAAGCCGAGCGCGAGATCGCAGCAGTTGGGTGGGAGCGACGGCTGGACTATCCGATCAGCGCCGCGACCTGTCTGCTCTACGCATACGCCAATCAACTCCACCTCGTGGAGAAGGGATTCCATCCGTGCGTTATGGAATTGGCGACCATGGTGCGCGAGGGCCATCTTGACCGCGATGTGGCGTTGCGACGGTTGCAGGACGCTCCAGCCAATCCGGTGATGCGTGCGGTGGCGGTCAAGCTTGGTTTGTATCCAGACTCCGGCTCGCTGTTCAACCACTTGGCAGCGATACAGGGCACCTCCTCGGATTGACAAGAGCCCCGGAAGCTATTCCATCTGTGTGATGGGCGGATTCCCCGACCGCAGCCGGGATCGAGCCTGCGACTCAGGCGAGCTCTGACGAGTCAAAGTAGTACCCAGCGCCCCGCACTGTATGCAGGTATCTGGGTGTCGACGGATCCAATTCTATCTTGGATCGTAACCGATAGATGTACTGCTTGACGAGATGAGGCTCGCCGATCATCTCGGGTCCCCAGACACGGGTGAGAATCGCATCAGGGCTCAACACCTTGCCTGAGTGACGCACCAATAGCCGCAGAACCTCGAATTCCTTCGGTGTCAGGTAGACGGTTCGATCTCCGATGATCAACTCGTGCCGGTCCAGGTCGAGCATCACCGTTGTAGAGGGGAAAACAACACCTGTCTTCCCATTGGTCTTCTCGCCGGCCCTGCGTAGACAAGCGACCAGCCGGCAGATCAGCTCATTCTGGTCAAAGGGTTTGACGACGTAATCATCGCCGCCCACATAGAAGCCACGCACGACGTCCTCGATTGTGCTCCTGGCGGTCACAAAGATGATCGGAACATCGGTCATTTCTCGCAATCGGCGACAGACCTCAAAACCGTCGACATTGGGCATCATGACATCCAGAAGAATCGCATCTGGATGACTCTGGTATGCAGCGCGAAGCCCAGTCACTGCATCGTTTGCCACAATGACGTGAAACCCTTCATTTTTGAGCACAACCTGCAAGAGGTCAAGTGCTTGTGGTTCGTCGTCAATTGCGAGAATACGGAACCGCTCGAACATGGTGTCCCCTCTCGATTCTTCCTGCCGATTCATCTACTGCACCATGGCCACAGGCAATTTTGGTGATATTGATAATCTTAATATAAACGGTGGTGCCTGTCAATGAACGGGAGTACTAATCCGCTCAATCGTGTTTGGCCGCCGGGACCCACTTGGGGTGTCGGTTCGCCGACGCTCGGCGCGCTGGCAGATATAGGATGTCGGGCGCAGAGAGCGGCCACATGTACGGCTTTTCTGTAAACGAAGCGTAAAAAAGTCCTTGCACTGGACACAACCTTGGGTATACTAGTACCCGGGTAATGTAGTACTCGGGTAACATGCCAGGCCCCTGGCAAGGAGGGAGGAGGTATCTCATGTCACACTATCATGAACCGCAGGATAATGAGGGCCACGATGGTTTCATCTGGAGCAAGCGTGTGTTTGCGGTGATCCTCGCCTTGAGCGTCGCTCTGATCGGCGCGGGCAACGCGTTGGCGGGGGGATTCACCTCCTGGGGACACTAGACAAAATAAGGGAGTAATCATCATGTCGTTTTATAGAGAGCCTCAAGAAAACGAAGGGCATGACGGGTTCATCTGGAGCAAGCGTGTGTTTGCGGTGCTCCTGGCTGTCGGAATTGCCTTGATTGGCGCTGGTAATGTTTTGGCGGGAGGATTCACCTCCTGGGGACACTAGAACCCATCTAGCTCCGCTGGTGTCTCGCCGGATCCCAAGCGGCAGGTGGCCATCCTGCTGACCTGGATTTGTTTTCTCCGCTGACCAGCTTATAGGCTTCTAGTACCATCGCGCCTGTGAGGCGTTGCCCTGTTGTCTCGTCAGTGATATACTGACGACGCGTATTGGTGCGCGCCCGGAGTTCGATCGATGGTGCTGGGGACCTGTTCTTCATGTGGCGCCAAGTCGCCGGAGCAGTTTCGCTTCTGTGGCTATTGCGGCGCGCCCATTAACCACTTGCACGCCACGCTGACACCTGCGGTGGAAGCGCGGCGAAGTGCTCGGCGCCTGGTGACCATTCTCTATGCCGATTTGGTCAACTATACCAGCGCAGCATCGCGGGCCGACGTGGAAGAGGTCTTTTTCACCATTCGCAAGACCCTTGAGCAGCTGTCTCAACCGATCAGGCGCCTTGGTGGGCACGTGGACCGTTACGTGGGTGATGCGGTTATGGCTACCTTTGGCGTACCCGAGGCCCACGAAGATGACCCGATACGCGCGCTGCTGGCAGCCATCGAGATGCAGCAGGTCGTCGCCGAGCTGCGCCAGGAGACTCACGATGCGCTTGGCTGGGAAGCTCAATTGCGTGTGGGCATCAACATTGGACCGGTCATCAGCGGCGAGATCGACACCGGATCGGTCATGGATGCAAGCGTCTTCGGCCATGCGGTCAATGTGGCGCATCGGCTACAGCATTCGGCTCGGCCCGGGACCATTCTGGTAACCGAAGGCGTCTATCGACGGACGCGAGCGCAGTTCAGCTATATGGAACCGGTCCGGCTGCAGCTGCGCGGCATCGACCAGCCCGTGGTGGCGTTTGAGCTGATCGGCATGCGGACTGATCCTGAGCCGCTGCGGGGGCTATCAGGGATGCGCACACCCATGGTAGGCCGCAGTGCGGAGATCGATGCAGTGATGACGGGGTTGCAGGCTTTCACCGTCGATCGATCCGGGAGGATTTTCCTGGTGACGGGGCCGGCCGGGATTGGAAAGACGCGTCTGGTTCAGGAGGTGCTGGCGCCTTTGGCAGAGCACTGTACTCTGGTGAGGGCTGAGTGTTCGGCCAGCGAGGCTGCTAGTTATTCGTTATTGGCCAAGATCCTGGAGAGCCTATTCGGGATTTCGCCTGACGATCCGGCGGCCTTGCGGAATCAGAAAGTCAGTCAGCTGCTGTCGCCAGCCGAATCATTGAGTCGGGATGTAGCTCCCCTGCTGTGTGCTTTGGTCGGTGGTGAGGGGGATAACAAGCGGTCGTTGACCGATCCTCAACAGCAACAGCGACGGATCTATGCGGCGATTCGCCGTCTCTTTGCCTGGATGACGAGGCGCAGACCTGTTCTGCTTGTCCTCGACGATCTCCAGTGGGTTGATCCTTCGTCGTGGGGGGTCTTGTTGCACGTTGCTGACCTGGTGAATGATGCCCCTCTGGCGCTGGTGGTGATCGCCCGCTCCTCAGCCCGTGACGACATCTGGGGCTCGTTTGAGAGATCCGACCTGACGCGCGGTGAGACGTTGGTTGATGTGGCGCTCGGCCCGCTCTCTCTGGAGGATAGCGAACAGCTTCTTAATCTGCTGCTGGGGTCTGCGTCCCTGCCCAGTGCGCTTGAGGGGAGTATCATCGAGAGAGGCGGAGGTAGCCCGCTGATCATCGAAGAGTTGGTTCGCATGCTTCTAGACAAGGAGGTGATCCGGGAGACGCCGACTGGGTGGCAGGTGGGCGACAGCTGGCCGATCATTATTCAGGAGGTCCCCGAGACGGTCAGCGGTTTGATCCTGAGTCGTTATGATCGCCTCTCGTCTCCTCAGAAGCAGGTGCTCGATGCAGCGTCAGTGTTGGGGCACTTCACGCTAACCCAGCTGCTACCCCTGGTGGGATTGCCAGAGGGCGAGCTCTGGAACGAGTTGGCGCGTCTCGAGCGAGCGGACTTTCTGCGCCGATCTCAGGGCAGTGCAGAATCGGTGTTCTATTTCCGCCATGTGCTGATGCAGGAGGCTATCTATCAGACTTTGTTCCGCAGCGAGAGAAGAAAGCTGCACCTGCAGGCTGCGCGTGTGCTTCAGCGCCTCTTCGAGGATCGTGCGGTGGATTCGGCTGCCCTCATCGGTCACCATTTGGAGCAATCGCAGTCACCAGAGGCGATCCCTTACCTGATGCGGGCAGCCGCCCAGGCAGCAGATCGGTTTGCGAACGAAGAGGCGATTACGTATTTCGGCCGGGTGGATAGGCTCCTGGATTTGGGCATTGGGAATCCTAGCGAGGCCATCGATTCAAGGCTGGGGCTTGCCGAAGTCCTCATGCGGATGAACAAGCTGGAGGATGCGAGGGAGCGGCTTGAGGGCGCGAGAGAGCTGTCGTCTATTGACGCCCCAGAGTACCGTCGCGGTGATATCGCCTACTTGATTGGTAGGCTGCATATGCTCCAGGGAGAGCATGCTGCAGCACAGACAGCCTTGGAGACGGCGGCCGAAGCCCTGAGAACCGACCCAGGGCAGTGTTTGTCATTCAGTCCAGCTGATGTTGAGCGTGAGACGGGGTGGGTGCTGTGCTATCAGGGGCGACTCGCAGAGGCAAAGGGAAGAGCGGATCGAGCCCTCGAAGTGGCAATTGGCCTTGAAGAGCTGGAAAGCGTGGCAGGCGCGCATAACCTACTGGCTCGCTTGCACTATTGGGCGGGTGAGCATGCAGCGTCCATTGACAGTGCCCAAGCCGCGCTGGAAATTCGTGAGCAGATGAATGATGTGTGGGGCGCTGCGATTATGCAGACCAACCTCGGTGGTCTGTATCACCGCCAAGGCAAATGGGCGCAAGCCGAGTCCTTTCTGAGGCAGGCCATTTTCGTCCAACAGGAAATCGGAGATCGCCAGGGGGTTGTTCTGAGCTCGAACAACCTGGGTCTGCTTTTGCTCGAGTCCGGCCGTTTCGATGAAGCGATGGACTGGATGAATCAGGCGGTGGGAAACCTACAACGGCAGGAACACGCGCCAGTAGTGGTAAGTGAGGTCTACGGCAACCGGGGATTACTCTGGCTGCGCATGGGGCAGCCGGACCATGCCGTGGCGGACCTGGAGCGCTGCAGAGCGGCTGCCGAGCGGGCAGGCAATGTTGATCTGCGGGCGCTGTCGCTGGCATACCTTGCTGAAGCCCATCTTCTCGCATGCCTGAGGGGACGGGCCGCTGAGCTCTTGCGGGAAAGCGAGTCTATGGCAGCGATGAACAGCGTGCCCGAAATCGTGGCCGAGATCGCACGCATACGATCCCTCTTGTTCGAAGATGAGCAGAATTGGCCGGCAGCCCTGAAAGCGATTCATGAGGCGCAAGCCCTATACCGGCAGATCGGCAACAGCTACGAAACGGCGCGGCTCCAGGTCGATGCTGCCGAGATCGAGCTGGCATGGAGTGAGTCAGTCCGCGGGGTTGACGTGGACCCATCTGCGCAGCAGACGAGGGTACTCGAGGCACTGGAGGAGTTGCGGCGGCTGGGGGCACAGGCTGATATTGCCAGAGCCGAGGAGGTATTGGTTCGGGCCAGCCTGCACGGCGCTGCTACATGGCCTCTAGACACCAAGCCGAATCGCAGGCCGGTTGTTGCCGTCAGCCTGATTGTTCCCATTGAGCGCATTGAAGCCGTGAGCATGGAGCAGCAAGAAGCACTAGTCGTGACCGCCCAGAAGCTCACGGACGAGCTCAAGAGGATTGGGCGGGCCCATGGAGCGATCGTGACAACAACCGAATCGGGCCTGTCGTACCTGTTCCGTGACGGTGAACGAGGTGGCATGACGCGTCTGGCGTTGCTGGCTGTCAAGAGCGCTCGCGTTGGGCGTGATGCTGCACTGCATGCCTTTCATCAGAACCGGCGGCAAGGTGACGTGGGGATCGCCGTGCGTATCGGAGTGGTGGGTGGTGATTGGGAAGGTCCTTTGAATGATCCGCACGACGCGACCATCTTTGGGACTCTTTCAGTTATTGGCCAACAGGCCCAAGCCGCTGCGACGGCAGCACATGATTTTCAGATCGTTCTGTCTGCGGGGATTGCGGAAGCGGTTCAGTCGGCATACGAAACGCTGAGTGCTGAATTCATCCAGGCCGACCCGTTCTCCGAGGGGCTCTATCTGTTGGGCCAAACTCGTTCCGTGGTGCAGTTGCCTCAAGAGCTCCCGGGCCCGGCCCGGGAGTTTGTCGGCCGTCGACAAGAGCTAGGTCAGTTAGTTGATTGGGTTGATGGTCTCGTCGATTGCGAGCGTGGCGGCGTTTGCTACCTGGAGGCCGAGGCCGGTATGGGCAAGACGCGTCTGCTTGAGGAGGTGCTGGTCCATGCTCAGTCCGGCATGACCTGTCTGGTGGGCAAGTGCGAGTCTTTCCGCTCCAACATTAGTTATTGGCCGCTGATCGACATGCTGGAGCACGGCGTCTACCAGAAGACGAAGGTCAGCGAACGGCTGAAGAGGCTTCTGGCCCTCCATCCAGCTGAAGAGGTTGACACGGCATGGCTTCGGAACCTGTCGCCGGCGAATCTGCAGCAGGAATTAGTGGGCTCTGTGCGAGAGTTTCTGATTGAACTGGCATCCGTGACGCCGGTGTTGGTGGTGGTGGAGGACATACACTGGCTGGATCTCAGCACACTGGATCTTCTCGATGCCCTGATCCCGATATCGCTACAGGCTTCTGTCTCGTTTATGCTTGTCGCCCGATCTGAAATGCCTGGCCCACATCGAGCGTTGGTGGCAAAGGCTGAACGGGTGAACAAGGGCTTGTACTTGGGGATCAGCTTTTCCGGCTTGACGGAGGAGGAGAGCCAGAACCTGGCACGCAGTCTGCTGGAGAGCGATTCGCTTCCCAAGAATCTCTGGGACCGTCTTGCCCCGTTCTCTGGACACCCTCTCTCGCTTGAGGAGGCGCTTCGGTTCCTGGTCGAGCGAGGTCTTCTGTGGCGTTCGAACGGCAGGTGGCAGATGGCCGAGCCTGATGGGATCGCCGGTCCGATAGTGCCAGACTCATTCAGGGATCTGCTATTAGGACGGCTGGATTCGCTCGACAGTGAGACGCTGCACGTCTTTCAGGCTGCAGCCGTATTAGGGGAGACGTTCGATCGGACCGTGCTCGGCCGAACGATCCCCGGCACGGCTCTTTCGGCAAGACTGGCCGAGCTGGAGGAGCGGCGTTGGTTGTTACCTTCGGGACCGGAGAACTCGCTTCTCTACCGTTTCAAACACACACTCACACGCGAGACCATCTATGCGACACTGCTGGCCAGTAAGCGGCAGGTGCTGCACCAACGCGCCGGCGAGGCGATCGAGGAGCTGTACCCCGAAGCCGACGAGCATGCCGAGCTGCTGGCCTATCATTTCGGCAACACCGCCCTGCGCGAGAAGTCGCTTCACTATCTGGTGAGAGCGGCCGAGAAATCGGCAGCGCGGCATGCACTGGCCGAGAGCCTGAGCTACTATCAGCGAGCTAGGGAGATCCTAGATTCGGCTCCTGTGCCCGTCGGATTGGGCGCCAAGGTCTCGCTCGGGCTGGCCGATGTGCATCTGGCACTGGGTGAACCGGCCAAGGCTATTGGTGATCTGGATCCGTTACTGAGGCGTGGTGATTCTGTTCTCCCACCGGGGCATCGGGCTCAGGTGCTCCACCGACTTGGCGAGGCACATCGGCGGATGGGAGAGCTTGTGCAGGCGCTTTCGTACCATCAGGATGCTGAGGCCAAGCTCTTGGGTTCTCATGATGGAATTGCCGCCAAGCCAGCTGTGCTCTCGGATGGGGTAGATGAGTTGGTATGGACGGTCAAACTGGGGATGGCTCAGACCCTGTTTGACATGCGGCAGAACCAGGAAGCTCGAGACTGCGCGGAGAGCATTCTGCGCGCAGTGGACCAGCTGGCCTACCCCAAGCTGACGGCCGAGGTCTTGGGCCTGCTCGGCGGGATTGCCTATCGCCGGAATGACCATCAAACGGCAGCGGACATGGTGCAGAAAAGTCTCGCCATCTATCAGCGAGCCGGTAATCGGAGTGGGGCGGCTGCGGCCTATTCGAATCTGGGCATGCTGGCCGTCTCGGTGCAAGATCCAAACACCGCACATGATCGCTTTGCGTTGAGCTTGGCGATTCGAGAGACGTTGGGCGACATGCAGGGCATTGCGGTTGCCCGCAATAACCTGGGGCAATTGGAGCGTTCGCGGGGAGATTTCGCTGCAGCCATCATACACTTGCGGAAAGCCAGCGACGTTGCAGCCCAGCTGGAGCTGGCGCATGTTCATGCTCAGTCTCTTTCTAACCTGGGCTCGGTACTCACGCTGGCCGGTCGAACCGAGGAGGCCCTTGCTGCTCTTGATGATGCCGAGTCGCTGTGTGAGAGCTATGATTTCAAGAATCTCCTGTGTGAGGTGTGGTGGGAGCGGGCAGATTGTCTGGCTGAGGCCGGTAACCTTGATGCGGCGGCGGTTGACGGCAAGGCCGCGCTCCGGCTCGCGGGGGACCTAAAGAGTCAAGGACTCGAGAGTGAGGCTCTGCGAGTCCTGGGCCGGACCTATCGATGGATGGGCCGATGGGGGCAGGCTGTCGCCAAATCGCAATCCGCGTGGGAGATGCGGGCTCGAGACCCCAATCCTGTAAGCCGAGCCCGCTTTGCGGCCGAGTTAGCTCTGGCGCTGTTGGCTTTTGATCAGGCCAGGCAGGCACGAACGTTGCTGGTTGATCAGGTGGTTGGGGTCCGCCTGTTTGAGAGCCACCGGACCATGGAGGACATTAACGGCGCCCTCCGGACCCTGGGATTGGGCGCTGAAGCCGCCGAAGACCAAGGATGAACTCCTCCCCTCTCTCCACGAGCTCTCTGTGGTCAGGTGGAGGCTCAGCTGTGGCTATCAGTTCACCCGTCCGACGGCGCAACAGGTCGACGGCCGCAGGCTCGCCACGTGCTTGCCATTCCTCTAATCCGAGGTTGGGAAAAGTCGGGCTGCTGTAGTAAGCATCTCGGAATCTGCGCAGGGTTGACTGGCTGGTGAGGTAGTTCCCCCCAGGTCCAGCGTCCGAAATCTCGCTCAGAACGGCCGTCGAAAGCGCAAGCGAAAATCCGGCCGAAAAGCGCCGGGCCTGGCTGATGACCTCATCTGCATAGACAATGACCGCTGGCGCAAAAACCTTTGATCCCAAGGTATCTCCCACAAAGGGCGCAAGACCTACCTTGCCTATCGCGCTCAGCAGGTGGTTCATCCATTGATTTGCGCCCGCGATCAGGTCCGCTTCCCATCCCATTCCACTACCGGATGTACCGCAATGAGGTAGGCCATAGTGGTGCATCATCTCAGCGCAAGCCAGGTTGAGTAGATAACTGGTGGCAGCGTAGAAACTGCCCATGCCCCGCATATCGAAATAGGCAGGAAGGCTACCAAGGATAATGGGGGTTCCTTCGCGCATGAGTTGGGCCAGGACAAGGCCTGCCAGCAGCTCGGCATTGAGCAGCGCCAGCGTGGCGGCCGGCTCGATGGGCGTTGAGGCTCCCACCATGCCATAGTTCGAGTAGATAAACGGCAACCCACGCTCGACAGTGGCGAGCATCTTGTCGCAGGTGCCCTGGTTGATCACGAGAGGGGTGATGGGGTTAAAGTAAGGGATGAGAAACGGGCGGCTCGTCAGATCGCCTCGGAGGTGTTCGACCAGGTCAAGAGCCTCCACGAACTGCTGATCGTCCGAGATCAAGAGCACCAGGGGTTTGTGGGTATTGGCGACCATTTCCAGGGTGGCGTACAGGTCAGCGACCTGGGGAGGCATGTCCTGTAGGATGCCGATAGTTGAGATGACGTCAAAGCTCTGCAGGGTTTCGCCCAGCCGCACCATGGCAGCCATGTGGTGACGGGCGAATGGGACCGCGCGATTCGTTGCCGGGTCCTGATAATAGAGAGCAGTGACACCGATCCCAAAGCGCGCTCCGCCGGCACCGAGGCGGAACGAGTGTTCACCTGCCTGGGAGTAAAGATCAACCACCGAGGGCGCGGCCTCAAGGGCCCAAGAGACCAGTTCTGGCGGAATCCGGACCAGCCTATCCTCAACGGGCTGACCGGTGGCGGCTACCAACAGGCGACGAGCCTGCTCAGAGTCAACACGCACGCCAACTGAAGACAGAAGGCGGGTTGACCAGGAATGGATCTCGGCCCGTTGCTCCGCTGTGAGGACAGTGACCCGGGGACGCACCAGGAGCGATTCGGCGCTACTCATTCACCCGTTCTCCCCGGAGGAGGTGAAGGACTGCCTCTGCCAAGATGGCAGCACCGATGGGCAGGCAACCCTCGTCGATGTCAAAGCGTGGGCTATGGTGCTGACGCTCATCATCCTGCACTTTGGCCCCCAATATGAACATAGCGCCCGGGGCCAGCGCGGAGAAGAAGCCGAAATCTTCAGAGCCCATTTCCAGTTCCAGATGACCGACACGGTCGGCGCCCAGGAGACCGCCAGCAACCTGGCCGATGAGCTCAACCACGTCTGGATCATTGGCCATGGGGGGATAACCGATGACGATGCGATGGTCAAAGTCGCCGCCCATGGCCCGCGCCACACCCAGGGCCCGTTCGATCTCGCTATGCAGGAGCTGCTGGGTTTCTGAACTCGTATAGCGAATCGTGGCCGAGAGCTCTACTTCTTCTGGAATCACATTGTTGGCCTGTCCACCGTGGATAGAGCCGACACTGATCACGGCAGGGCGGTTCGCCGGCACGCGGCGCGCCAGGATGCCATAGAGGGCCAGTACAACATGGGAGGCGATATAGATGGGATCGACGGTCGATTCGGGTTTGGAGCCATGTCCTCCCCGGCCGAGAATGGTTGCATAGAGGGTGTCGACGCCAGCAGCAGCCGGGCCGGCAATCAGTCCGATGTCGCCCACGGGCATGGACGAATCGACGTGCAGGGCGATGATCGCGTCCACGTTCTCCATCGCACCATCCTGGATCATCCGGGGAGCTCCGCTTACGCCTTCCTCGTCCTCGATCTCTTCGGCCGGCTGGAACAGGAAGCGCACCGTGCCGGCAAAGTCTTGTGCATGCAACAGGGTGGCAGCACCGAGCGCGCATGCGACGTGGGCGTCATGTCCGCAGGCGTGCATCACTCCGGGAACCTGTGACGCGTAGGGCACGTTGTTCTGCTCCTGAATGGGCAAAGCGTCCATATCGGCGCGAACGGCGATGATCGGCCGCCCGGTACCAAGCTCGGCGACGACTCCCGTGCGGCCTACACGGGTCCGCACCCGGTAGTTCATGGCCTGCATTTCTGCGGCAACTCGCGCGCCGGTGCGGGATTCTTCAAAGCCGAGCTCTGGATGCATATGTAGGTCTCGGCGCCATTCGATCAACTGATCCTTGATTCTCTGCGCCTGTCGAAGCATCATGTTACCTTTCTTATGGTTCACAGAACAGGCTTTGTTGACACTATCTGAGCGTGGAAACCAGTGCATCAATGCGCCCCAGGCCAGCGCGCAGGTAGTCGTGAGGCAACCCAAAGCTAATCCGCAGGTGGTGGTCGAGCCCAAAGTGATCACCGGGAACAATCAGCACGCCTGCCTCACGCATGAGGCGGTCTACCAGGTCCGACGAGTTGATGTCAAGATCATAGTGCACAAAGGTGATTGCGGCTGCCTGGGGCGGGACCAGAGAGAAGACGCCGGGGTGGCTCGCGAACCAGGCCTCCAACACAGGGTATCCGCGCCGGATATAGTCCCGCGTCCGCCGGATCAAGCGCGGCCGCACCTCTTCCGAGAGGGCGATGGTAGCCAACTGGTTCGACAGCATCGTAGTGCTGATGGTGGTGTACTCATGGCGCGCCCATAGCTGATCGACGGTATCGGCCGGCCCCACTATCCATCCGATCCGCAGGCCCGGCAGGCCGTAGGCCTTGCTGAGGCTGTTCATCGCCAGCAGGCGGTTGTAGCGTCCCCAAAAAGAAGGGGTCTCGGTGTCAGTGAACTGCTCGGCTCCGGCGTA
>Ga0114946_10002000_pt1 | contig 13999 bp, 12 predicted proteins | sample WalLakDeSediment_FD_88676 | JGI IMG/M metagenome (GOLD analysis project Ga0114946, IMG submission 88676) | Lake sediment microbial communities from Walker lake, Nevada to study Microbial Dark Matter (Phase II) - Walker Lake 11/02/13 Deep Sediment | ecosystem: Environmental > Aquatic >...
GAAATTGCGGGGATTCAATCATGTGTTTCTCCTCTTTTGCAAGACTATAAGCAAACTAGAGAGATATGTCGGTAAATACAACGGGAACAGGGATGTTTATCCGCAAAGGAAATATTGTGCGAGCATGGACGAGGACGAGCGAGCATGCGCGAGATGCAAAGTACCCGCTGTTGCTACCAACAGCCAACAACTCAGTGGCACTTGCTGTCAGCGCGAATGGAGCCTAGTGCCCTCGGTTCGCCATCAACCGAAGACTGTTTCCGAGTACGGCTATACCAGTGTCCGATTTCTCCGGCCGCGCTGATATGCATCTCTTCCTTGCCGTGTTCGTCACCTGCTCGTTCAACATCCGGCAGTACTTGTCGCTCACCTTTCAATCACCTGGGTTTCGACTGCCGGACGACCGATGATACGGCGAAACCAAGCTGCGATCTGCTTGGAGGACATGTCCATATACGCATAGAGTGTTGGCACGATCACCAAGGTGAGGAATGTGGACACGGAAAGTCCGGAAATAATCGCGATTCCGAGCGGACGCCAGAAATCACTTGAAGCGGCTCCGATAACAATCGTGAACTTTCGCCAATCGATGTCCACGCCCGTGGCAAGTGGCAGCACACCGAGAATGGTGGAGATCGCCGTTAGTACTACGGGACGAAGACGTGTTCGACCAGCCTCGAGCAATGCCTGTTCGAGAGGCAATCCTTCGTCCATTTTTCGTTTGGCGAAATCCAACAGCACGATGGCGTTTTTCACGACAATGCCTGCCAACGCGATAACCCCAACTCCGGTCATGATGATTCCGAATGGAGTACCTGTGACAAGCAGCCCGAGCAGCACGCCGATAAGTGAAAGCAACACGGAAAACATTATGACGAACGGCACTTTCACGGAATTGAATTCGCTGACCATGAGCAGGAAAATCAACATGATGGTGATGAGCAGCGCCTTCGATAGAAATGCCGCCGCCTCCTGCTGCTCTTCCTGCTCGCCGGAAAAGGTAATACCGTAGCCCTCGGGAAAGGGAAATGCAGCAAGACGCGCTTGCACGTCTTTGAGCACGTCATTTGCCAAGCGCCCCTGTGCATCGCCTGTGATAGTGATGACACGCTTGTAATCTTTACGTCTGATATCGGTCACGCCTGTGCTTTTTACCACATGAGCAACGGAACTCAGCGGAACGGAGATCAGATGCCCTCGCTTGTTCATGAAGGTAATATTGAGATTCTCAATGTCCTCGGTCGAGCGTCGGTGTTCCTCTTTGAGCCTGACGGAAATCTTGTACTCGTCCTCACCAACTCTATAGCTGGCGGCTTCGGTACCGTTTATGGCGGAACGTACCGTGCCGCCGATCTGAGATGTTGAAATTTCGAGGAAGGCAGCTTTTTCGCGATCGACTATCACCTGGATTTCCGGTTTACCCGCATTATAATCATCGTCCAGATCCACGAGTCCGGGCACAGTTTCCACTGTCCGTTTTATCCGTTCCGTCAACGCATGCAATTGCGTGTAATCCTCGCCGGAAACCTCTATACTTACGGCTTTACCGACGGGCGGTCCCATCTGTTCGAGTTCGACTGTAATGTCGGCGCCCGGAATGTCACTCACCGCTTCGCGAATTTCCTCGACGGTAATGAAAGAATCCTGTGCACGTTCTTTCTTCTCGTAGAAACTCAACGCGTAACTCGCCTTGTTCGATATACTGGAACCACCGAAGTCGAATGGATTATTTGACGCACCGACATTGGTAACACGGAACTCGATATCATCGAAACCCTTGATGGAGCGTACGTTGCGCTCAACGATTTTCGCGGCTTCATTCGTCACTTCCAAAGGGGTCCCCGGAGGAGTGCTGATCTGTAAGGTTACATTGGATGGCTGCGTGCTCGGGAAGAACTCCACGCCCTTATTGAAAGCAGCGAATAGTGCGAATACGAACACGAACAAGCCCGCTGTGGCGAGCAAGGTCTTACGCTTGTTTTTCAACGACCAAGCCAACACGTTCACGTAATTGTGTTGCGCGGCCGGGAAGAACTTCTCGTCCACCCAGTGATACACCATGGTGAACGGATTGAATTTGCGCCAGACGGAGGGATGTTCCACGGCACGTCTGACCTTCGCGATTTCCTTTTTGTAATTGATGAATTTCGATCCTTGAACTGGACTGATGATGAACGCGACGAAAAGCGACGACATCATCGTGGCGATGAGCGTAATAGGCAGATAGCTCATGAAATCACCCACTATGCCAGGCCAGAACAGCAGTGGCAGAAAGGCGGAAATCGTCGTCAGCGTAGCTGTTGTCACCGGAATTGCAACTTCGCTCGTAGCCTTTTTCGCAGCGGTGATCAGATCCTCGCCGTACTCCTGCTGATGTCGATAAATGTTTTCTATTACAACCACGGCGTCATCCACCACAATCCCGAGTACGAGAACAAGCGAGAACAGTACGACGAAGTTCAAGGTCACCCCCATGATCGAAAGCACGATGAAACCCATGAACATCGACAATGGTATTGCTGTACTGATGAGTGCGGCGTTCTTGACACCGAAAAACATGAATAACACGATGATAACGAGAAACATCCCCGTCATGATGCTGTTTTCCAATTCGTAGACGCTATCCTTGATCATGATGGACATGTCATTCGTAATGTCGATGTGTATACCAGCGGGCAGTCTTTCCTTAACCTCCTCTACAGCAAGTTTCACCTGTTCGGCGATGCGTATGAGATTTTCGCCCGCACGCTTTTTCACCGGGATAGTGACGACCTGCTCGCCATTGAGTCGGGCGTAACTTTTTCTGTCCTCGAAGGCGAAGCGCACATCAGCCACGTCACGCAGATAGATGGGGTATCCGTTGCGCATCTTGACAACAATATCCCGCAACGGTTCAGGATGCTTGTACTCACCTGGAATTCGAACAGTAAAATCCGTTTGACCATTGTCGAGCGACCCACCCGGAATCGTGATATGCTCGTTGCGTATGGCGTCGATAATATCCGTGAAACTAACTTCATAGCCCTTCATGCGATTGATATCGCAATTCACCTGTACTTCGGGTTCTAGCGCACCCATGATATCGGCGCTAAGTACTCCCGGAATACCCTCCACGCTGCTTTGCAAATCCTTTGCGATTTCCTTGAGTCTCGGCAACCCGACACTGCCACCGATATTGACATACAGGATGGGAAATTCGGAAAAATTGATCTCGGAGACGATGGGCTCGAGAATATCGGTCGGCAGCTTCGGGCGCGTCGAACTTACTTTGTCGCGAACGCGACGCAATGCCTCATCAACGTCAATTCCCGTTTCGAATTCGATGAAAATCGTCGAAAGACCTTCCTTTGAAGAAGAGCTGATCGTCTTGACGTCCTTGAGCGTCTTGAATTCCTGTTCCAAGGGCTGTGTGATCAAGCCCTCCATGTCAGCCGGGCTTACACCGACGTACGGAACAGATACGATGACGTATGGAATTGTGATGTCCGGTGCAGCCTCGCGTGGCATGTCCGTATACGCCTGAAAGCCGAATACGAGTATGATCAGGACGAGAATGTATACCGCGACTCTGTTGTCGACGGCGGTATTCCATATTTTCATGTGGCGTGTATCCTTCTTTTCAGTCCGCTGATCGGTGTTTGACCGTCACAGCTTGGCCGTCCGCGACGCTTCTATTGCCGAGCGTGATGAGTTTGTCACCCACATTCAAGCCTGAAGCGACGAGCACCTTTCCCTGGCTGCTGCCGCCAATGCTTATTACTCGCTGCCTGGCGACGTCATTATCCACGATATACACGATATACTCATCTATATCACTTTTAATTATGTGGTCCTCTCGTATCACGATCGATTCACTCCGAGATTCAAGCGTGACACGCATGGCTGCGATCATGGCTGGTTTGAGTTTTCCTCCGGCACCGAGGACCAGCACTTCGACGGGAATCGTCCGGTTGTCGCGATTCACCGCAGCACCGATGAAGGACACAGTGCCGGAGAAGGAATGTCCCGGAAAGGCATCGACAGTGAACTCCACCTTGTCGCCGAGATTGAAATTCCCCGCATACCGTTCTGGTACACCGGCCTCGATTTTCAGCCGCTCGGTGTTGACGACATGCGCGATGGGCTGTCCCGGAGCGCTCATCTCACCGGCTTCGACATATCGCATATTCAAAACACCGCTGATCGGGCTTCTCACTCTTGTACGCTCAAGACGTTCGCGACTAAGTTCCATCTGTGCTTTGGCGGCATCGCGCTGGTATTGGAGCGTTTTCAACTGCAATTCGGATATTCCTTGCTGCTCGTACACCTTTTTCTGTCGTTCGAAATTGGTCTGCGCGATGTTGTACTGTGCCAGCGCGGCGTCGTAACCCGCCCGGTGCAATGCGCTGTCGAGCTGAACAAGTACCTGACCCCGAGTTACTGTCGCACCACGCGAAACAAGCCACTGCAAGACGCGGCCACCTTCATCGGAGGGAACCTTCACATCCTCGAATGACGCGACGCTTCCAGTAAGCTGCAAGGTTTCCTGATAATCGCTCGGTGTTATCTCAAGAACGCTGACCGTCACCGCATCTTTACGGCCATTGCCGTTCAGAGATTTATTTCCTTCCGCCGCACTGTCGCCACAAGCCGATATTGCTACAAGCGTTAGCGGCAGCAAGGCAATAAATGTAAGTATCGAGGCTTTCATAGCTGATTCTCTGCTGTATAATGTTTAACCACTATTCCTAAGGATGATGTACGCTGAGCATGTACTCAAGATCGGCTTTCGCGACAAGATAATCGTACACTGCCTGGACCCTATTCACTCTCGCGCGCATCAGCGCCAAATCGGCGTCATTGATTTCGAGTTGCGTCCCAGCGCCACTTTGGTAGCGAGTCGTGGCTATTGCATATCCTTTCTCGGCCTGCTCGACGGTCATGCTCTGCGAATCGATGCGCCGGCGGGCCTCCTCGAGCCGATACCGAATGTTTTCAATATTCGTCGTCAGCGCATCCCGAGTCGCGCCAAGCTGTTGTTGCGATTTCATGTGCTCAACCCTCGCCTGGTCCACACGTGCAGTGGTCTGCATACCGTTGAAAATGTTCAGACTAAGAGCAAGTCCGATTTGCGATGAACGGACGAAATCGTTGGTTGACAGATTTCCAAGATGTTCGTTCTGCGCCTGCCATTGATAATCGCCGAACGCCGCGAGTGTAGGAAGAGATTCCGTCCGATATATCGTGATGAGTTGCTCATTCACCCGTGTTTGCTCTTCCAACGCACGCAACGAAGCGTTTCGCTCAACAACAAGTCGCGCCGCGTTGTCGAGTAAACCGTCATCATTTGGGATCGAATCAAGCTCTCCTCGCGGGTCGATGCTTTCCGTCGGCGAAAGTCCGAGAATAAGTTTCAATCCGTTCATGACCAGCAGCACGTTGCGCTCAGCTTCTATGACGCTCGGACGAATGTTGTCCGTCTGCACCCGCGCGCGTATCAAATCATATTCGGATACGATTCCCTGATCGAAAAGCAATCGAACATTTTCCAGATTCCGTTCCGCATTTTCGAGACTGGCTTGTATCATGCGATGCACATCTCTGGCAAACAGGACACCGTAGAATGCTTGCTTCGTTTCGGTGACGGTTTTGTTATAGGCCTCGTTGTACAAGTGCTTCGAGGCTTCGCGATAGATGCGTGCCGTTCCGACACCGGTAAACACAGCGGCGTTGAATAGAATTTGCGTCGCCGTGAAACCGAATTGATAGGAGTTGTCCGATCCGATTTCTATGGGAATGATGCGCCCGCTTCCGGGATTCTGGAAGTCGGGAAGAAAAAAGACCGGTTTTTTCAAAGCCCGAGTATACGTTCCCGATGCACTGAGATTCGGCAACGCAGTCCCGTACGCTTCGTTGACGAGATAATCCGCTTTGTCCATCTCCAGACGGGCCATGATGAGTTCGCGATTGTTCTCCACCGCAATACGGACGGCATCATCGAGTGTTAACACGCGGTTCTGCGCAAATCCCGACGCGGGCACGACGAATGCAAGCATGCCGATCAACAGTGTGCTCTGTACTAATCTGTATGATCTACAGTGAATACTTCGAGAAAACGAGTTCATTCAATACACCTTATTTCAACGAGACTTGTTTAATAACCCAAAGAAAAACGTTCGGTCAAGAATCTGAAGACACTGTTCGATTTCGCACTCGATCACCTCGTCATCCATAGCCAATCGGAGCACTCCATCGCTGATAACATGCTCATTGTCTACGGCGACAGTGGATTTGAACAGCGAGAACACCATTGCGAGGAAAAGAAACGCAGTTGTCGTCTCGGGCAAGGGATCAATGTCCCCAGCTCGAATGGCACGCTTGATCGGTTCTTCGACTATCATGACCAAATTAGGAAATAGTGTCGCAAGCTGGGAATTCTGATCCACTTTATGCAGTTCCCGCATCAGAAGACAGTAAATGCCGATGTTTCCGAACAGGTGGCGCAACAGCGTTCGCGCGAGCGCCGTGTAGCTTTCCTTCAGTGTCAAAGCATCATCCGAACAAGCATGTGCCGCAATTTGTACGAATTCATCGAAACTATCGGCGATCACCGTTGCGAACAATTCCTCCTTGTTCTGAAAGTAATTGTACAGAGTCCCTTTACCGTACTCTGCGCGGTCGGCGATTTCATCGAGTGTCGCAGAGACAAAACCACGCTGAGCAAACACCTCCCGAGCAGCATTGATGATTTCCTGACGCTTGAAACGTCGTTCGCGTTCTTTCCTGCTCATGTATGTGATTCGTTTGCCATAATGTTCGAACGTTGCGAAGCGACCAAGCAGTTCCCGAGGTGAACAAGGCGTCATTTTCATGACCTTCGGGTCACTTCTACGTTCAGCTTACTCAAATGTTGCGTCTTAAGCAATGGAAAAATTCGATCCGTATCGAAATTTCCGTCGAGAGGTGAAACATTCTCGATGAAATGCATCTCAAGGAAGCAATTGACGTCAGCTCCATTCGACGGCTTCGCAAGAATCGGAGATCATCATCGTAATATTCTGGTTATTCTCCCAAAGTGGATTCAATAGCGAATATCCACCGTTTCTCGATAGCATTGATGCGTTTCCACATTCCTGCGTTCGAATGCTACAAACTTCGAGGGTTCTCGAAACCCGTACTCAGCACACGCACAGTGCCCGAACGCTGCGTGGCATCGTCACCACGAAAACACGAAACGCAGCTCGTCGGTTTTTCCATAGCGAGCGATCAGCTCGGGACGCATGGAGGGAAAGAGCAATATTGCGGATTGCAGTCTCTCGTTGTGATCCCGGACGAACATACCGGCCTGTATGGCACTCCAAATCCGATTAGCTACCATACCGAGAATGAAAAAGGATACTGCGTTATGCATCTTGTCGGAAAGAATGCGTCTGTCTTTGTAGTACATTCTATTCTCATCCGAATCCCAACTCCATCTGTATGCCGGTATGTCGGGATAGACGTCGTCGATACGACGTTCCACGAGTCGCTGATTATTGTAGTCGTACAGATCGGAGTAATTCTCAATGTTGACAAAGAATTCATCGTCCTTCCCCACTGGATCGATACCCGAATGTTGCACGGCATACATGCGAGCGTCCCTGGAAATCCAATTACCGTAACTGTTCACGCCAAGAAGCCCGAGCCATAAGGCAGCTTCTGTTGCGAATGGATAGACTCCCCTGTCGAAGCGGCCCGCATATAATTCGCCCATGCCAGGGAGCAGCATGGAATACAGAATCCCGAGGTTGCGGCTCTTGCTCTCTCCTCCCGCGTCGCTGGCGAACGAAAGGTTGCTATTTCCGTCAACCGATGTCATGCCCTTGAGCATACGCTGATACAGCACTGCATAGGGAATATCCGCCTCGTCAGTCCGAGCCGACTGCGCGACTAATTGAATTGCACACAACGTCATGCAACAGGTGATAAGAATAGTCCGGGAGATAGAACGCACGATGTATCCTCGATTATGTGTATCCGTCACAATGTAGGGCGTCAGCTATTTAAGCGCAATGCAGTGAAAATCCCCTAGTCTTTACGCACGCGAGCTGCCGCATCGACTCCGAATCAGTATCCGGATACGATGAGCTTCGAAGCCTCTGCCGAGTGAAAACTAAAGCCTTTCTTTCGTAATCGGGCGATCTCCTCATCAAGAAATGACATGACGCCATCACGTAGTTCTATCACACCTACGGCAGTGCCTTCGCGGACGGACAACATGGCGATGTCGTTCATGCGAGCGCTCATGACATTACGCTGCGTACCGCGATCGATGTAGTTAAGCAGAGAACTCTCGATTTTATTCAATCCCTGTGCGCGCATTCTCTCGTCCACCATTCTCGCGAAGACGCCGGGTGCGCGTTCCGATGTCACATAGTAGTAATTGCAATCCGGAAAGTTCCGCACGATGTATCGCACGTGTATGGTGAGTTCTTCGTCCCGCATATCCTCGGCAAGTTCGAAACGCGAATCAAGCACACGTGCTGGTCTGAGATGAATGTGAAGGACGGATTGCCGACCTGCTTGTCGCAGCCGCGCGTGAATCGGTATACTCTCCTTTCGAGGTTCGATAATACATGCTATCTGTTCGCGCGATTGAATATACCGCTTGATTTCCGATTCCGGTGCGGATTCGATTCCGTCGACAAGTAGAACGATTCGACCTGCTTGTCGCCGAACTTCACGCGTGGGCATGAACAGCAAGGAATAGCGTATGGTCCCGCGGAAGCTGAGATGAATGGTTGTGTGAGAATCCCTCGCGTTTTCAATCGCGAACACTCTACCGTTAAGCCCTTCTACAAGATTCTTCAATTCAAGATTGACGGACGCGATGGAAACATCATGTGGCGTCTTGATCAACCATAACCAACGGACATGGCCTGTATGCTCGAACTCGATACTCCGTTTGCGAATCCATTCCGGTAATATGCCGAATCCATCCAATACACGCAGCGCATCCTCTTCAAGGCTTTCGGCTGATTGCAGGTCACGACGTTCCTGCATGCGCGTGATGTTCGGCTGTACGAGTATTACATAGCGTTCCGCGACGAAGATGCCAACAATGAGTACAGCAAGAATTCCCGCTATCCATAGCCGAACGCGGACGCCTCGGCCACTATCCTGATGTTCGTCGATCGACTGGAGCACATCGTCACTCGAGTCGTCGAAACCGTTATGACTCATGTTCCCGAAAAATTCGGCTTCCGCTTTTCGAGAAATGCGGCTGTTCCTTCGCGGAAATCATCCGTTCCGCAGGAGATACCAAACAATGCGGCTTCGGCTGCAAGACCCTCGCGCAGACCCATTTGCGGAACACAACGGAGCGCCTGCAATGCGAGACGAACCGCAGGCTGACCCTTACTTCTGATAACCGAGGCAATGCGAAGGGCCTCGACAAGTGCTTCTCCCTTCGGAACGATGCGATTCGCCAAACCGATGCGGTGCGCCTCGGCGGCGTCTATTGCTTCACCCGTCAGAATCAGTTCAGTCGCTCGGCCGATACCGACGAGGCGAGCTAGGCGCTGCGTTCCGCCATAACCAGGAATAACTGCAAGATTCACTTCCGGTTGTCCGAATTTCGCGTTTTCCGAGGCAACACGAATATGACAAGCCAAAGCAAGCTCGCAACCGCCGCCGAGAGCGAAACCGTTCACCGCAGCCACGACGGGTTTTTCGCACTGCTCGATCATGTTGAACACACCTTGTCCGAATAACGCGAAGCGCTGTCCGGACACGGCACGTTGATCGGCCAGTTCGTTGATGTCCGCACCTGCAACGAAGGCTTTTTCACCCGATCCAGTAAGAACGAGCACGTCGACGGCAGTATCCTGTGCTGCACCGGTGACCGCTTGCCGCAATTCGGTCAGAGTATCATGATTCAATGCATTCAGTTTGTCAGGCCTGTTGACGGTGATCACCACCACCCCGTCTTTGATTTCGTACAAGAGATTTTCGAATACCATGGGACGCTCCAAGTGTATTGACGAGAACGTTGCAGTCCAGTATTACGCGACGGCACAGGTATAAAATACTGCCTTCATGGTTGAAACCCAATGCCGAGATACTGCGTGCCGCCCAAGTCCGGATGATGGCGATAGGAGACATCAACAACGAATCCCGCATGCCGGATCCCTATTCCGAAACTCGATGTGAACGGTTCGACGGTTGCACCGATGCGAAATACCAGCACATCGACCGGCTTGTATTCCACTCCTGTTCGCACCGTGAACGGCCAGCGCACGTCTTTTTCCACCTCTACAGTGAAGAGCGCCAGAGAATCCAAATTCCAGGATATGCCTGTGGATACGACAAGTGGCAGGCGATCACGAACAGTTGCACTGATAGACGTATGCGAGATGTTGGAAACGAGCGCACCGAAACTCACCCCCTCGTGCAGTGCTATCGCCATTCCAACATCCACCTGTGGTAATGACGTCGAGCCGTAGCGTTCTATACTGATACACAGCAAAGCGGCACGTACACCAAGCGCAACCCCGCCATCCACTTCCATTCCGAAAGAGAGCGCCGGTGTGGTTTCTCGGTATAGAGACGAGCCGAAATTACTGATAGCGAACATCGCACCCGCTCCGGCAACATGTTGCGCCCACACTATTCCGGAACTCTCAAGTTCGCGCAAACCGTAACGAGAAGGGGTCCAGACTATCGACCCACCGGTTGGCAGCCACGCAAGCAAGGCCGGGTTCCACGCGCCTGCCCAGGCGTCATCAGGAATCGAAACGATGCTTCCGCCGAGTGCACTGCTGCGCGCTCCTCTATCTCTCCCCTCGCCTCCGGCATGCGCGGTGTTGAACAATAGTGTGATGGAGAGGAGCAAAATACATGCCTTGCCATGCCTGAGTGAATTTTCTATTTTGATGTGATGTTGCGTATTCATACTGGTAATTCTCCCATGATAAAAATGTTGTGTTCGGCTTTCGCCGTGTTACTGTTGACGCTTTCCTCTCCCGCGCAAGAGATCGAGCTTACTGTGGATATGACCATGGATGTCCTGACGCCGTCGCAGAAGGATTATCTCTCTGAGTTCAGGCAGAACATTCTCGACTACGTCAACGACTATCGCTGGACCGATGTGGATTTTTATGGCGACCAGATTCCAGTGCGCATGAGCATCAATTTCACTTCCGGCACTGATGGAGGCGAGTTCGCCGCCCAGGTCGTCATCGATGCGCAACGCCGCATCTGGAAGGACGGGCGGCCCACGCAAGCGACATCTCTGATGTTTCGCATACTGGATACGAGATGGTCGTTCAACTACATCAAGGGTACACCTTTCATACATGATGATTTTCAATACAATGAAATCGTGAGTTTCATCGATTTCTACATGTATCTTGCGCTGGGCATGGATTTTGACAGCTACGAGCCGTTGCAAGGTTCGACATGGTATCAGAAGGCCTTGACTATCGCGCAGCGGAGTCAAACGGAACGACAAGCACAGGAGTGGCGGGGTCAGAGCAATGTTTACAGCCGTATGAACTTCATCACCGAACTGCTGAATCCACAGTTCGAAAAATTCCGCACAGCATTGTACTGGTACTATTACGAAGGACTGGATTTTCTGGAGACCGACCCCAATCCCGCACAACGCGCCATCGGGCGTGCTCTCGAAGACATAGCGGACATTCTTGCCCGAACAAGCGGCCGTTCTCTCGTTCTTACTATGTGGCTTGAAATTAAGAGCAACGAGTTTTGTCGCCTGCTCGATGGCTATGGCGATCGCGCGAAAATCATGAATATTCTGATGTCTGCGGACCCTCCCCGATCCGAGGTTTACAGGCAATGCGCCTTCTAACATGCTCTTCCCCGTTGCGTTTGTTAGCGATTACCGCCGGATAGCGGATTAATCATACTCCCTTGAACATCTCAACCAATTGCTCCCTGCTTTTCGAGCGAGCAAGCGAGAGCATCAGTTTGATTCTCGCCTTCTGTCCGTTAAGATACTTTGCGAAAATCACACCGGCGGCGTGCAAATTGCGACCGGCACCGTAATACCCGTACACGTCGTCTGTTGCACCACGCGGGCAGCGCGAGACGAGGACGACGGGAATATCCGCCGCGAGTACTTCCAGAACACCATCGTACGCTCGTGGCGGCACGTTACCTGTTCCCATGGCTTCGACCACAAGTCCGCGAACAGCGTGTTGCACGCAACTGCGAAAAGGCACAATGTCCATCCCGGCGTAACATTTTAGAATATGCACCGGCTCTACAGGCTCGACAAAGCCTGTATGATCGTGAATGAACGGTTTCCTGAGGAACACCGGCCTCCCCTCAAATATCCTACCCAACGGTCCGAAATCAAAGCTCATGAAGGTGTCGCGCTGCAATGTGTGCGTCTTCGTGACCTCGGCAGCGGCGTTGATTTCACCGCTGAGGCATGTCATCACACCGAGACCCTTGAATTGCCCGGACCGGATAGTCATGACTGCATCGCGAATATTTGCCGGGCCATCCCAATCCGCATCATCGCTGTGATTCATGGAACCCACAAGTATAACCGGTTTTTCCGTGGCGAGGACGAGATCGAGGAAATATGCCGTCTCTTCCAACGTGTCGGTGCCATGCGTGACTATAACACCTTCCACATCCCGTCGCTCCGCCTCGGCGGCAACGATACGAGCGAGAGACAACATCATGGCGGGAGTCACATGCGGCCCCGGGTGCTTACCGAATTCAGTACACGTTATTTGTCCCGTGATAGCATCGTCGCGCATGCGCGCGAGAATTTGATCTCCTGAAAGTGATGGGATTGCTGCACCGGTCTCCGCATCAAGCGTCATGGAGATTGTTCCGCCAGTGAAAATCATTGAAATACGATTCATATCATGACTCCGACATAGTAACCTGCCGACGCGCAAGCAAGGCGAGAGGTGTCTGAATACGCAGCGTCACGAACATGGAGAACGGCCAGTTGCTGCTCCGAACACGAAACGCCATTTCCCCCGGGAGACCAGTCGGGACGATCACAAGCATCGTGCTGTCTTCGTTGTACTTCAATACGGCAAGATTCACGCCCTCGAGCACCTCGCAAGCAATACGCTGTCTGGACCATGGCACGCGGCTACCGCTGCGACTCACACCGAAAATGCTCATCGAAGCGGAGGCTTCCGAATCGGTGAATAACGTCGGCGGTTCGACAAATACTTCGTAGCTCACAGGAACGAAGAAATTTGTCCACGCAAGCGTTGCGGCACCGATGATGGTTACAGCAACAATGATGTAGAAGAGCTTCCGTTTCGAGTCCTCGGCATCCGCCGCTTGTCTTTGTTCTTCAGTGTTCATTTGCTAATGGAGAACATCATTGTTCGATTGCATCCCTTCGTATAGACGTGCGGTTAAACCTATGGCTTGCCGTCATTGTCCAACACCGTAAGCTAGCATGTACCAGAACACAAAAACAAGGAACGTAATAATGACCAGACATTGTATTCTCCTACTCGCTGTTCTACTGTTCCCACCTCTGCTCTCAGCACAACCACGTCCGGATCTTCGCAAGGATTTGGAGGGACTTGAACTCACGGCCGAACAACAGAAAAAAATCAAGGATATCGTACGTGCGCAACGCAAGCAGATGATTGATCTGCGTGCATCCATTCAGAAGAAGCGCATTGATCTCAGAGCCATCACGGACAGCGAGACGCCTGATCGCCGTGCATTCGAGAATTTAAGTAAAGAAATTGCGGATATTCAGCTCCAACAGCGTTTGTTACTCTTTGATAGTCGGAATGACATTTTGAAAATTCTGACTCCGGAACAACGGCAACAATGGAAGGAAATACGCAGCACGGGTTCAGATCGTTTGCGGGACCGCATTGGTAAGCACCGAGTGCAGCGTGACCGGAACTGATAGCATAGAAGAAGCACAAAATCAGGCCGGTACTTTTCAGATGACAGAGAGCGGAGAGCAGTGCGGTGCTAATCACTATATCCGCACGAAAGATACTGCTCCGACAAATGAGCA
>Ga0114946_10002001_pt1 | contig 13992 bp, 9 predicted proteins | sample WalLakDeSediment_FD_88676 | JGI IMG/M metagenome (GOLD analysis project Ga0114946, IMG submission 88676) | Lake sediment microbial communities from Walker lake, Nevada to study Microbial Dark Matter (Phase II) - Walker Lake 11/02/13 Deep Sediment | ecosystem: Environmental > Aquatic > Freshwater...
ACGTCAGGGCGCGCCGCTCGGGCCACGCGAAGCGGCCGCGGTTATCCCCAACCGCGGCCACTTGTCCCCACACAGGACCGACTTATCCACAGGCGGGCGCCTAATCGGCGTACAGCCGCTCCCTCAGCTGGAGGATGTTCCGCCGCAACTGGGCGTCGCGTTCGAAGAGGCGGGCGATCTTGTCGCAGCCGTGCAGGATCGTGGTGTGATCGCGCCCGCCGAGCTCCGCGCCGATGGCCGGGTAGCTGGCCTGACAGGCGTCGCGCATGAGGAACATGGCCACTTGGCGCGGCTCCGAGACGCGGGAGACGCGGCTGCGACCCGTGAGGTCGGCCTCCGACACGCGGTAGAACTCGGCCACCACGCGCAGCGCCTTGCCGAGCGGCGGCGGCTTGCGGCGCACCATGTAGTCGGCCAGCGCCTGGCGCGCCGTCTCCTCCGTCAACTCGGCGCGGTTGCACTTGGCGAACATCACCACGCGGTTGAGGGCGCCCTCCAGCTCGCGGACGTTGTTGTGGACCGACTGGGCGATGACCTCCAGCACCGGCGCCGGAAGGCGCGTGCCGTGCTGCTCCACCTTGGCCCGCAGGATGGCGATGCGGGTCTCCAGGTCGGGAGGCTCGATGTCGACGATCAGGCCCCACTCGAAACGTGAGCGCAGCCGCAGCTCCAGCGTGGCAATGGCCGACGGCGGCCGGTCACTGGTGATCACGATCTGGCCGTCGCCGTCGTGGACGGTGTTGAAGGTGTGGAAGAACTCCTCCTGGGTGCTCTCCTTGCCGGCTATGAAGTGGATGTCGTCCACCAGCAACATGGTGCAGGCGCGGTAGAAGGCGCGAAAGGCCTCGGTGGTGTTGGAGCGGATGGCGTTGATCAGGTCGTTGGTGAACTGCTCGGACGACACGATGCGCACGTCCGCCCCCGTCTCGGCGGCCGCGTGACCGATGGCGTGGAGCAGGTGCGTCTTGCCGAGGCCGGCCCCGCCGTAGAGGAACAGGGGGTTGTAGCGCGCCGCGGGCTGCTCCGCCACGGCCTGGGCGGCCGCGTGGGCCATGCGGCTGCCCGAGCCCACCACGAAGGTGTCGAACGTGTAGCGCGGGTTCAGGCGCATGCCGCCGCCGCTGGGACCGGCGCGCGGGGCCTGGTTGAACGGCAGGGCGTCCTGGACGGCGGCGGAGCCGTTGAGCGGGCGCTCGGACAGCGGATTGACCACGTACTGGCAGTCCAGCCGCACACCGGACACCCGCTGTACGGTGTCGCGAACGGCGGTGTCCAGGCGCCGCTCGATCCACTCCTTGGCGCCGGAGTTGGGCACGCCTATCACCAGGCGCCGGTCGTCAAGCTCCAGGGCGTGCGATGTGCGCAGCCAGGCGTTGTACGTGCTGCGCGCCATCTGCCGCTGGAGCTCGGACAACGTGGACTGCCACAACTCCTGCGCGGACATCCCGAACTCCGACATGAGCCCTCCTCCCCTCGCGGCCCGGTGCCCGCGGTCGCGCCTGACGAGCGGGCGGCAACGGCCGGGCGCCGGCGCCAACCCATGATGGGTTCGCGCACGCGTCGAGCATGCGCCTACCGCGCGGGCCCCGGGCAGGGGGCCGGTTGACCTAGAGCACTATTGGACGATCGGAGCCGCCACCTACGCCCACCGCTGGCCCGAGGGTCTTGGGCCCGCGTCCCCTGTCCGCGCGACGCCGCCGCGGAGCTGCCGCCGGCGCGTCGCTCGTTCGTGATCGCTTTCTGGCAGGAGCCCCGCAGCCGGCCGCGCTGGCGGGCCCCGCCGGCGCGCGCCGCTGCCTCGCGCGCGCCCTCGATCCATGTAGCCCTGTTGGCGTTGGCAAACGACCGTAACGCATTCTACGGCATGGCCCGGCGGCGCCGCAAGTGCCCGGCAAGGCGCCGGAACCGTAGGACGCCCGTTCGCCGCTAGCAGTGGGCGGTGGCGGCGGTCGACGGCGCTACGGGTGGTGGTGTTCGGCCCGTGTGGCAGGTCGTTTCCCAAGTTGTGGTCCCAGTTTTAAGCTGTGTCATACATGAAACACCGCGGCGACCAACGCCGGGTCGGGCTGCCGGGGCAGGGGCGGCCGCCGTTGCGGCAGGCGGCCGCACCGGTATAATACCGGCTTTGGCCGCCCCACGCGCGCGCCGCCGGTAGGGTGTGGCGATGCCGCGCGGCGCTGCAGGAACACGCCATCCAGCCAGCAAGACAACGGAAGGAGGGGAACGGATGACGTCGCCAGGGAACGGTGACGGCAACGGGTCGCCCGAAGTCATGATCGACGTGCGGCACCTGACGCGGTACTACGGTCCGGTGCCCGCGCTCGACGACGTGTCGTTCCAGGCGCGGCGCGGCGAGATCGTCGGCTTCCTGGGGCCCAACGGCGCGGGCAAGACCACGGCCATGCGGATCCTGACCGGGTTCATGCCGCCGTCCGCGGGGCAGGCGCTGGTTGCCGGGTACGACGTGGTGGAGCAGTCGCTCCAGGCGCGGCGAGCGACCGGCTACCTCCCCGAGAGCGCGCCGCTCTACGCGGACATGACGGTCTACGGCTACCTGGACTTCATGGCCAAGCTGCGCGGCGTGGCCGACCGCAGGGACGAGGTGGAGCGGGTGATGGCCCGCGTGTCCATAGACCACAGGGCCGACGACCTGATCTCGCAGCTGTCCAAGGGCTTGCGGCAGCGGGTGGGCATAGCGCAGGCGCTGGTGCACAACCCGCCGGTCATCATCCTGGACGAGCCCACCATAGGCCTGGATCCGCAGCAGATCCGCGAGGTGCGCGGCTTGGTGCGGGAGCTGGGCGGAGACCACACCATCATCCTGTCCACGCACATCCTGTCCGAGGCGGAGCAGATCTGCGACCGCGTGCTCATCATCAACAGCGGCCGTATCGTGGCTGCCGACGCCCTGGAGCGGCTGGCGCAGCGCGGGCACGGCGGCGAGATCCGCTTGGTCGTGGGCGCCGATGTGGACGATGCCGCGGTTGGCGCCTGGTTGACCGCGGTGGAGGGCGTCACCGAAGTCTCGGTGGAGGGCGACGGTCGCTTCCGGCTCGGCGCCGATCGCGAGCGCGAGACACGCGCGCGCATTGCCGGCGCCGTGATCCAGCGCGGCTGGCAGCTCTACGAGCTGACGGCGGTGGAGCTCACGCTGGAGGACATCTTCCTCCAGGTGACGGCCAGCGAGCCGGCCGCGCCCCACGGTGAAGGGCCCGGCGACGGGCCGGACGCAGACGAGGCGGCGGAGGCCGGCACCTGGGACGACGGGCTGGCCGAAGACGAGGCGGCGGAGGCCGGCACCTGGGACGACGGGCTGGACGAAGACGCGGCGGGCGGGGACGGGCACGAGGACGACACGGCGCACCCGGAGACCGAGGGCAGCGCCGGTGACGAGGAGGAGGATGGCGATGCGTAACCTGATGGCCATCACGCAACGCGAGATCGGGGCCACGTTCGCCTCGCCCATCTTCTGGGTCGTGTCGGCGGGGTTCCTCGCCTTCTACGGCCTGGTGTTCGCCGGCTACGTCGGCCAGGCCCAGCCGGTCCAGGCCTCCATGCGGCCGCTGCTCCAGCTCATCGGGACCGTCCTCTTGTTCGTGACGCCCATCCTGTCCATGCGCCTCCTGGCGGAGGAGCAGCGCTCCGGCACGCTGGAGCTGCTCATGACGTCGCCGGTGCAGGACTGGCAGGTGGTGACGGGCAAGTGGCTGTCGGCCATGGTGGCGGTGACGCTGATGATGGCGCTGACGCTGGTGCACGTGCTGGTCATGCTGAGCCTGGCCACCGCCGGCATGGACTTCGGGCCGCTGTTCAGCAGCTACCTTGGCATCCTGCTCCTGGGCGCGGCCCTGCTGGCCGTGGGCACGCTGACGTCCGCGCTGACCGAGAACCAGGTGGTGGCCGCCTTCCTGGGCATCATGCTGGTCATGGTGCTCTGGTTTCTGCCGTTCCTGGCCGAGGTGCCGGGCACCCAGACGGCGCTGGGCAAGGCCATGGCCTACACCGGGCTGTCCGAGCACTACCTGAACTTCGGTCAGGGTCTCATTGACTCGCGCGACGTGGTGTACTTCGTCACGTTGACCTTCGGCGCGCTGTACCTGGCGGCGCGCGTTCTCGAGACGCGGAGGTGGCGCTGATGCGGCAACGACTCCATGAGCTCGCTCCATACGCGGCCTGGCTGGGCCTGTTCGTGATCCTGGCCGGGCTGCTGCTGCCGTTGCTCACCAGGCAGACGGGCGCCACCGTGCCCGATCAGCTGGGCCCGGCGCTGATCGTGGCCGGTGTGCTGCTGGTGCTGGCGTGGCCGCTGCTGCGACCGGACGAGGTCCGCGAGGCGCTCGGCGGGCGGCGGGCCCGCTTTGGGGGCAACGCGCTGCTCCTCGTGGTCTCCGTGATCGGCGGGCTGGTGGTGCTGAACTACCTGTCGTCGCTGCGCTACGCCATCACCGACCTCACCAGCAACCGCCAGTTCTCCATCTCGCGGCAGACCATCCAGATCCTGGACGACCTGTCGGACCGCGATGAGAAGGTCACCCTGACCGCCATCCTGCCGGCCTACGAGCGCACCACGGCCGAGGACCTGGACCTGCTGATAGACCGCTACATGGCGCGCAGCGGCAACATCGAGTACCGGCGCATAGACCCGCAGGTGGACAACCTGGCGCTGCTGGGCCTGGCGCAACGGCTGGAGCTGGGCCAGAGCGTGCCCAGCCGGGCGCTGGTGGCCGAGATGGCCGACCGCAACACCATCGTCTACTCCGGCTTCGACGAGCAGGCGGTGACCGAGGCCATCGTCAAGGTGATGCGCGCCGAGACGCGGCGGGTGGTCTTCACCACCGGCCACGGCGAGTACGACCCGGGCGGCGGCGGCGAGCGCAGCTACTTCAGCGTCAGCCAGCAGCTGGAGAAGGAGGGCTACGCCGTCGACACCATCAACCTGGCCACGGTCACGGACACCCTGGGCGCGGATACGGCCGACGTCTTGGTGGTGGCGGGGCCGCGCCAGCCCTTCCTGCCGGCGGAGGCGCGCCAGGTGGCCGATTTCGTGGCCGACGGCGGGTCGCTGCTGCTGCTCCTGGATCCGGCGACGGACGCCGGCCTGGACGCCGTCACCGCGCCGTGGGACCTGCAGCTGAACGACGACTTGGTCCTGCAGCCCAACGTGTTCGGCGTGGGCGCCTCGGTGGTGGTGCAGGGCGATGCGTATCGCTTCCACTCCATCACGCGCGATCTGAAGAGCCTGCAGAGCGTGTTCCCGGGCACCCGCTCCATCGAGATGGGCGCGCCCGTAACGCCATCGCTGCAGACCACGGACCTGATCACTCTGGACGGCCGCGAGTGGGGCGAGACCGACCTGGACGGGCTGTCACGGGGCGAGGTGCGGCAGGACGAGGGCGACAACGCGCCGCCGCTGACGCTGGCCGTGGCCGGCGAGCACTTCGGCTCCGGGCTGGAGGAGGAGGACGAAGCCGCCGGTTTTGGGCGCATGGTGCTGTTCGGCACCGCCAGCCTGGCGTCGGACGAGATCCTGCGCTCGTTCCCGCCCGGGGCGGTGGCCAACTTCGACCTGTTCCTCAACGCGGTCAACTGGCTGGCCCTGGAGGAGGAGCTCATCAGCATCCGGCCGACCGAGCCCGACAACCGCCCCATCCAGCCGCCGTCCAACCCGCTGGGGATCTTGCTGCTTACGGCGGTGGCGCTGCCGCTGGCCGTGCTGGGCGTCGGCAGCTGGATCTACTGGCGGCGACACTAGTGCGGTCGATCTGGAGGAGGTCTAGGTGAACCTTCGCTTCACGCTGATCCTGTTCCTTGCGTTCGTCGCGCTGGCGGTCTTCGCGTTCACGCTGCGCGACACCGAGTCGCGGCGGGTGGGGCCCGGCGCGCCCACCGCCACCCCCGAGGCCATCCTGGAGCTTGACCCGGCCGACGTGCAGGAGGTTGTGGTGGAGGCGCCGGCCGGGTCCTACACGCTGCGCCGCGTGGCCGGCGGCTGGGAGGTGGACGGCGAGGCGGCCGGCACGGAGGTGGACGGGGTGGTCTCGTCCCTGGCCAACCCGCCCGTGCTGCGCGTGTTGCCGGAGACCCGCAGGCCGGAGGACTACGGCTTCGACACCCCCACGTTGACGGTGACGCTCAAGACCGCCGCCGGCGACGAGCACGTCCTGGTTGTGGGTGACGACGCGCCGGCCGACCCGCAGGTGTTCGTGCGCCTGGCGGAGGGCGGGCCCATCGTCCTCATCAGCAGGTACGACATCCAGCGCTTGAAGGACTGGCTGGACACGCCGCCGCTTGCGCCCACCGCCACGCCCACGCCCACGGAAGAGGCCGAGGCGCCGGACGAACTCGAGGCCGAGGCGCTGGTTGAGGAGGACGAGCTCGCGCCCGACGCGCCCGACGCGGACGAGGACGACGCCGGCGCTACGGGCGGCGCCGAGGACGCGCCCAGCGAGGAGGAAGCCGCAGCCGCGGACGAGACGCCGGCGCCCACGCCCACGCGCACGCCGGCCGCCACGACCGCGCCGCGGACCGTCACGCCGACACCGTGAAGCACGGGCGGCGCGCGCCGGCGGTACGCGCGCGCCGCCCGTACACCCGCCGCCCAGGAGGCCATCCATGGGTCGCCACACAGGCATCATTGCCCTCCTCGCCCTGGCCGCAGCCACCGCGTGCTCCAGCACGCCGCCTACCATCACCCCCGGCCCGCCCACCGAGGACCCGCTGGCCACGGAGACCGCCACGGCTCTCGCGGAGCCGTTGACCGTGGAGGTGCTCAACACCGAGGTGGCCGTGGCCTTCGAGCGCGTGACCTTCCGCATCCTGGACCGCAACGGTCTGCCCATCAGCACGTCCACGGAGGTGGAGGGCGTGTTCCACCGCGTGGCCGAGCTGAGCCCCGAGCAGCAGCTGGCGCAGCGCGTGGCCAGCGGCAACGCGTTCTACTTTGGGGCGGACATGCCAAGCGGCGGCACCTGGGTCGTGTACAGCGAGTTCAACGCCTCCGGCACCTGGTGGCTGGAGGTGTTCGCCAAGCGCGGCGACTGGACGGGCAACGGTCGGGGCGCGCTGGAGGTGGTGGCCAGGTCCGGCATGCCGGTGGCCGGTGACCGGGCGCCGGAGACGGACACCCCCTCCGCGGCCGCGGGGCTGGCGCTGGACGCGCTGACCAGCGACGAGCAGCCCCTGGCCGACCTGTACGCCCAACCGCTGGCCGACGTGCTGGCGGCCGGCCGGCCGGCCGTGGTCCTGTTCGCATCGCCGGCGCACTGCGAGGACCCCGCGTGCGCCGTGACCTTGGGCCAGTTCAAGACGGCCCACGCCAACATGGGCAGTCGGGCAGCCTTCCTGCACGTGGAGTCGCGCGACCTGGACGACCCCGCCGCCCTGTCCGCCACGGCGCGGGCCTGGGGCCTGGAGGGCGAGCCGTGGACGTTCGTGGTGGACGGCCGTGGCTTTGTGTCGGCCAGAGTGCAGGGCGAGCTGTCCGCGTCCGAGTTGCAGCTGCTCCTGGACACGCTGCTGCGCTGACGGTGCCGGCGCCGGGCGTGCCCCACCGCACCCGGCGCCGGACCGTTCTTAGTCAGCACTCACTTGTATGGCGTACAAGAACCCTTCGTGGTGCCTATCATTGCTTGGCGCCGCGGGCTCCACCGCGCGTGGACGGATGCGGAGGCCGCGCATGGGCCAAGCGAGCAGTTCCCAAAGGAGAGTAGGGGCCACGGCCGCGCGGGCGATGCTCGTGGCCCTCGTCCTCGGCGCGGTGGCGCTGTGGTGGGTCGCCGGCCGCGCCGGCGGGCCGGGCGTGCCGGAGGTCACCGCCGACGCGAGCTTGTGGCTGGTCTTGCTGACCGGCCTCTCCGTGGGTGGCCTGTCGTGCCTGGCGGTGCAGGGCGGCTTGCTGGCGGCGCTGATTGCCGGCCGCGAGACGCGCCTGCAGGGCACGGCGGCCGGTCAGCGGGAGCGGCTGTTGCCCATCGGCCAGTTCCTGGCCGGCAAGCTGGCGGCCTACACACTGCTCGGCGCGCTGCTGGGCGCCTTCGGCTCCAGGATCCCACTCGGCGCGCAGGGCTGGCTGATGGTCGCGGTGGGGCTGTTCATGCTGCTGGTGGTGCTCCAGCTCTACGACGCGCACCCGCTGCTGCGCCGCCTGACGTTCTCGCCGCCCAAGTCGGTGCAGCGGCTTGTGCGGCGCGAGTCGCGGCGCGCGGACGCGCTGGGTCCGTCCCTGGTGGGCGCTCTGACGGTCTTCGTGCCGTGCGGCGTGACGCTGGCGATGCAGTTCCTGGCCGTGACGTCCGACAGCGCGTTGCGCGGAGCCGCGATCATGGCGGTGTTCACGCTGGGCACCATGCCCACGTTCCTGCTGGTGGGTGCGGCCGCCTCGCAGGTGGGCCGGTCCGCGTTTGCGCTCTTCAAGCCGCTGGCGGCGGCGGCCGTGGCGGTGATCGGCGTCACCACCATCATCTCGGGCATGCGCCTGCTGGGCGTGGGCGTGGTGCTGCCGGGCGGAGTGCCGACCGCGGCCAGCGTGGCGGAGATCGAGCGGCCGGCGGCGGCCCTGGACCGATCGCCGGCGGTGGCGCCTTCGTCCGGCGGCCGGACCCAGCTGCAACAGTCCGCCGTCCAGGAGGCCGTCGTGCAGGTCAGCACCGGCGTCTACACGCCGTCGCGGGTCGTGGTTCGGCCCAACGTGCCCACCCGCCTCACGCTGGTCACCAGCGACACAAAGGGCTGCATCCGGGCCTTCGTGATCCCGTCGCTGGGCGTGGAGCGGCTGCTGCCGGCCACCGGCAGCGAGGTGGTGGAGTTGCCCCCGGCGGCGCCCGGCCAGACGATCCCGTTCATGTGCAGCATGGGCATGTACACGGGCGTCATCCAGGTGTCGGAGTCATGACGCTGCAGCGACGCACCTTCCGCATCGCCGGCATGCACTGCGCGTCGTGCGCCATCACCATCGACTGGGAGCTGGAGGACATGGACGGCGTGGTGGAGGCCAAGACCTCCTATGCCCACAACTGTCTGACGGTGGTCCTGGACCCGCTGCTGGTGGGCGAGGCGCAGATCATGGACGCCGTGGCCAGGGCCGGGTTCGCGGCCACGCCGGAGCAGGGCTGACGCTCCGGCCCCAGCCCCAGCCCCGTCCGGCCGGGCTTGATGGGCAGGGCGCGGGCGCCTATACTCCTGGTAGACCCCTCCCCCCGGGGGTGGGGCCGAGGAGTTCCCCATGAGCGACAAGTCGGTGACGCTGCCGATCGAGGGCATGACGTGCGCCAGTTGCGTCAACGTCCTCCAGAAGGGCCTGACCAAGCTGCCCGGCGTGCACGAGAGCCGGGTCAACCTGGCCACGGAGATGGCCACGGTAACGTTCGACCCGGCGCTCGTCTCGCGGGACGACCTGGTGGGTCAGGTGCGGCGGCTGGGTTACGACGTGGCCGGCGAACGGGCCGCCGAACGGGCCGGCGCTCCCGCCGGGGGCGCCGACGCGGAGTCCGCCCACGAGGCACGGACGCGGCGCGAGCTGGCCGCGGTGCGCCGCAAGATGCTGTTCGCCATTGCCGTAGCTTCCGTGATCATGGTCGGCATGGCCCGCGACATGCTGGGCTGGACGTTTGTCCCGGCCCAGCTTGCCAGCCCCTGGCTGCAGCTGCTGTTGGCTACCCCGGTGCAGTTCTGGGCCGGCGCCCAGTTCTACCGCGCCGCCTGGGGCGCGGCGCGCAACTTCAGCGCCAACATGAGCACCCTCATCGCGGTGGGTACCTCGGCGGCGTACGGCTTCAGCGTGTTCGCCATCGTGGACCACCGCCTGGACCTGGGGCTGCTGCCCATGTCCGGCGGTCACGCGGGCCCGGAGCTGTACTTCGACACGTCGGCCATGGTCATAGGGCTCATCCTGCTCGGCAGGTACCTGGAGACCCGGGCCAAGGGCCAGACCACCGCCGCCATCAAGCGCCTGATGGGCATGCAGGCCAAGACGGCGCGGGTGGTGCGCGACGGCGCGGAACGGGACGTGCCCATCGAGCAGGTGGTGGTGGGCGACGTGGTGGTGGTGCGGCCGGGCGAGAAGGTGCCGGTGGACGGGCTGGTGACCGAGGGTCGGTCCGCGCTGGACGAGTCGATGATCACGGGCGAACCCATCCCGGTGGCCAAGGGCCCGGGCGACGAGGTGATCGGCGCCACCCTCAACAAGACGGGCTCGTTCCGCTTCCAGGCCACGCGCGTGGGCCGGGACACGGCGCTGGCGCAGATCGTGCGGCTCATCCAGGAGGCGCAAGGCTCCAAGGCGCCCATCCAGCGGCTGGTGGACCAGGTGTCCGCCTACTTCGTCCCGGCGGTGATCGTGGTGGCCATCGTCACGGGCATCGTGTGGCTGCTGGTGGGCCCGGAGCCCAGGTTGAGCTACGGCCTGGTCACATTCGTGACCGTGCTGATCATCGCCTGCCCGTGCGCCATGGGCCTGGCCACGCCCACGGCCATCATGGTGGGCACGGGCAAGGGCGCGGAGGCCGGGGTGCTCATCCGCTCGGCGGAGGCGCTGGAGACGGCGCACAAGATCGACACCATCGTGCTGGACAAGACCGGCACCATCACCGCCGGGCGGCCCAAGGTCACGGACGTGGTGGTCCTGTCCGGCGTGAGCGACGCCGGCGGCGCCGCGGCCGCGGGCGCCGCGGACAGGGTGCTCTGGCTGGCGGCTTCGGCGGAGCGCGGCAGCGAGCACCCGCTGGGCGAAGCCATCGTGGAGCACGCGCGCGAGCGCGGGCTGGAGCTGGCGGCGGCGACCGACTTCCAGGCCATTCCCGGCCACGGCGTGGAGTCGACCGTGGACGGCGTGCGGGTGGTGCTGGGCAACCTGAAGCTGATGCGTGACCGCGGCTGGGTGGTTCCGGGCCTGGAGGCGCGCCTGGACGCGCTGTCGGACGCCGGCAAGACGCCCATGCTGGTGGCGGCGGACGGGGAGCTCATAGGCGTGATCGCGGTGGCCGACACGGTCAAGGAGGGCTCGGCGGCGGCGGTGCGGGACCTGCGCCGCCTGGGCGTGGACGTGTGGATGATCACGGGCGACAACGCCCGCACCGCCCGCGCCATCGCGGCCGAGGTGGGCGTGGACAACGTGCTGGCGGACGTGTTGCCGGAGGGCAAATCGGCCAAGGTCAAGGAGCTGCAGGCCAGCGGCCGCGTGGTGGCCATGGTGGGCGACGGCATCAACGACGCGCCGGCGCTGGCGCAGGCCGACGTGGGCATGGCCATAGGCACGGGCACGGACGTGGCCATGGAGTCGGCCGACGTGACGCTGATGCGCGGGGACCTGGACGGCATCGTGCAGGCGGTGCGGCTGTCGCGGGCCACCATGCGCACCATCCGCCAGAACCTGTTCTGGGCCTTTGCCTACAACGTGGCCCTCATCCCGGTGGCCATGGGCATCCTGTACCCGTTCTTCGGGCTGCTGCTGAATCCCATCATGGCCGCGGGCGCCATGGCGTTCAGCTCGGTGTCGGTGGTGGGCAACGCGCTGCGGCTGCGCAGCTTCCAGGTGTCGGGCGCGGGCGTGCCGCCCGTCGGCGCGCCGGCCGGACGGGCCGACCGGCGCCGGGCGCTGGCCGGCGCGGCGGCGGCCCTGGCCCTGGTGGTGCTTGGCGTGTCGGCCGTGGTGGCGGTGCGAGCGGCGAACGGCGACGCCGGCGCCGAGGTGGCCGCAGAGGACCACGCGACGGGTACCGAGACGGCCGCGGACGCGGACCACGAGCAAGAGCCGGCGGCTGCGGAGGGGGACGCGGCGGCGGTCGTTGACGACCACGACGCGGCCTTGGACGACCCGGCGCCGGCGGCTGCCGCGGACGCGACCGACCAGGGCGCTGCGGGCGCGGAGGGCGCCGCGCCCGACGAGCACCTGCGGCGCATGGCGGAGCAGTTGGACACGCTGGGCGCCTACGTCGGCCTGCTGGAGGAGCGGGGCCCGGCGCTGACGGCGGCAAGCGCGCGGCCCGACGAGCGCGAGCTCACACTGGCGCGGGACAGGATGTACGCGGTGGAGGCGCAGGCCACCGAGCTGCAGGCGCTGGTGGAGGAGCTGGCGGCGGCGCTGGCGGCCGGTGGGGCAGCCGATGCGGAAACCCTGACGCTCCTGACGCAGCTGCGCGAGCGGCTGGCCGTCATGGCCATGGAGGCGGCGGTGGCGGTCAACGCCTTCGACCTGCTGCTGCGTGCCGGGACGCCGGCGGCGCCGCTGTCTTCAGCGCCGTCTTCAGCGCCGTCTTCGGCGCCGGCTTCGGCGCCGGCCGTGGAGTCGCCCGCGGAGCCGGCGGGGCATTAGCCCGGGAGTTCCTGAGCCCGTAAGCGGGTCTCCGGCCAGGCGCGGCGGCAGCGGGTTGCTCCCGGCGGCATGGCCGCCGAGGCGGATGCGTGGGCTGCTCGCGGCCGCTACCGCCCTCGCACGGCCCGTGGAAGGTACAGCGAGGCCCCCGGCACGGGCGCCGGCGAGACTGCGGGCGTTGCCGTGGCCGATGCGGGGGTCGATGTTGGCGGTGTGAGACCTGGTGACGGCGTCGGGCTCGGTATGGAGGTGGGCAGCGGCGGCGCCGGCTCGACCACGAGGTCCATCGTGCCGGACACCCGGATCACGGGCAGCTGATTGCGCACCGAGATGCCCACGGTCCGGCCTTCCGTGAGCAGGTCCCTGGGCACGGCGGCGCCGAGATGGCTCGCGTCCACGAACTGCGTGGACAGAGGGAGGCCATCCCACAGGACCTGGGCGTCCGGTGCAAAGGAAGCGCCCCGCACGGTGAGGACGACCGGTCCGCTGCCGGCGACCACGCTGCCCGGGTCGATGGCGAGAATCACCGGGCGCGGAGCGTGCACGAGGAACGTCGCGGCGTTGGACGGCGTCAGGTCCGGCCCCGGCCCACGCACCGTGACCTTCACCGGCCCGGGACCCGACAGATGCGCCGCCGTGACCGTGGCGCTCACGTGCGTGCCGTCCACCACCACCGTGTCCAGCGGGGTCCGGTCCCAGAGGGCTACCGTTCCGCTGACGAAGCCGCTCCCCCGGACAGCCAGCGTGAAGCCCTCGTCGCCCACGGTTGCCGAGGTCGGCTCGAGCGTCACCAGCGTGGGTCCGGCGCCGAGGTCGGCGGCAGCCCACGACGACGGATCCTCGCTCACCGCGCGGGATGGCCAGAAGCGGTCATCCGCTGCCGACGACACGGATGTGTGGGCGAGCGCCAGGCCCACCAGACGGTCCCAGCCGCCGATTGCCCGGCTCTCGATGCGCATCTCGGCGGACCACGAACCGCCGGCCGTTCCCAGGCGAACGACAAGGCCCTGCGGCTCGGCCGGCCCAAAAGCACCCTCACCGTCGCCTCGCTGCAGGGCCGTGCTGCCGTCCTCAGCCGCCAGGAACCGCACGTCGCCAACCTGCACGGCCTTGTCCCGAGAGTGGTCGGCGTCGAGCAGCAGCTGGGCTGCCGAGCCGCCCGGCAGCGCGCCGCGGGGGAGTCCAAAGAAGCAGGCCCAGAGATGGTCGTCCGTGCGCAGCAACCGCACGGCGCCGCCATGGGCGCCCGGCGCCGCGGGAAGGACGATCACGGCTCCGTCGGCGTAGGGCGCATCGTCGCACTGGCCGTCCAGGGAAGGCGCCGCGGCGCGCGGCACGACGAGCGGGGCCACGAGGATGGGCACGGAGGCGACCGCCTCGTTGCCCGCTGCATCCCGAGCGGTCAGCGTCACCGTGTGATCACCGGGCGTCAGGCCCGGCGCAGCTGACGACACGCCCGATGCGACGGCGAGGCCGTCAACCCGCCAGACGAGCGCCTCGCCGTGCAAGCCGCCCTCCTCGGGGTCGACTGCGGTGCCCAGGAGCGGCACGGCCGCACCGGCGAGCACCACCTCGTCCGGCAGCGGCGCGCCGATGGTGACGCGCGGGGGCCGGTCGGCGACCGTGAACGGGGCCGACACGCCGACCGCCGTGTTGTACCCGTCGCCGGCCAGGACTCGGACCAC
>Ga0114946_10002003_pt1 | contig 13983 bp, 12 predicted proteins | sample WalLakDeSediment_FD_88676 | JGI IMG/M metagenome (GOLD analysis project Ga0114946, IMG submission 88676) | Lake sediment microbial communities from Walker lake, Nevada to study Microbial Dark Matter (Phase II) - Walker Lake 11/02/13 Deep Sediment | ecosystem: Environmental > Aquatic >...
ATATTAGCCGCCAGACCCGGAATAGGAAAGACTTCTTTTGCACTTAACATCTGCCAAAACTTAGCGGTAAAGCATAAAAGATCGGTTGGTTTTTTCTCTCTTGAAATGAGCAAAGAAGAACTGGTTGACAGATTGCTTGTCTCACAAGCGGATATTGATGCCTGGAAACTGAAAACAGGGAAGTTATCGGAGGAGGATTTTACTAAACTCTCAAATGCGATGGGGGAGTTGGCGGAAGCCCCGTTTTATATTGACGACACCCCTGCACTTTCCATATTGGAAATGAGAACGAAAGCAAGAAGACTTCAAGTGGATGCTTCGGTTGAATTGATTATAGTTGATTATCTTCAGCTTGCAAGAAGCCGGCAATTGGAAAACAGAGTCCAGGAGGTATCCGAAATTTCCCAGGGTCTTAAAAATTTGGCCAGGGAATTGAAAGTTCCCGTACTTGCGGTATCTCAGCTGTCAAGGGCGGTTGAGCAAAGAGGATCAAAAAGACCCCAACTTGCCGATTTAAGGGAATCGGGAAGCATTGAACAGGATGCGGACGTTGTCATGTTTCTCTGGAGAGAGGATGAAGAAGATTTGGAGAATATCGAACTTGATGTGGCAAAGCACAGAAACGGTGCCCTTCGATCAATAAAGTTAAGGTTCAGAGGAGACAGAATCAGGTTTTACGGGAGGGAAGTTAAAAGGGAAAAGTAATATTTTTTACTTGTGCCGCGGGACGGAGTCGAACCGTCACGAGCGATTAAGCTCACAGCTTTTTGAGAGCTGCGTGTCTGCCAATTCCACCACCGCGGCGTGTAGGGTAAGTGATATTTTATCACAGATAAGGTCTATATTTACAATGATTGATGCAACCGAATTGAAATCGGGAAAAACATTTCTTTTTCAGAACGTTCCGTATGTTGTCGTTAAGTATTTTCATCAGAAAATAGGCAGGGGAGGAGCTAATGTAAAACTGTCTTTAAGGAACTTAAAAAACGGAAATCTTGAAGAGAAGACCTTTAATTCAAACGCAAAGGTAGAAGAAATCAGTGTTGTAAAAAAACAACTCCAATATCTCTACAGTGACAGTGAAAGGGCTTTTTTCTCGGATCCGGTAACTTTTGATCAAACCGAAATATATTTATCCAAGATAGCCAAAGAAATTGAATTTATAAAAGAAGGGGAGACAGTCAGTGTTCTTTTTTGGGAAGAGATACCTTTATCCATTGAGATTCCTCCCAAGGTTACAATGAAGGTTAAAAGCACATCCCCCGGAGTGAAAGGCAACTCCGCAGCCAATATTTACAAACAGGCGGTTTTGGAAAGCGGCATGAAGGTGAAAGTTCCTTTGTTTATCGGTGTGGGGGAAGAAATCAGAATTGACACAAGAACAGGGGAGTATGTGGAGAGAGCAAAAAAAAGCTAGAAATAGATCCAGAAAAAGCAAGATGCTATGGTTATGACTTGAGTTAAAAGCCCGGGTATTAAGGAAACATCACACTGTATTGATTTTTGGAAACCTATCCACTTTTTTATAAATTTACTTTTCAACCCCAAGAAAAAATAAGGTCCCTCAATCACATCAGGCAGAACGGATGCAAAACAGGCAAGTATTATCCACACGGCGTGGGAAAAGTCGGAAGAAGCGCTCGTTGCAATGAAAAACCCCGACCCCAAAGAAAGCATGACATCGGCGATCACGATATTAGTGCTTGTTCTGGTTACTTTTTTATACTTTTTAACCTCGGTGTTTAAATGGGGATTCCAGTGGGGTACCTTTTCAAGTATAAAATGAGAAGAGAATGCGAGGGGGATGGAAATGAGGGGATTGGGAATTTTAACCGCAATAGCCGCTCCTACAAGTACGTGGGGTGTTTCAAGCACTGTATTTGGTATAATAACTTCCGCTTGCTTGAAAAGTCAAATGTAAAAAAATGGAGGAATTGTTAATCAGGATATTATTCATTATTTCAGGGAATTTCCTTTTTCTTTATTTTTTCTGGGACAGACTCAAAGAGGATTATACTTCAGATTTTATCTTTTCAACCGCATTTTTTATAATCACGGGGTTTATCTTAGGAAGCCTGTTGGCAAGCATTTATTTTGCCCCTTATTGGTTCTGGGCCGGTTTTTTGGGTGTTATGACGGGTGTTTTATACGGAATTAAAAAATACAAATTTAAAGTGACGGAAATAACAGAAGCTTTAACTATTGCCTTTTTACCCTGTATGATGCTTTATTATGTTTTTGATTCAATAGTGAATAAAAACACTGTTTCACTTTTTGCTTCCGTTGTCATGGGTTTATTAATGATATTGTTTTTTATTCTTCAGAAACATTACAGAAGATTTACCTGGTACAGGTCCGGACGGGTGGGGTTTGCGGGATTGTCCGTTTTGGGATTGTTTTTTTTGATAAGAGCCGCTGTTGCGGTTTATTTCCCTTTTGTGCTATCCTTTGCTGGAAGGCACGAGGTATACCTCTCGTCCTTGGTTTCATTCATTCTTTTTATGGGAGTATTTAATCTTTCAAGAGGGAAGGCGTGATCTATGAAAAAAGACAATAAAAAAGAAAAAAAGTCCAAAAGTAAAAAAATGAAAGTGATGGGAAGGGGAGGCCAGATTATCCGCTTTCCTTCTAAACTGCTTATACCGGTGGCGAATTTTCTTCGTTCAAAACTTAAAAAATTGGAAAAAAGGAAAAAAGATATTGAAAGTGAAGATCCGTTCAGTGATACATCAAGGGTTTTGGATAATGCGTCTCCTGATACCGATGCAGCCGAGCAGTTCGGTCATGCAAGGACATCGGCGATAAAAGAGCAATACGAAAGAAAAATAATCCAAACGAAAAAGGCTTTAAGCAGAATTAAGATAGGTAAGTACGGAATTTGTGAGGATTGTTCAAAAATGATAGACACGGACAGGCTGGTTGTTTATCCTGAGGTAACTCTTTGTGCCGTCTGTCAGGAAAAAAGGGAAGAAAAGCAATAAAGTTTTTTTTGAGTCTTCGATCGGGATTTCTTTTAGTGTTAAACTTAAACAATGGAAAAGCCTTGTGTAGTGCATGAAGATGACTCCTTGTTGGTTTTAGATAAGCCGGCAGGGTGGATAGTCAATGAAGCTAATACGGCAAAGTCTCCCGTTGTACAAAAATGGCTTCGTGATAATTTTAATTATACTCTTTCTGGAAGCCGGTTTTACCGTTCGGGTATCGTGCACCGTTTGGATAAGGAAACAAGCGGTGTGTTGCTGGTTGCAAAGGAAAAGAGTGTTTTCTTATATCTCCAGAAACTATTTAAAGAAAGACTTGTGGAAAAACACTACATTGCTTTGGTGCATGGAGAAGTCGAAAACAATAAGGGAGAGGTTGAGGCCCCGGTCGGACGTCTGCCGTGGAACAGGGAACGCTTCGGCGTGTTGCCGAGAGGAAGGCCGGCGGCTACCTCATTTAACGTATTAAAAATACTTAAAGACCAAAAAGGGGATATGTACAGCCTACTTGAGTTTCAACCTAAAACAGGAAGAACACATCAGATAAGAATACACGCAAAGTACTTAAATCATCCGATAGTCTCAGACACTTTTTATGCCGGAAGAAAAGTAGCCAGGAAAGATAGATTATGGTGCTTAAGACTTTTTCTGCACGCAGAAAAGATTATTTTTAATCATCCGGAGTCTTTAAAGAAAGTGTGCTACAAAACCGGACTTCCTGTTGATTTAAAGTCGGCTTTAAAAAGTTTAAGTGAGGTGCCGATACGACGGGAATCTGACTAGAAAAATGCCTGCCCGAAGAAAAAACAGGAAATCAGAGAAAAAAAATCCTTCCGGTAGAAGGGCTATCCGTTTATTTGCGGTTTTTTTCTTTTTTTTAGCTTTTTTGGGGTACTTTATCCTTTCAAGAGGGGAATGGGACGGAAAAAACAAACTGGCCGTTGTGGTGAACGGTGATGATGAGGTCAGTGTTATTGTTTTTGACCCAAAATTGGAAGAGATAAGTAAAATTTCAATTCCGGGCAATACACAGGTTATATTATCAAGGCAATTCGGTTTCTGGATGGCCGGAAGTATCTGGCGCCTGGGAATTAATGAGGGATTGGACGGAAAACTGTTATCCGAAAGTGTTTCAAGATATTTCAGGTTTCCGGTGTTTTTGTGGGCTGATAAACAGGCGCTTTCTTTTTACAAAGGAAATGTTTTTGATCTTACAAAGGCAGTATTTTCTCCTTACAAGAATAACTTGTATTTAAAAGACAGACTGAAATTGGCTTTATTTTCAATAAAAGTCAGGGACAGAAAAAAAACGGATATTAATTTAAGTGATACATCATATCTTAAAAAAACCACATTTATGGACGGCAGGGAGGGTTTTGAGAAAACCTCTTTTATGCCTCAGAACATCGCATTGATATTCTCCGAGCCTGTTATTGCGGAGAAGAATTTAAAAATGGCGATACACAATTCAACCGGAAATATGCGTCTGGCGGAAGAGGTCGGAAGTTTTCTTGAAATATTAGGAATAAAAGTAGTCTCAGTCACCAAACAGGAAAATGAAAATATTGATTGTGAAATTTCAGGAAGCAGTAAGGAGGATATTTACAGAATTTCAAAATTCCTTTCATGCGATATAGTGAAGGATTTCAGCGAGGGTAATTTTGATATAGAATTAAGGCTGGGTGAAAAGTTTGCAAAAAGATACTAAAATGCCATCCTATTCTTCCTCTTCTTCATTGGGTTCCAATATTATATCCTTTTGGTGAACGAAATTAGGCGGTGTGAATGAGATGTAATCGATTTTTTCCGCTGAAAAAGAAGGGATATCAGACAAGTCCTTTGATCTTTTTGTCTCTCTTATAAAAACCTTGACCTCATTTTTATCCGTTGATTTTATAAATGCTCTGTATTCGTTACCATGTTTGATAAGCTTCCTTAATTTAGCTGAAAGATCATCCGGTAAACGTCCGATATAATCTTTATCTTTTGTCGCAACGGATATCTTATGGGAATGGGTGTTTAAAAATACCTCATCACCCGCATCCAATCTTGCACAGGCTTCCTTACAGCCCAGATTAATAAGAAGAACAACTTTAGTTTTTCCGGGCTCTTCGAGAAATATCTGCGGAGGAGGGGGTCCCGGTGAAGAGATATTGCTTTTTTTCAGGGACTTCCACTTTTCCAGGGATTTGGTTGCTATCGAGTTATAGGAATCAAAATCAAGCACCTTAGTTGCATAAATCCTTGCCTGTTTGAAATTTCCAGTTTCGGCGTAAGCTTTTGCCAGACGGTTGAGGGAATCAATATCTTTAGGGTTGTCTTTGAGAATCTTTAGGTTTATATCAACGGCTTCTTGCCAGCTTCCTTTTATGGCGCAGGAGATTGCTTGTTGGGCAAGATTATCATTCATTTTACCGATTGATCTGTTTAATTAGTGTTGCTGACATTGAGTATAATAACCAGAATCAACTTGTCAAGATTTAATTAAACGCAAAAAAAAGGTTTGTAGTATAATTAGCTGTCAATAAATTAAAATTATGTCGGGACATTCAAAGTGGTCAACCATAAAAAGAAAAAAAGAAGCCACGGATATGGTCAGGGGCAAAACGTTCTCCAAAATATCAAGACTTATCTCCGTTGCTGTAAAAACCGGAGGAGGGCCTGATCCTGACACAAACCACAAACTGAGAATGGCCATCGATGCTGCTAGGGCTGTTAATATGCCCAAGTCCAACATAGACAAAATACTTTCTAAAGCTGAAAGCACAGAAAAATACGAGGAGGTAGTGTATGAGGGTTTTGGTCCTTCAGGAATTGCTGTTATGGTGGAAGCAACAACCGACAACAGAAACAGAACAGCACAGGAGATAAAAAGTTTATTTGAAAGGGGAGGAGGGCAACTTGCAGGACCGGGTGCTGTTTCTTATAACTTCAAAAGCAAAGGAATGTTATTAATTAAAAAAGAAAGTAATCCCGAAGAACAGATGCTTAAAATAATAGATATGGGAGTAGAGGAACTTGAAGAGTCGGATGAGGGGATAGAAGCTTATGTAAAACCTGACTTATTGGGTCGAGTGAGGGAAAATCTCAAAAAAGAAGGGTTTAACATTATCAAAACAGAGCTTATCCAAAAACCGATAAACTTGAAAATAATAACTCAGGAAGACATGGCACGGAAGGCTCTTTCCTTTTTAAACATGCTTGACGAGCATGATGATGTACAAAATATATATACTAATGTGAACATTGTTGACGATATATTGGATAATATTGCTTCATGATTGCCAAATATATATGAGTAAAAGAAAGCGATTCGTAATTACTTCTTTAATATTATCTCTTGGCTTTATAGGAATCGGATTTATGGGTGACCAGTATAAGTTTTATAGCATAGCGGTTCTTGGAGCTTTATCGGTGGCTCTTTTTTCCTGGTCTTTGCGTGAAGGTCTGTCAAGGAATATGACATTATTAACCTTGATATTACCTCTATTTTTCACTTTAGGTGTGGGCTTATTTTGGTTTTTACTTCCCAGAAGCTTATTTGCACAAGTGCCTATTGTATTGTTTTACGGTATTGGTATATATGCTTTATGTCTTACATCAAATATTTATACTGTTTCTACAATAAGGACAATCGCTCTTATGAGGGCTGCAAGGGGTGTTGGTTTTGTACTCACATTGATAACGATATTCCTTGTATATGATGCAATATTATCCGTTAGAATAAACTATATTTTAACAGGGGGATTAGTATTTTTATTATCATTCCCTTTGTTTTTGCAAGGTTTTTGGAGTGTGGTGCTTGAGGAAAGTTTACAAAAGGAAGTTTTATTGGTTTCTTTGATATCAAGCATGATAATGGGGGAGCTGTCTCTGGGTTTGTATTTTTGGCCGGTGACGGTTGTTGTGGGATCTTTATTTTTAACGGTGGCGGGATATGTACTTTTGGGATTGGGACAAGCTAAGCTGGAGGGGAGGCTATTTGCCCAAACCGTCAGGGAATACCTCATATTAGGTTCCGTGGTATTTTTAGCAATGTTTTTAGCTACATACTGGTCTTGAATATATATTTTTTATTTTTAGACACTTCAATTTTTAATGACACACACATAAAGGGGGAGTTAGGGGGGTATTTAGTGTATGTCCTATAATAATATATGTGTAAAGGAGTAGCGGTACAAGTTTTCACATATATTATAGGTTTTTTTCACAGTTGTTGTAAAATCATAACAACAAACAATACCCGAACACAATATGCTGTTATAGAATGATATAGTTGTAGGTTTGGGGATAAGTATATTCTACCTCGAATCTTGGATTGTGGATAAATCATATTTTATTTTGCATAGGTTTATTTTTAATTGAAGTTGCTAGTTAAGAAGAGACAGAGATATATGGTTGATATTGTGATTAAATAATATTTTTAGATTTTTTAGAGCAAAGAAAAGAAGAGGAAAGAGCAAATTAAAAAACTAATTGCTCCCTAATTTGGATGCGTGTGTATTTTAAAAAAAGAAAGACTAAGTTAAAAGGTAAAGCAGAAATATCGCATAGTCGCACAATGATACTTTTACGACATAAATAGTTTTGTGTGGAGAAGAGACACTTTTTATACACTTCCCCCGTGTTTTATTCTTTGGTTTTATAAGGTACTGTTATTTTAATATTATTATTCTCCATTTTTATCTGTATGTATTTTTTTTATAAACCAAATATAACCCAAATAATATTATTTTAAGTCATACAGCCTCTCCCCCGGTTTATATATTTGTATTTCTACAGGAATATATAAAAAAATAAAATACTACTTTTTAAAATGATCAGATACACATTAAATCAAATATACAGGCCTTAGAATCGATCTGATAAAGCCGTAAATATGGCCTTATCAGTATAATTAACTGATGTTTATGTAAGGAGAGAATATATGGAGTCTTATAAAAGATTTATGTTATGTATTTTTACTTTTGTTAAAAACAGATAGAAAAAATTGTTTATTGAAATTTCATAAAACAAAAATGGTATATGTAATGGGATGGATTTATTTTTTATTTTATAAACGTTTAAAGAAAAAAACTAAAAATTTATTAGTGTCGCACAATATTGACATGCCCGCTTGTTCTTTGTATGATAAATAAGGATGACTGCTGCCCTTAAAAAAACTTCTGAACTGGAAAGAAAGGTTGAGGAGTTTTTAGAATACTTGGAAGTTGAAAAGGGCTCCTCTCCCCTAACGATAAGGAACTACAGACATTATCTTTTGCGTTTTATTAACTGGTTGCATAACCAGAAAATAAGGCTAAGTTTAAAGGATATAAATCCCGAAGTAGTCAGGCAATATAGGGTTTATCTTTCCCGGAAGTCAAACAGAAAAGGGGCTGTTTTATCCAGAAAAACCCAGGGATATCATGTTATAGCCTTAAGGTCATTTTTAAAGTGGCTTATAAAAAATGACTATGATGTTATGTCTGCTGACAAGATTGAACTTCCCAAAATACAGGAAAGACAGGTTAAGTTTCTGACAGGAAAACAGGTTGATCAGCTTTTAAATGCCCCTTCGCTTTCAAATATTATCGGGAAAAGAGATAAAGCGATTCTTGAAGTTTTATTTTCAACAGGACTTAGAGTGTCTGAACTGGTTGGTTTAAACAGGGACAGTATCGATCTTGACAGGAGGGAGTTTGGGGTTGTTGGAAAAGGTGGTAAGGCAAGGGTGATATTTCTTTCCAAACGGGCCGCGGAATGGGTGGAAGGTTATTTGAAGGCAAGAAAAGATAAATATAAGCCTCTTTTCATAAGGCATAAAGGAAAAATGGATCCGTCATTATCTTCCGAAGATTTTAGACTAACCGCGAGGACAGTTCAAAGAATTGTTAAAAAATATGTAAGAAAAATCAGATTGCCCGTTGAAGCAACCCCCCATGTATTAAGGCACAGTTTTGCCACGGATCTTCTTATTGCAGGAGCCGATTTAAGAAGCGTACAGGAAATGCTTGGTCATAAAAACGTGCAGACAACACAGATTTATACTCATGTAACACACAAACACCTGCGGGAAGTGCACAGTTCATTTCATGGAAAAGGAGGAGATTAAGAACTTGGATGAAGACAATTATTCTTCCCGGATATTCACCGAAAAATAAACTCTGGGCCCTGAAAGCAAAGAAACATTTGGAAGTTAAAGATGAGGTGATTGTTCATGAATGGAGACACTGGAGAGGAATTTTAAAAGGGATGAATATAAGTTATGAAGTTAAAAGTATTTTGAAAAAAATCTCCGGGAAAAAAGTAAATATTATAGCCAAATCGGTCGGGACAAGGATATCCATGATTATAACATCTGAAAATTTTAGTCTTATCAATAAAATTATCCTTTGCGGTATACCGACAAAAGGGAAAAGTAAAAGTGCGATTGAAATTTACACTTCAGGACTGAAAAACATAAATCCTGAAAATGTTATCTGTATCCAAAATAATAAAGATCCTCTCGCAAATTTTGAGGTTGTTGACCGATTTATCAAATCCATAAATCCCATGATTGAAACCGTAAAAAAACCGAGAAACGATCATGATTACCCGTTTTTTGAAGATTTCAGATTTTTTTTGAATAAGTAAAAAGACTTTTTACTATATTGTTGTAACTGCGGCAACGCAGTCCTCCTTTTTGGCGAAGCGCATGATAATTACCCCCTGAGTGGCCCTTCCCATCTGGGGGATATTTTTTAAAGGAACTTTGATAACCTGGCCTTTTTTACTGGTTACAACCACAAGTTTTACTTTTTGAGTAACCATGGTGGCGCAGGAAAGTTTTCCTGTTTTCTCGTTTAATTGTGCAATTTTAACCCCCTTCCCTGCCCTCTTTTGGACGGGGAAAAGATCTACCCTGGTTCTTTTGCCAAGTCCTTTTTCGCTTATAACCAGGATGTCACGGAAATATTTTCTGCGTTTGTCTTTGGGTTTTTTGGGCTTTGCGGGAAAGATCTCCATGGCAATGACTTCGTCCTGGGGTTGAATTTTTATTCCTGAAACGCCCGTTGTTGCTCTTCCCATGTGTCTGACATTAACTTCCGGAAAACGGATGGCTTTAGCGCTTTCCGTGATTATAAGAATATGATCATCTCCCGTGGTTTGGTTAACCGATACAAGGGAATCGTTATCTTTCAGTTTTATTGCAATAAGGCCGGATGCCCGCATATTCATAAAATCGGTGATCTTGGTTTTTTTAACAATACCCTTTTTCGTTGCCATAATAAGATGTTTTGCCGAATTTTCATTTCCCACCGCAAGGATGGAAAGTACTTTTTCATCCTGGTCCATATTCAGGAAATTAATAAGGGCCTGTCCTTTTGCTTGGCGGGTAGTTGAGGGAATTTCCCAGACTTTGGTGCCGTAGACTCTTCCTCTGTTTGTGAATATTAAAAGATTATCATGTGTTGTGGCGTTTATGATGTGATCTATTTCATCCTCCCCTTTTGTGGTCATTCCCAAGACCCCCTTGCCTCCCCGCCTTTGTGACTTGTAAGTTCCCAGGGGAACTCTTTTTATGTAGCCTGTTTTTGTTATTGTAATAAGAGTTCCTTCCAGGGGAACCAGATCTTCTTCCGAAAACTCACCTATATCCTGTTTATAGACTTTCGTCCTGCGCGGGTCGCCGAACTTTTCTTTCAGTAAACCTAATTCTTTTGTGATGATTTTCAGGATTCTTTCAGGTTCTTTTAGAATGGCAGTCAGCCGGTCAATGAGCTCTTTGGTTTCTTTGAATTCTTTTTCAATTTTTTCCCTTTCAAGGGCGGCAAGCCTTCTTAATTGCATGTCCAGTATGGCGGTTGCCTGTATATCTGTAAGTGAGAATTTTCTAATTAAGTTTAATTTTGCCTCTTCCTGGGTCCTGCTTGATCTGATGGTTTTAATAACAGCATCCAGATTATCAAGTGCGATTATCAAACCTTCCAGTATATGAGCCCTTTTTTTGGCTTGGGTTAAATCAAATATGGTTCTTCTTGTAATCACCTTCTGGCGGTGTTTTACGTACTCAACAAGTATTTGTTTTAGATTTACTGTATAAGGCGTTCCGTTTACCAGGGCCACGAAATTTGCCGGAAAGGTTGTCTGAAGTTTTGTGTGTTTGTAGATGTTGTTTAAGACTGCTTTTGGTTTTGCATCTCTTTTAAGATCAATTGCAATGCGCATACCCTCTTTGTCGGATTCGTCCCTAAGATCGGCAATTCCTTTTATCTTTTTGTCTCTGACAAGGTCGGCAATCTTTAAGATGAGTGCGGACTTATTTACCTGGTAAGGTATCTGACTTATGATTATCTGTTGGCGACCTCTTTCCCCCTCGGTGATTTCGGCGATACCGCGGACAATTATTTTTCCCCTGCCGGTTGCATAAACATCCTTAAGGCTGTTTGCATTGTAGATGGTTGCTCCCGTCGGGAAGTCGGGCGCGGGGATTATTTGAATAAGTTCCTCTATTGATATGTCGCTTTCAAAACTGACCTCCGTTGGAGAGAGTTCTTCTTCCGTGGCTTTTTCGGTTTGCCCTGAGGCTATCAGATTGATTTTCTTGATTACGAAATCGACGCGCTCCTGCTGTGTTTCTGCACTGATAATTACCCTTCCCTTTTTTATTGTCTCAATTATCGCATCAACAACCTCCCCTAAATTGTGGGGAGGAATTTTAGTTGCCATACCGACGGCAATTCCCTCGGATCCCATCAGTAAAAGGTTGGGAAGAAGTGCCGGAAGGTAAACAGGTTCTTTAAGAGTGGCGTCAAAGTTTTCCGTAAAATTAACGGTTTCTTTTTCAATATCCTCAAGAATTGTGGGGGCGATTTTGCTCATTTTTACCTCCGTATACCGCATGGCAGCCGGAGGATCACCGTCAACAGACCCGAAGTTTCCCTGGCCCATGATAAGCGGGTATCTCATGGAAAAATCCTGAGCCAGTCTGACAAGAGCGTCATATACGGGGACGTCCCCGTGCGGATGGTATTTACCCAATACTTCTCCGACCACTTTGGCTGATTTTGAAAAAGAAGATGTGGGTTGAAGATTCATTGAATGCATGGCGTAAAGAATTCTTCTGTGTACCGGCTTTAGACCGTCCCGGATGTCAGGAAGAGCTCTTGAAACGATTACGCTCATTGCGTAGTCAACGTAGGATTTTGATAACTCCGAGGTGATTGATACGGATCTGACTTTTCCTATCTTCATGGTTTTAGGACGAAAAAATAAGGCTTAAAAAGCCTAAGGCTATTTTACATCGTATGAGGCTGTTGGGCAAGCTTTTTCATTTCCCTGCTTTTCATAATTCGAATATTTTCGGCTCTTTTTTTAAGCATGGAATCAAAGGATAAAATCAATACTCCGGTGATAAATATAAACCCGGAAAAATACAACAAGACGGTCCCTACATTAACCATCACGGGGGTAAGATAAGCTCCCAATAAAAGATGTGGCGGATCAATAAGGTAGGATAACCTGTCTAAAATGTTTTGGGAAATTGTCTTAATAATAAAACTTAAGAAAAGATTTATTAGTCCGAGGCTCAGTATTGTTTTACCGATTGACGCGGCTTTATTGTATTTTTGTGCCAAAAGATAATGTAAAAGGAAAAGGAAAGGAAGAAGTAAAACTGAAGCAATCCAAATACTGAAAATATTTTGCCGGTAGTTATAAAGGGATTTTATCTGCTCTGAGGAAACCGGAAGTTGATCGTCGTTTTTCAGAAAAACCGAGATATCGGTATTTTCCGTTAATTTGTCTTTTATCTCGCTGTCAATGATTTCCTCCGGAACACCCCATTTGTCGGCAGGAAAGTAGACAAAAAGCGTGTTGTTTTTTCCGTTGATAAAATAAAGTGATCTTCTGATATTAACCTCCGAAAAGTCTTTAACGATTTCTTGGGTTATGATGTCGGTTACCTTTTTTATTTCTCTGTCCAGTATTTTTCTTTGACCTACCGTTAGATTGGTTAAACTTTCGTAATTGTCTTCATAATCTTTTTCAAGGGATTCTTTCAACATGTTTTTAAACCCGATCTCGGCGTATTTGTAGCTTTCTTTATCCTGCCAGGCTGATATGTAAAATTCAGGATTAAGAAGTTGAAATATTAAAAAAGAAGACATAATAAGGATAAAAAAGACAGGATATGTCAGGGTTTTAATAATAAACAAAAAAAAAGATTTCATGGATCAGCCGGTTTAAGTTTACCATAAGTTGACGGTGAAATTATTAATTTTCTGTGATATATTACTAAACATGGGAAAAGAAGGAAAAGTGTCTTTTGACCTGAAAGAAGCAAGCGGTTTTCTTGAAGAAAAACTCGAATTTCTCCGTGAACACTTTGTATATTATATTATTTTTATTGCCGTTTTGATTGTGTTTTTATACCTGATCTTGAGTTTATCTGTCTCTTCTTAAAAGATTATTTCTCTTTACTGATTCTTTTGTCTGAGTCTTTTCTCTCGAGTAGATTTCAGCGCCTGGTTTTTTACGGCCCTTAAGCTATTGAATCGCCTTGTTATTGTATTTTTATCCTCACCCCGATATGCGATTAAAAATAAGTTTTTTTCTGGACACATTGAGTCTGCCATCAGAAGAGCCAATATCCTTGTGTTTCCGTCAATGACACGTCCATTAAAAGGTTCCTCGGGTACGTCATCTTGCAGAATAAATACAGGTCCTACATTTTTCCCCTGGGCAATATTTTCAGCAAGAACGCGGACATTTTGGTATCTTTCCGGGTGTGTTTGTTTTGTTAAATCGACCCTTGACAACATACCACGAAAGTTTCTATCCGTTCCGTTGTCTGTTAGGATTGTGCTGAATGAACCTCGTTTATAATCACAAAACGGCACGAGGGTGCTTGATATTTGACGGGGGGTAATTTTAATGGGTGGGTGCCATGTATATTTTCTAAGCATTTCGGAAACACCGCTTATTTTATCTTTTTGTTTTCCTGTTTCCAGGGCCTCGTATAATGATATTACTTCTTCAA
>Ga0114946_10002004_pt1 | contig 13982 bp, 12 predicted proteins | sample WalLakDeSediment_FD_88676 | JGI IMG/M metagenome (GOLD analysis project Ga0114946, IMG submission 88676) | Lake sediment microbial communities from Walker lake, Nevada to study Microbial Dark Matter (Phase II) - Walker Lake 11/02/13 Deep Sediment | ecosystem: Environmental > Aquatic >...
ACAGGCATGTGATTGGTCTCTTCAGGCAGGAGATATGGCTTGAGACAATAAAGGCGACAGGGTTCGAAGTGCAACTGAAAAAACAGGAAGATACATACACCCCATATATTCTGGGAGAGGGGAAATACCCCCTGCAGATGTTTGTCTGCATCAAGCCGTTGTAATTGTTTTTTTTAACTTTCCTTTATATCAAGGCCCGGTGATAAAACTGTTTTAGAGCCTAACATGATGCTGCACCTTTAGAGCTTTTTATAGAAGAGTAGCCTAAAATATATCAATCCAAACATGGATTGGTTTGGGCATAGCTTAGGATAATAATTATTGAAAGGAGTAAGAGACTTGTCAAAAAAAAGTGTGTTGGATTTTATCAGGATGAAAAAGGAAGGCGAAAAGGTGGCCTGGGTTACTGCTTATGATTTTCCCATGGCTCTGTTTGCCGAACAGGCTGGAATTGACATGGTTTTAGTCGGTGATTCCATGGGTATGGTTCTCCTTGGTTACAAGGATACTATGCCGGTAACAATGGAAGACTGCCTGGCTCATTGTAAGGCAGTTCGCCGGGGAGCCCCAAAGACCTGGGCTATCGGTGATATGCCATTTGGTTCATACCAGACGTGTGATGAGGATGCTGTCAGAAATGCTGTCCGCTTTCTTAAAGAGGCAGACATGGATTGTATTAAATTAGAGGGCGGTACACGGGTAGCCAGTCGCATAAAAGCTATTAACGATGCCGGGATCCTGGTGATGGGCCACCTGGGGTTAACTCCGCAAAGTTCAGGGCAACTGGGTGGTTTCAAGGCTACCGGCAGGGATGTTAAAACGGCAAGAGCGCTTATTGAAGATGCACTTGCTGTCCAGGAGGCAGGCGCATATTCTGTTTTAATTGAAGCGGTAGCGCCGGAGTTGACCGAATTTCTGACCAAAAAACTGGACATCCCTGTTTATTCAATAGGAGCCGGTGTTAACTGCGATGGTCAGCTGCTGATTTGCGGGGACATGCTTGGCCAATTTCAGGCATTCACCCCCAAGTTTGTTAAAGTATATGCCAATATTGCTGAAACCAGTGTCAATGCTTTTAAACAATATATAACAGAAGTTAAAAACGGGGAATTCCCAACCGACGAACATGTCTATCCACGAAAAGACAGCCTGGAAGATTTCCAGAAGCTTTTTAAAGAGTACAGTTAGATTTAGCCGAATAATGATCAGGCAACCTTTTAAAAAATAATATGGAGGATGATTATAATGCCATTCGAAAAGATTGAAAAGTACATTACAGAAAAGACTAACTTTCCTTTGCGGGATCGTTATGATTTGCCAACATCTCCGATAACTTTTCCCGATGGTTCCCACTACCGGATCGAGATCGCCGGTATGGAAACCGTTGAGAATTTGGAAATAATGACCCGTGAAGCGGAAAAAAGAAAAGTTCCGGTCCACCGGGTGATTTCCCTGGTGCGGGGAGCGGCGATGATGGATTACTCGGAACTGAAAGAATTTGCCCGCGTTGCCGCAGAGAATAAATATGAAGTGATCATCAATCCTCTGCCGAGCAGGGGCTGGGATAGTGGAAGGCAGTATACAACTCCAGAGGGCTATGTTTCCGGAATGCGGCTTAGGGGTAGTGATAAAGTATATGAATGGTTGAAAGAATTAGACCGCTGCCTGGAAGCCGGCATTCGTGGTTTTCTCATTCCCGATGAAGGGCTCCTGGATCTGGTAACAAAGATGAGGGCAGACGGCGTTTTCCCCGATGATGTGAAATTTAAAGTATCTGTATTCGCCGGCCACGGAAGCCCATACGGGGGGAAATTGCTGGAAGATATGGGTGCTGACAGCTTTAACCCGCTGGGAGATCTCACTCTTCCAATGCTGGCTTCTATCAGAAGCACGATCAAGTTGCCCCTGGATGTATATGTGAGCCTGGTTGAATCAATGGGTGGCTTCCAGCGCTACCACGAGTGCGGGGATATAGCCCGGATTTGCGCCCCGGTTTACTTTAAAATAGAGCCCGGCCGGTCCGAAGCAGAAATGTACAATTCGTGGGTCGATAACGGCCTGCTTAATCACCTTGCCGCCCACCGGGTCAAGATTGCCCAGATATGCAAGGAGTGGGTAGAGCGGTCCGGTTTAGATCTGGTCTTAAAAGAAGGTGGAGACGATCTTTCTATTCCCAAACCTTAATTAAAGGGCAAAGGCAAGTTTGCATACTGTCAGGTTTGATAAAATGAACGTGTGTTAAAAAATAGAAGGGGTTGGGTGTTATGAGTGCGAACCCACTGGATACAGCACTGTATTCTTTGCGGCAGGCGGCTGAACTGGCCGGGCTTGATCCGAAAGTAATTGAACTGTTAAGCGTGCCTAAGCGGACCATGGAATTTACTTTTCCCATGCGTATGGACAACGGTGAAGTTAGGATATTCACCGCCTACCGGGTTCACTGGTGTGACGCATTGGGAAACTTTAAGGATGGAACAAGATTTACCGGCAACCTGACTTTAGACGAATTAAAAGCACTGGCTTTGTGGATGACCATTAAGCATGGAGTGGGCGGTATTCCTGCCGGCGGTGGTAAAGGGGGCGTGGTTGTCAACCCCGGAGAACTCAGCCAGTGGGAACTAGAAAGGCTTTCCCGTAATTTCATGCGCCACCTGCCTATGAAGGGAGCCTGGGTTGATGTGCCCGGAGCAGATATTGGCACCAGTGAACAGACCCAGGCCTGGATGCTCGATGAATACGAATCAATCGTAGGGTATCACAGCCCGGCAGCGGTAAATGATAAACCTTCTGCGGTAAGCGGGACTGTCGGCAGTGCAGAGGCAACCGGCCAGGGCGTCTATTATGTTTTCGAGCAGGTAGTAGAAGACTTTGGTTTTGCGAAAGACTGCAGCGTTGCAGTACAGGGATTCGGCAAGGTCGGATCGGTATTAGCCGGTTTGCTTACCGAGGGTGGCTATAAAGTTTTAGCGGTAAGCGATATCTATGGCGGGATCTATTCACAAGGCGGTATAGACTGCACTTTATTGAAAGAATATGTCCGCAAGACCGGCTCTGTAGTCGATTTTCCAAATACGAAGCCGGTTTCTAATGAAGAACTGTTGGAACTGGAAGTAGATATTTTAGTTCCCGCAGCCGTTCAGAGCGTTATTGACAAAGAAAACGCCCCCAAAATCAAAGCAAAAATGATAATAGAAGCTGCTAATGGGCCTGTTACTCCGGATGCCGAAGAATATTTGCGCGAAAAAGATATTCCGGTTATACCCGATGTTTTGGCGAATGTCGGGGGAGCGACTGTCTGTCACTTTGAGCGTATACAGGGTCTTACCGACGAGTACTGGGACATCGAAAGGGTTAATAGACAGCTTAAAGACTGGATCCTGAAAGCATACCAACAGATGATATTAACAGCAAAGGAAAAAGGCACTTCTTATAGAATGGCCACCTGGATTAATGCCCTGTTGAAAATCGAAGCCTCTGTTAAGAAGAGGGGCTGGGTTTAAAAGGTATCTGCCGTATCAGTTACACTGCCGCTCATTAGGTTTATAACTCTGATGGTGATCTAGCACATATAGCTTGACATTTTCTATACAATGACCAGAAACAGGTCCTGTTGAGGTAAATAGGCTTGCTAGGATCCAATAACAGCGATAAACAGCATATATCCGGTTGCAAAGAAAAAGCGGATGACTTTCTGACAGCAAGACGAATAGTGCCTCCGCATCTTTTAGCCGTGCTGATGCTGGGTATTGTTTCCCAGGTAGCCCAGGTTTTGTTTTTGCGAGAACTGTTGATGGTTTTTCACGGCAATGAGTTTTCAATCGGGTTAATCCTGGCCGCTTGGCTGGCATGGGTCGGTGTAGGCAGCAGGGTGGCAGCCGCTTTTGTCTGGCGAATCAATCGCCCCCTGTTATTTCTTGCAATAAGCGCTGCAGGGATCTTGCTGACCCTGCCGGTAACTGTGTTGCTGATGCGTGTCCTGCGCAGTTTTTTCGAGATTTCCCCCGGAGCCTATCTTTCACTGGCCGATATGGTTTTATCCTGTTTTCTGCTGATGGCGCCATCCTGCCTGCTTTTGGGAGCACAGTTTGTCCTGCTTTCCAGGGTCTGGCGTGAGTGCGACGGGATCCCTGATACATCGGGGATTGGAAAAACATACATTGGTGAAGCGGCGGGCAATATCCTTGGCGGTCTCCTTTTTACCTTCCTGATGGTTAAATACTTAAACTCATTCCAATCGGCGATTTTGGTTGGGTTTTTTATGCTCGGCGCCGCCCTTTTTATGAATCGCAGATATGCCGTAGCAGGTGATAGATGGCCGTCAGCTTTGCATCTGCTGCTCGTTGTTCTTATAATTATAGCTGCCGGTGTTTACCCCCTGCTCGGAAACCTTGATCAGTGGGCTTATCGCCTGCAGTGGCAGTATTTTTCGCCGCAGCACGAACTTATCGGGACTTACCAGTCAAAACATGGTACTATAGCCATACTAAGACTTGAAGACCAGTATAGTTTTTTCCAGAGCGGGCACCTTGTTTTCAGCACCGCCGGCCCGGAGACACTAGTACCCGGGTTGGAAGAACAGGAAGCGGTGGAGTTTGCCCATATGGCCATGGTGCAGCACGAATCACCTGAGCGTGTTTTGCTAATTGGCGGTGGCCTGCGTGGAGTGCTCAGTGAAATAATAAAGCATCCTGTTGAGCAGGTTGATTATGTCGAACTCGACGAGGTGCTTACTGATGCGGCAGAACCCTTTGTTTCCGGTGTAACCTTGGAAGCTTTAGCTGATCCGCGGGTTAATCTTGTTCACGCTGACGGTCGGCTTTTCGTCAAAACCGCGGATGGAAAATATGATCTTATTATTGTCGATGTGCCCGATCCGGCCACGGCGGTTTTGAACCGCTTCTACACGAAGGAATTTTTCACCGAAGTTGGAGACCTGCTTAATCCCGACGGTGTGCTGGTAATCGGGGCGGTATCTACACCCGACCTACGGGGTAAAGCGGTGGCCAATCGTAATGCGGCTATTTATCACACCCTGGGCAGTGTATTTTCCCGTGTCCTGCCTGCAGGTGAGCATTTTATATACTTTTTTGCCACCAACAGCCCTGGCCAGATTTCGCTTGATCCTGTTGTTCTGGCAGAACGCTACAGCGAAAGGAGCATTGAAGCCGAAGGGTTTTCGGCGCATCATTACCAGACCCTGCTGGAGGATTCTCAGCTTAGGAGGGTGAACTGGGTAGTCCGGAACCATGGGCGGAGCATTAAAGCTCACGTCGACGGACCCGAAGCGGGGCCGCTCTTGCCTCCTTCCCTGGAAGAACAGGAACTTATAGAAAAAGATCTGCTTCCTGTTGTTCAGCGCTACTTTATTAACACTGACTTTAAGCCCATTGGCTATTTTTATACCCTGATGTTCTGGGATGATCTGACGCGCCGGGACCGTGCACAAACCTTTTCATGGCTGCTGCACATTGAACCCTGGTGGATCTTGCCGCTATGTATCGTGCCCCTGCTTACAGCACTTGGTATGCGGGCGGTCGCTAAGCGAAAAAGAAACAAGCTTGCACTTGGCTTTGCGATTCACTTTACCGTATTTACTACGGGCCTTTCCACAATGACTCTGCAGATTGCCCTGATATTTTCTTTCCAGAGCATTTACGGATTTGTCTATGAAACAGTGGGATTTATTGTAGCCTTGTTTATGTGCGGTCTGGCCCTGGGGGCGTTTCTTACTAATCGCTATGTAAAGCATAAAGCGGAGATAAAGACTCTAGCCACTGTTCAGTTGAGCATTGCCCTTTTGGCCGTAGTGATTGCCTTTGTGCTCCCTTTAGCCGCCACAGCTCAGTCGCCGGCAGTTATTTTTGTGCTATTTTCTATGCTTACTTTTGGGGCGGGTCTGATCAACGGAGTCGACTTTCCGATAGCGGCTGCCTGCTACATGACCCTGAAGAGGGATGCCGACAAAACTGCAGGGATTGTTTATGGAGCAGAGTTGTTCGGGGCTTGTGTCGGTGCCGCCCTGGCAAGCGCAGTTGTGGCTCCTGTACTGGGGATTATCGCCTGCGCACTTTTTGCCGCGATTGCCAATGGAACTGCTTTTGTAGTACTATTTATATGCGGGAGGCTAGATCAGCCATGGCTGGCCAGATTAATTTTTCAGGTGAGGTAAACCGTCGTGTAGTGCTTAAAGCCGGCGCTTACGGATTCTGTGCATTTTGCCTGGCGAGTATGCCCGGATGTGCCCTGTTTCGGAAGGCCGAAAAAACCCCCACTGAAGATCCTTCGCCTGGAACAGCGACTGTATTTACAGAAAAAGGCTTGATCAGGGCAAAACGATCTCCCTGGTTCAGCAAGATAGATGGCAATGCTGTGCGTTGTGAGCTTTGCCCCAGATTATGTGAACTGTCGGAAGGTGAAAGAGGGTCTTGCCGCGTGCGGGAAAACCGTGACGGCGATGGATATACCCTGGTTTACGGGAATCCGGCACTGGTGCAGGAAGACCCTGTCGAGCGCAAACCCTTTTTCCATGTTCTGCCCGGCAGCAGGGCTCTCTCTATATCGACGGCAGGATGTAACCTGGCCTGTGAATTCTGTGAAGTCTGGGATATGGCCCTGGTTAACCCGGAAGAAGTCCATGCCTACGATATGCCGCCCGAGAAGGTAATTGAACATGCCCTGTTAGCCGGAGTGCCTTCTGTTAGCTATGCTTTCGGTGAACCGGTAGCCTTTTATGAGTATATGGCAGCAGTAGCAGAGCAGGCGAGGAAAGCCGGCCTGCTAAACCTGATGCATACCGCTGGCTATATACAACCTGAACCGCTGCGGAATATTGCCGCAAAGCTGGATGCGGTCAATTTTGACCTCAAGGGTTTTGATGCAGAGTTTTATCGGGAATATGTCGGCGGGGAATTTGAACCTGTCTTAAAAAGTCTAAAATTGCTTCATGAATCAGGCATCCATATTGAGATAACCACGATCGTCATTCCGACTTTAAACGACGACATGACCCTTATAAGTGAAATGTGCAAGTGGATTGTAAGTGAGCTGGGTGCAGATGTGCCTCTTCATTTTGCCCGTTTTTATCCGCTGTATCGACTGTCTGCCCTGCCGAGGACCCCTGTTTCCACTCTGGAAAAGGCCCGTGACACGGCTCTGGATGCAGGTTTAAAGTTTGTCTATATAGCCAAAGTAACCGGCCACAAAGGTGAAAACACCTTCTGCCCGGACTGCGGGGAAAAGGTGATCAGCAGGGCAGGCTTTGTTATCGAGGAGATAAACTTGAAAAACGGGTCCTGCAGTTATTGCGGTTCGGTATTGCCAGGCCTGTGGGCTTAAATCAATTAATTTTGGTGCGGTGTATATCAAGCTGAGCCAGGGATCGTTCATCAAGGTTGGTCAATCCCGCTTCTATGGCCCATTCCATTGCCTCGACGAATTCATCGGAAGTAATGGCCCTGGCAATCTCTTCGTAATCAAATGCTTTATAGTCAACCCGATATTGAGACATAATATTGATATAGGTATCTTTTGACAAGTTTTCAGCTACCCATTGAACAAATTCTTTTGTGCCTGCCACACGGTTGGGCATCACCAGGTGCCGTATCATCAGTCCGCTTAAGGCAATGCCGTAATCGTCGGTGACTAGATCTCCGACCTGGAGATGCATTTCAGTAATCGCGTCCTGAGCCATTTGCGGGTAGTCGTAAGCTGCTGCCAAATTGTAACGCTCCGCTTCAGCGCCATCCATGAATTTGAGGTCAGGAAGATAAATATCGACGATACCGTCTAAAAGTTTAACAATCTCGGTGCGTTCATAACCGCTGGTGTTGTAACAGAGAGGTAAATAGAGGCCGTTCTGGAAGGCAATACGAGTGGCGTTAATGATGTTCGGTAAAACGTGAGTTGGCGTTACCAGGTTAATGTTGTGGCAGCCTTTTTGCTGCAGATCGAGCATCATTCCCGCCAGTTCTTCATCGCTGATTTCACGGCCTCTCCCTTCGTGGGCGATAGGCCAGTTCTGGCAGAAGACGCAGCGCAGGTTGCAGTTGGAAAAGAAGATCGTCCCGGAGCCACTGCGCCCGACAAGGGGCAGCTCTTCACCAAAATGAGGCTGGTGGCTGTAGGCCATTGCTTGTTTAGGAGCCCGGCAAAAACCTTTTTCTCCTGCATGCCGGTTCACACCACAGCGGCGGGGGCAGAGCTCACAATTTTCAAGAATTGCATAAACCTCTTCGACCCGTTCATCAAGCTCACGTGAGGCTGCTAAACCGGCATAAGCCGGCTGCCATAAAGCAGGATCTTCTTCTGTATCCTCAATCCGGATGCAGGCACTGAGCAGAAAAGACCCACAGGTGAGGCATAACAAACCAGCTCCGCCGGCCAGGCAGCAGTTTTTTATAAATTCTTTACGTGTCATCACCAGCAGAATCACCCCGTCAATAAGATAGCGGAATCAAGCCCACCCCTTTTTGCTAACTTCTTAGTGTAAAAAAGTTACCAGCGGAAGATTGCCGCGGCCGGACTCTGATCGGGCATTTGTTCAGGTTCTACGGCATAGACATTGCCGCTATTTGAATAAGACTTGGCCGCAGCCAGGTCGATTAGGTCCTCATCACCGCTATCAGGTCCTTCACTCAGGCTTACTTCTTCGGTTTCGGGATCGTAACTTCCCCATTGCTGGATGCCCGGTGTAACAAAAATATCGCTTATCCTGCCGTGATAAGCTGCCGGCAGGATTTCAAGGATATCATTGGAGGTTTTTCCGGTCCCTTTTAATTCATGGTAACGTGCTTTCGCTTCTTCCTGGTTTTTCTGAAAATAAGGCATTATTAAATCCAAGGCTTTTTGATGTAAATCCTGGGCATTGATATTTTCAGGGTTCCCCTTGATACTTTCTTCAAACAGGACGGGATATTTACTGGTCTCCTTATAAAGAGGAATCAGGTAATCAACACAGGCAAGTATAAGGGGTGACCCTTTATCATCAATTAAGCCTTGTATTTCCCGATCGATTAAACGAAAGTAATTAAGCAGTCTTTCTCTCAGAAAGCCGTCTATCGCCCCGCCATGGCCATGAAATATGGCGCTGCGAGTACCGCTTGCATCCGGGGCACCGGTATGAAACTGCAGGGTTGGTTCAAAAAGTTCATCACCGAGGTCAGCTTTAAGCTTTTCAATAATACTGCTTAAATCTATTTCTTCAATTATACTGCGCGTGCCGCGCATTAAGCGGACATCTTTCTGGCTGAGGGCGAGAATATAAAACTGGCCGTCGGTAGATAGTAATTTGAAAAGTGGTTTAAGGTGGAAAGAATCCCTGACTATGGACATTTCTTCAAATTGCAGGGATAAACGATAGCTACGGGAAAACCCTGGCGAAATGAAATAAGCAAAGCCCTCACTCTGGTTTGCCCAAAAATAACTTTCGCTGATCAGTTTCCTGGCAGAATCAAGCAGCTCTTTTTGTTCTGAAGAGTTCACACCTCTTGCTTCGAGCAGTTTTTCTGTTATATTTAGCAGGTTTTTAAAACGGGTAGAGTTTTCCTTAGCCCCTTCCCTTCCTTTCTGCGTGGGCATGTAGATTGATATGCAGGGCTTTCTCCCTCCCTGTTCCAAGAGGAGCTCCATATCTTCTTTATTCAAATGTTCCATTTAATAATCCCCCTTATAAAGATTGTAAATCAGTGAATCGATAGATAATTATCTATGATGTCACTTTGTTAAACCTTGTTTTATAGCAGCTGGATTGATCTGATCGTTTATTGCCCGGATTGCGGTATATTGAAGTGAGTTTGTTTTTGTATCTTAATTACTCTTTTTTGTTTCTATACCTTTATTATATCGTATTATTGCCTGTATTCAACCTTACTCTTTAATTTGACGGCTTCAAATAAAATGTTTTAATTTTGATTTCAAGAATAAGTCAAATTTGCTATAAGAGAAGGATCTTTGGCCGTACTGGTGAAATAGATCAGGTAATATTGCTGATACACCGCATCCAAACAATTTATACCACCGGGGTTGAGGAAACTTTATATTATGACTTGGGGGGATTAAGATGTTAGCTTTTCCTGATGCGAAAATTCTTGATGTAGATTTAACCAGGGGTGTTGTAACCAGGCGCACTATCCCCGGGGAGATATACCGGCTTTATCCGGGAGGTTCAGCGCTTGGGCTCTACCTGATTTTGCAGGAAATAGAGCCTGGAGTAGAACCGCTTGGCCCTGAAAACATCCTTGTAATGGCGGTTTCACCTTTAAGCGGGCTGCCCATCAGCGGTTTGAACAGATTGGCCATTACAACAAAAAGCCCGCTTACCGGGGGTATAGGTGACAGCCAGGCCGGTGGTTTTTTCCCCGTGGAACTGAAAGCAAACGGTTGGGATGCGGTCATGTTCAGGGGAAAAGCCCAAAGCCCGGTTTACCTTTACATCAGGGGTGATGAAGCAGAGCTGCATGATGCAGGGGCGGCCTGGGGAAAGGTAACCGGAGAAGCCGAGAAGATTATTCGTGATGATCTTGGAGAAAATGATTTACAGATTGCCCAGATTGGCCCTGCCGGTGAGAACATGGTCAGGTATGCTTCCATAATCAATATGTGTAACAGGGCTAACGGCAGGACCGGTACCGGTGCAGTAATGGGTTCGAAAAACCTGAAAGCGGTAGTATTGAAAAAGGGAGAAAAGCAGAAGCCGGCCGATAAGGATAAGTTCCGAGAATTGACCCTTGATGCTAAAAATAGAATAAAGGATAACAGTACAGTCGATAGCCTGGCGGAGCATGGGACAGACAGCGGCTTGGAAAGTATGCATCTGGAAGGGTTCCTGGTGACCAGGAACTGGACATCGGGTTATTTCCCCGATGGCGCAGGGCAGATCACCGGAACAACGATGACTGATACGATCCTGATAAAAAGAGACACTTGTTATGGCTGTGTCGTAAGGTGCAAGAGAGTGGTGGAGGTGCCCGGAATAGTCGATCCGCTCTACGGCGGGCCTGAATATGAGACTTGTGCTGCTCTCGGATCATACTGCGGCATAAAAAATTTGGAAGCCATTGCCCTGGCTAACCAGTTATGCAATATGTATGGGCTCGATACAATTTCCACCGGGGCAACTATAGCTTTTGCCATGGAATGTTATGAAAAAGGTTTGATTGAGAAGGAAGATACCGGCGGGCTTGAACTAAATTTCGGTAACGAAAAGGTATTAAAGCCCCTGATCGAAAGTATTGCCAGGAGACAGGGCTTCGGAGATCTGCTGGCGGAAGGAAGTGCAATAGCTGCCCGCAGGATTGGAAAAGAGGCCGAAGAATTAAGCATAGCTGTCAAGGGCCAGGAGCTGCCGGCTCATATGCCCCAGCAGAAACCTTCCCTGGGATTAATTTATGCGGTGAACCCATTTGGCGCAGACCACCAGTCCAGTGAACATGACCCGGTTTTAACCGCTTCGCCGAAGAATCCAATGTGGAACTATCTTTACCAGATTGGTATCTGGAAAAGATACAAACCCGATCAACTGGTTTTAGATGAGGAAAAGGTACGTTTTGCTTTTAACAGCCAGTGCTTTTATTCTCTGGCTGACTCTCTATGTATCTGCCAGTTTGTTTGGGGCCCATCGTGGCAGATGTACGGCCCTTCCGAACTGGTTGATGTCTGCCGTTACGGTCTCGGCTGGGAGACTTCACTTTATGAACTAATGCTTGCCGGGGAAAGGCGTTTTAACATGATGCGTTTCTTTAATGCCCGGGAAGGTTTTTCCAGTAAAGATGATAAACTGCCGGAGCGTTTATTCAAGCCTCTGCCGGATGGACCGTCGAAGGGTGAATGTCTCAACAGGGAAGCGGTTGATGCTGCTGTAGCGCTCTACTACAAGTTTGCCGGGTGGGATCAAAAAACCGGCAACCCAACAGAAGCAACTTTAAAAAGGCTGTCACTCAACTGGTTGCTCAAGTAACAGAATATTGATATAATTTATTAAAACCTGTAAAGGGGGGGATTATATGCCTGAGTTTGGCCATTCATTTTCCGGTCTGGCAGCTGATCGCAAGCTAACTCACGAAGAGCTGGTTCGCGCGATTCGATTTATGATAGCGGCGGAGTATGAAGCGATACAACTATATATGCAACTGGCAGAATCAATCGATCACAAGCTGGCAAAGGCGGTGCTTAAAGATATCGCTGACGAAGAGAGAGAGCATGCGGGAGAGTTCCTGCGCTTATTAAAAGAGCTGGAACCTGAAGAAGACGTTTTTTACAAGTCAGGTTATGAAGAAGTAGAAGAAATGATTGAAGAACTGGATTAGTATGCGAAATTTTTGAAGGGGCGGTTTATCTTGTCACAATAAGAAAACTGCCTCTGGTTTTGAAGATTTTTAATTTTATTTGATATAATGAAATGGAGGGCATCATATGTATAAGATTTTACTGGCAACTGACGGCTCAGACCATTCCAAAAAGGTGGTTGAAAAAGGCCTGGTTATCGCAGAATCCCTGAATGCAGAAGTCACGGTTCTTACTGTAGTCGGGGAATATGTTTTTAGCCCACGTGTAAGTGTCCAGTTTTCTGATGATAACTGGCAAACGATAAATAAACACCTCAAGGAAGAAGCAGACGGTGTTGTCGAAGAGGCCGCCAGGCCGTTTAGAGAAAAAGGGCTGATTACACACACTGAGGTAGTTATGGGTCATAAATCTCCTGCGGATGCAATCTGTGATATGGCCAGGGAAGGCAAGTTTGACTTGATTATTCTTGGCAGCCGTGGGCTGCGGGGAATTCAGGAAATGTTTTTAGGAAGTGTCAGTAACAGAGTTGCTCATATGGGATGTTCAAGTGTACTGATTGTAAAGTAGCGATACTTTAAAAATGATAGCATTCATAAAGGAGTGGTGATAATTGTATCGTATTCTACTGGCAATTGACGGTTCGGATCATTCCATAAAAGTGATTGATGAAGTGATAACGATAGCGCGGCCTTTAAATGCTGAGGTAACCGTTCTTAACGTAACGGGAGAATTTGATTTTAAGACCAGGATAAGCGTGCACATGTCTGACGATTACTGGGTTCAGATCAAAAAAAATCTGAAGGAACAGGCTGAGAATGTTGTCGAAGCTGCTGCGAATAAAATTAGCGAGAATGGCATACCTGTGAAAACGGAAGTAGTGGTGGGCCAGGAGTCACCCGCGAATGTTATTTGCAAAATGGCCGACGAAGGTAAATATAACCTGCTGGTTTTAGGCAGTAAAGGCCTGCGGGGGATACAAGAAGCTTTTCTGGGTAGCGTTAGCAACAAAGTAGCTCATTGTACTAAAACAAATGTCTTGATCATAAAATAGCAGAGATTTACCATTTTTAAAGGTAAGGATAGTAAAAATAACACCAACGCCTCCTGCAGGAGCAGCAGCGTTGGTGTTTTCTGTTTACAGGAATATAGATGCTTATTAGTTTTACAGCATTATGAATCCGGGCCTTTGCCAGGACTAATCCCTTCGCTGATGGCATTGTTAACATCCTGCATGAACTCGCTGAAGTCGTTCTGGGCCTTGGCATAGGCTTGTATGGTCAGGCTCGTATCCATTTTACTTTTTAAATTATTGAATTCCTCAATTTGTTCCTGGCTGGGTTGAACCCCTGACTGCTGGGCAAATTGTATTTGCTGTTGCAGATCCTGGATCTCCCTGACCATTTGGTTGGCTTCGGCATCTTCCTGCATATTTTCAGAAACTCTTTCCAGTTCCCGGTATTGCTCAGTTTTACGAATTTCTTTGCCCAGCTCTTTAGCTTTTACGATTACACTCATTTTAAAAACCTCCTGATATTAGAGTCGTAATTACCCCTTCTGTTTTCAACCCTTTGATTCCTTTAACTTTTTTGAAATAGTCATAGATTAATATATGGGACAAATCTAGATAAAAGGGAGATTTTGTAGGGATATGAGATCTGCGTGTTGAATATTTAGCATAATCCGGTGAAGAACTAAAACCG
>Ga0114946_10002005_pt1 | contig 13982 bp, 14 predicted proteins | sample WalLakDeSediment_FD_88676 | JGI IMG/M metagenome (GOLD analysis project Ga0114946, IMG submission 88676) | Lake sediment microbial communities from Walker lake, Nevada to study Microbial Dark Matter (Phase II) - Walker Lake 11/02/13 Deep Sediment | ecosystem: Environmental > Aquatic >...
GAGCCTTTGCTCGAATGTATCGTCTCCAATTCCAGGGCAACGTGGTTGCCTGAGAATTCATGGTCAGCTCACGTACCGATTCCGCGGAATTCTCCATGGATGCCGCTGGGGGACGATTTTGACAGGAATGGCGCTTCCATGTAAAGTATCTGCATTGATTCTAAAAAGGTGTCCCTGCCATGGTCAACGATGAGAAACTCGCACGTATCTTCAAGGTACTCTCTGTCAACACGAGAGTGCGGATGCTTGAGTTGCTCAAGGAGCGATCTCTCTGTGTGAACGCCCTGGCACGCCTCTTGGAGATCACTCCCTCTGCCGTGTCCCAGCATCTGAGAATCCTGCGGGATGCGGATATCGTGATCGCGGACAAGCAGGGCTATTTCGTTCACTATAGGGTCAACGAGTCCACGCTTTCCGAATGGAGGGACGTAACGTGTGATTTGTTGAGTAAGGATGAGCCGCTTTGAAACGACTCTCTTTTTTTGGAGCTAAACAAAGTAGCAATGCGGATGCTTAACAGATGGAGGTCCAACATGTGCAACAAGGATGGATGCTGTCAGAAGCCCAAGGAACTCAAAGGAAAGCCAGAAGATTGTTCTCCAGAACAGATCAGGAAGTGTCACGGCGATGTGAAAGGACATCCTTGTGTGTCCCAGGCAAGCAAAGATTTTCGGAATGGAAGGCGAGACCGAGACTACTTCTTACTCTCCAGGATCGATTCGAGCATTGGCACAAGATCCGGTATCGATTGCGTGACGGTAGTCCAGACAATATCCATGTCCATATCGAAATAGGCGTGGATGAGACGATTTCGCGTACTCACCATTTGTTGCCATGGTATCTCCGGCTTGGTTGCACGCAATTCCGGACCCACTCTACTTGCTGCTTCTCCCAAGACTTCAATCGCTCGAATTAGGGCGAAACGCAGCTGTGTATCGATGTCGAGGTCGTGTCTGCTCCGGTCTTGTATGAAGGATATCGCCTGTAGGGCAACGTCAAGCATGTGTTGGATGCGGTTTCGATCGGAATTAAGCAGCATATTGCACTAATGCGTTCTGAAGCACTTCGTCACGAAAGTAGCGGCTCAGGTCCCTGGGCGTTCGCATGTCGGCTCTGCGACCAAGGATCTTCCCAAGTTCCTCTTCCATCGCCGCGACGTCAAACAAGCTGGGAACGTGATTGGGATCGTAATCAAACAATACGTCCACATCACTCTCTGGACCAAACCTGTCGGTCAATATGGAGCCAAAAAGCGCGAGTCTAATTATGTGATGTCTGCGACAAAAAGAAGCAATCTCATTTTTGTCTATCTGAATTGGCAACTGCATTGTATGATCTCCGCCTCTGCTTTTCAATTATAACACGGGTCTCGTCATCGAAAGCGCTACCCCTTCCGCACCCTGTCCTGTGCCAATATTCGGCCGGGGTTTATATCCTGCGTCTCTGACGTCGCATGAGATGGAGGGTGAAGTTCGGACATCCGCCGTGGATTTCGGCTGTTTCCGAGTTGCGAAACCCTTCGTCTGAGCTGCATATCTTCTGATATCCTCTTGGCATGTCAGATTTCTTGAGTTTCATTATCCTCTTGATCGCAGGCTGGATCCATCGGCTGCAAGTGGCGCAAATCGAGTGTCTGAAAGAGGAGGTTTGTGTCCTCAGAGAACACATTCCAGACAAGAGGATCAGGTTCACGGATGCCCAACGCCTGCGATTAGCCAGGGAGGCCAAGGCCGTTGGCAGGAAGAGCCTGAAAGATCTGTCTGGGGCCGCCCGCAGGATACTTTGCTGCGTTGGTTCCGACAGCTGTCCCTATCGTAAATTCCATCCGCGACGAAATACCTCGATTAAGATCCGCATGTAAGCACAATCTCCTCCGAAGCTGTTCCCAATCATCCAACCCGCAAGAGGAAGAGTCTATGTCCCTTTGGGCCATCGTTTTCAATATACTCCGTGTCGCTCGCCAAAACTGATAGGCAACCTTATGAGTCTGAGATCCGAGGATAGATGGCAGAGGATCCACCCGGGAACATACATCATGCCACCGAGGAATCACGACATGTGGATGGAGGCGATGCATGTCCTCTGATGACTGCCGGCGCGAGACCTGTGAGGCGCTTGACGTGGGGGGATGGGCAGGGACAACGGAACCAGAGGCAAAAGGCGCCGATTCAGTTTGGGCGAGCGACAAGGGTTGGATATTTGGGGGGCATGGGGGTATGAGGAGGAGGTTTAAGAAAGGGAGGAGGAAGTCGGCGGTCTGCCTGAAGGGGATGTGCTTCTCAGCTTAACCCTTTTACCCTTCACCCTGAGGTAGACCGACAGGGAAGACCTGGGAGAGGGAACACTTCGCGGGACCGATAGCCCGCGAAGCCGGAAAATTATTGAGGAAAGCATAGCCAGGTGAAGTACAGGATTCATGACACGTGGAATACGGAGAACCGGGGACAGAAGGTCGGGATGGAACGAGAAAGCCGTTGCCTTCTGTCAAGCTAAAAGGGGAGGATTCAATTTTGTTCGAGCGAGGAGTCTTTCTACACGTAGTTGATCCCGTACCAGAGCTCCGGGAGGGGAAGAATGGACTCCAGGTGTTTGCCGAGGGTTCCTTTGGCAGTGGACTTGAGGCTCGTCTCCGTGGTGCCCCAGAGGAACCTGGCCAGATTTGCGCGGTCTTTGACGACATGGGTCGATGAACCTGCTTGGAATGTGAAGCCTCTCTTTGTTTCGGAGAAACGAACTGTATCGGAATCTTCCCCATCCAGCCTTTTGAACAGGGGACGAAGACGTTCCATGAGCTGGACGAAATTTACAACAAGATATACACCCGATGTATGGGCCCTTGTGGCCTTGACGCGCCAACTCTTCAAAAGGCCGCAAAAGGCAGAATCCCAGGAAGGAACATAGAGTGTCGCAGAAAGGCATCGATATCGTTTCGCTAGAAGCGGCAGGGCCTCCCTCAGGACCAGTCGATCGCCAGCATATTCCACGATCTGCAGGCAGTCTTGATCATGGTTGGGTTTCTGGACAACGGTATATGCCAGCGGGATCTTTCCCTTTTCCAAGACAAGGAAATCCGCGGAACGATTCATGACGAATCGGCAGTCGAAGGCTCGCTCGTAGGTTACCCGTGTCCTTTGAAATCGGACAGGTTCCCTGTCGTATAGAGCTGCCAGAACGTCCAGCGCATCGTGCTCTACACGCCTGACTCGGATGCCCAGTTGTTCCCTTGCAGATAGATCGAATGGCGCGGTGAAGCGGTGTCCAGCTCCTACAGGCGCGCTGCCTGCTTTGAGATAGATGGACCTGCCACCTGAGGTAATCATCAGATCCACTTCGTTTTTCCTCGCCTTTTCAATGGCGTTGGCGAACAGTTGGCTGGCATATCCACGCTGCCTGTGGTCTGGATCGGTACAGACCGCACCGATACAGGCCACGCGGATGGGACAACCGAACAAGGAAGCATCCTGGATGGTCATTCCCACGTGAGAAACGACATGTCGTCCCTCCGTCATGATTCCCAGATTGGACCAGTTCCCGCGGTGGAAGAGCTGTGGGTACTCGGAGACAAGAGATGGCCTGAATACAACCGAAGTCAGGCGGTGCAGATCCTCGAAATATCTGGCCTCAACGGATAAAAGTCCCTTAATCATCCAGAAACTTCCTTCCTTTTGGTCACAATCGCTACGGTTTTCCAAGACCTCCTTCTGGAACCCTTAGCCTACATAGTATAGAACCTCAGGACCCATGATTGCGACCGCAATACTCGAGCTACCACTTAAATTATGGTGAGCGGCAGGACAAGTCATCAGATCATGGCTCTACAACTCTTCCCTCTGAAACCCGACGAAAGTGAATCGTCTCGGACCCTGTGAAAGCCCTGCCGATCTGAGTGAAGTGAAGGGTAACATTTCCACATCTTCACACAGGATGGCCGGTCGCATCTCCTGGGAGACAGCTTCTATCCTGAAGTTGCTCAACCTCAGATGCCGCACATGCCTGGCATAGAAGCCGGCGAACGGGATACGATTCCCCAAAACGAAGAATTCTGGTCGTTGGTCTTGAAAGGTGGGCAGTTCTTCGATTTCCGCTTCTTCGGTGGTCCCGCCACCGGGAAGCTTGAGGGAAACGTCTTGAAAGGAGATATCCTCGATGCAGTGACCAGGAACGCCGCTTAGGACGATGCCGCAAGGCTCGTTCACCCATTCAGAGTTATCCACCCAAATGTCGCTGAAGTGCATCTGTCCCATGAACTTGATGGGTGGCGTATCCTCTGGCGTGTCCACGCCCATACGCCAGCGATTCAACGTCATGAACACGGGTCTCGGAACGTTCTGCATCACCAAGTTTGAGAAGACCATGTTCCGCATGCTACCTCCTTCGCACATCTGGATTTTGATACCCGCGTCCCCAATGTCCCTGAATGTGCAGTTGCTCAGCGCTACGTTTTGGAGGTCTCCCACGGAAAGCAGGCCTATGCGGACACCGGCCCATTGGCTTACAAACACGCAGTTGTTGATGACAATGTCCTGGCATGGCTGATCGGCTCGGGATGCCTGAAGGCAGATGGAGTCGTCACTCGTATCAAAGGAACAGTTGCTCACGCGGACGTCTCTGCACCCATCGAAATCCAGACCGTCCCCGTTCCAGTTGGCGCGGCTGTGGATGCGTACTCCGTCGATGGTGATATCCTCGCAATAAAGCCAGGCAGATGTCCACGCCGCCGGATTTGCCAGGGTCACATCCCTCATGCGCAGGTGTTTGCATTGCATAAAACGTAAGAGCATGGGGCGATGACCAGGTCCTCCATTGGGGAAGTGTTCTTCATGTCCCTGCCCATCGATCTTCCCGGGTCCCACGATGCTGATATTCTCGGCTCCCCGGGCGAAAATGAGACAACGATCCATATGCGGTTCGTTGGCATAGGCGTTCTTGTGAGTATCCGTCGCGTAGTCTTGAATGTTCACGCTGCCCAGAAGGGTTCCGCTTTCCGCTAGACATAGGGTGACGTTGTCCTTGAGGTAGATCGTTCCAATGACGAACCTACCTCCGGTGACCAGGACCTCGCCCCCGCCTGAGGCGGCGCACGCATCGATGGCCATCTGCACAGATTGTGTGTTGACCTTTTCTCCGTCTCCCACGGCTCCGAACTCCCGGATATCGAAGACACCTTTCTCGGTTCGCAAGTTGGAATCAGGACTCCTTCGAGCCAAGGGAAGCTGCGCCAAGAGAAAACAAGTCAAGGTGAAGATTCCCACGTTCAATCCTCCTCTTCAAGATTTTCATCGCAGAGCGCTGAGATACGAGAGATCATAGATCTTGCATGTTGAGATGACAATGCTGGCAACGCTTTTGAGAAGGAATGGAGGTGGCATGAATTGGGATAGGCGCCAAAAAGAAGAAGGGCTTTCCGCACCTTGGGCAGCGGGCATTGATGAGTTTCTGCTGTACTACAACACCGGTATTGAATGGAATCAAAATCAGAATAAGGAACCCCCATTGCCCAGTGTTCTGTGCAAGAGGGACCAGAGAGAATACAAGGACCGGTACAGACAAAAAAAGAATCCAATAGGCCCTTTGCATTCTTCGGTTACGCCACCCTCAAAACTCGTAGTTGCCTTGAATGAAGCCCCAGTGTGCCAGTTTCTCCTTGCCCGTGTTGCGCACAAATTCTCCAGGAATAAAGAGGCCGTATCCTGCCTGGAGCTGCGCATGGGACGTAGCTTTCAGGGTCATCACCAGATCGACCTCGTGGCCGACAAAGGAGCCTGATTCTCCATCCATATCGCGACGTTGCTGCTGACCGGTAGAGTAGTACCATGCATCCTTGTTGTCAGCCAGAAAGAAGAGATGATAGTCCAGATTTGCCTTGAGGAAAGGTAGCGGCTTGTTGGAAAGGGCAAGCTGCACGTCGTGAAGATTCATCCAGGAGAACAAGTTCATCCGGCCGTAGTAGTTGTCCACCGCTCCGAAAATCCCGTCAAAGGTTCGAGACGTGTCATTTGCTGGATTCCCGTCTCCGGAGGCATAGGCGTAATGAAGTCCGACTCGCGGGGAGGTCGACACATCTGCCGTGTATCCCACCGTCGCGTATCCTCCGAAAGCCAGAACGGTCTTGTCGTCCCATTTGCCAAACTGGGGTACAAGCCCCATCGAGCAGTCGAACCTGTCCTCAAAAGTTCCTTCCATGGACAGGCCCGGAGAATGGCGATGAAACCATTCCGAACCACCATCGGCGTTCTTCGAAACGAAATTGTTCATCTTGAGAAAATAGAAGGCGTGAAATTTGAAATCCTCGTACTCGAGAGTCGAATACATCCCGGCGAGGTCATAGTCGTAGTGTTTTTCATCAAAACGGGTAGGCTCATACTTGACCCGTATTGCTTCAAAAAGGTCGAGGCTGAACCTCTCCGATCGCCAGGTCAAAAGGGCGGCGTCCCATACGTAACGCCCAACATTTCCCCATTCTCCGGGTCCCATCAACCGATTGTCCGTATAGGCGATAGATTGCCTCCCGACTCTGAATCCGAAGGGCGTATCGGCGACATGAGGGTTTTCAATGTAGGCCTGACGGAGATCGAAGTCGTTGTTGTAGGGAGAACTTCCCGTAAAATCGCTGTTGGATAGGTCGCAGCCAAATTCACGGGCATCCTGTCCTTGCACAAAGATCCTGAAACCATGGTATCTTAGCGCCATTTCAATGCGAACTCTCTCGAGAAGAAGCGCGTCATTCAGATTTTCATCGTATTTTTTGATATTGAAGCCGTCCAAAATCTCCCCGCGCAACCTCAGTCCTGCTCCGATGTCCAGTCTGGCTTCTCCTATAGCTATGTTTTTTAAATGGGACCAGCGTTCATCTTCAATTCGTTTGCCCTCGGCCTCTTTCTGGTCCATTTGGCCTGCCGCAGAGGCTGAGGATTTTACATCGGAAAAAGCAGGATCATTCCTTGTCGTACCACAGAGAACGCTAAAAACACCACAGATCAGGCCCAGTTTTCCCCATTGCCTGGAAAAGCCACACATCAGACCTGGTCGTGGACTGTCTGTGATCTCTGATTGGATATTCCTGTTGGGTCCGTGTTCCACAGCATTCATAATATTTTTAGCAGTCACTCATAGTGAGACATCTGGATTGCAAGGGGTCGATATTCAATTGTAAAATTCAATTATCCAATTGATATTGGAGCCATACTATATAATTGGAGTATTAGCCCTGTCAATAGATAGCTGTCGTTGGCCAAAAATGAAATGAATTTATCTTATGGCCCATCACGGACGATCTGTGTCTGCCAACATACGGTCAAGCCAGGTAAAAGCCTCTTTTTGCATCTTTACGTTGAAACAGTGAGGAACGTCCCATATACGGGTCTCAAGACGATCGCTCGCGTTCTGAGACTCCCAGACGCGTCGCATCGTGGCGTACGCGTCTTTCACAGAGGGGACAGGAAAGAGGAGGTCCTGTTCTCCCGCGTAGAACAGCATGGGCTTGGGACAAGCCAAGCTGGCCACATCAGGATAGTCCATGTAGTTGAAGAGTCCCGGATGAAGCATGGTGAAGCTCGATTGTCCCCGGGCTTGATTGTTGCCCGGGACCATGAGTCCTTTCACCGTGGCCATCCAGCAGATCGAGACCCCGGCGCAGACATGTTCTGATAGGGCGGTCACCTGCCAGGTCCTGAACCCTCCCATGGACAGCCCCATGGCCGCCACGCGAGCAGAGTCCACTTCAGGAAGGCTCGACAGGAATTCCGCCGCCCTGAGATCCTCTTGTGCGATTCTTCCTGCCAGAGAACTCCCCAAATGAAACAGATTGGCCCCCAGAGCCTGCTGTCCCTCATAACCTGCCCCTCCCCGATCCGACCAGTTCAGGGCATCGGTCACAAAACAGACATATCCCGCCTTGGCAAGCTCATCACCGATGTACCGTCCTCCATAGCACGCCTCGATCCACTCCTCAGAGGAGGAGATTACGTGATCAGGGACACCGAAGGCTCTCACCAGTTTTTCCTTGCCGATATCGAATCGAGCCCCATGATCGTGGAGAAGAAGGACGGCCGGAAAGGGCCCTGTCCCCTTGGGTCTCAGGAGATAAGAGAGAGCCCTGCTCTCCGCTGAAAGATGTAGCCACATCTTCTCTGCAACATAGGTCCCCCTATCCTCGCGATCCACGACCTCGGGACAAAAGGGAGCAGGACTCAGAGGCGCGAGAAGACACTCTGTCACCTTGGCCCTGGATACCTCCTGCCAATCGAGGAAATCTTCGTAGTTCATGGAATGCCAAGACAGAGGAAAACTCATCTGTCTCTTGAGGTCCTCTTGAAAACAGGGCAAGAGGTCCACGATCTCCTGTTCCTTACGTTCCCCAACAGGCGGCTCTGATGGTGGTTCCATCGCTGCATGGATTCGAGGAAAGTCCAGGGAAACCCGTTGCAGGAGCGCCTCGGGCTCATTGGCCATGGCGTAGATCTTGACCTTCCATCGTCTCTGCTCCACAGGTGCATCGGCAGGATCCCAGTTCGCGTTGTTATGAAGACAATCATGCCATGCCTGGCACATCACGTTGGCCGTGTCGTTGGCTATGGCTGCGAGATACTTGCCGTTCCTGGATACGGAACCTATCACAGTGGTTGTGTATTTGTCGGGACTATAGTCAGACCAGGACTGGGAAGAAACGGACGGGATATCCTGCCATGTTCCCACGTACATTTGCACCCATGGAGGATTGTTGTAGATGTCGTCAGGTTCCCTGCAAGGAATGAGATTTCTCCGTGTCTCGTGGAGAAAGGTTCTGCCCTTCTGCGTGAAGATAAAGCACCGTTTCACGAACTCTGGATAGGGTTCAGGCTTGCTTCGAAAGCCATCCGCCCGCTGAAGCTGCCAACAAAGGTTGGGTGTCACGGGCCATTCCGGAGGCGAACCCTTGCTTTCGCTCATGACTCTGGCCTCGAACGTAACTGCCCCTATCTCGGGCGTGACTCGAGTGATGAGAAGGGTGTGGGGAGAGCTTTTCATGCGATGCGTGAGCGCCAATGCACCGCCTGGCGCTCTGTCGGCGCCAACCCAGTCAAGATCGCTCTCGTAGGTCCAGGCGTCGCAGATGAAGCCTGGGACATTCGGGAACGTACACGCCACGAGAATCTGTTCGTCCCGTCTCCACACCTGAAGGTCTGGCAACAGCAAGGGATCCGGATTCAAGGATCGGATCAGGACAGAGGACGTGTCTTCCTCCAGACGCCTCAGAAGGATCCACAAAGGATCGTCTCTTATCGATGGCTTTCTCATCAATCGATCCACGCTTCTGTGCTCCAGATAGAAGGCCAGAACGTCGAAAAGATAGACCAAGCCCTCTGGGGGACTGTACCCCTGGAGAATCTGTCCCTCTTCATAATCGCTCCAGACCTTTCTGTCTTGAGGTCTCTCATAGAGGGCGTAGAGATCCTCTCTATTCTTGTATTTCCCTGTGGCGAGTTCCCAGGCCGTCAATCCGGACAGGATCTGCCCTGTGGTCTGCCATCCCAGGATCCTCAGCCTCAGCGATCTCTCCACGGCATCCAGATGAGCTTCCTGAGCGCCCAGGAACCGATCGGCTTGCACGATCTGCCAGGCATGCTCCATGGCCTGGCTCAGAATGAGATGGGACGAAGCAGGATGGGGGTATCGCCATCCTCCCAAGGGATCCTGGCTGTGGCACAGGAAATCGGCAACGGACTGTACCACCTCTCTCAAATCAGGCTCGTCCGGGCAATGTCGCGCCAGGTCGGGAAGACCGCACAGCGCATAGCCAAGGATGTAAGGCTTGGCAAAGGGATGATCAGACCCCTTCTGGTCATCGTCAATGAAGGGCGGGTCTTTCTGGATCGGTTGGCCTCCCTGACTGAAGAGATGTCCATCTGAAAGCTTCTCTCTCAACCCTCTGAAGAGCTTTAGAGCCTGATTCAGGTGAGCGTTTTCGCCCGTGTATCGATAGAGTTTCATGAAGTCGCCAGCTACCCCGATGTTTCTGCATTCTCCCTCGTTGGCCTTGATGTATTGGGACCCATAGGCCACTTGAGCTTCCATGGCCTCCAGCATCCTGGGATCCCCTGTCTCTTCGTAGGCCCAGAGAAAGCTGGCAAAGCCCTTGGTGCAGAAATGGACCGAGCTATTGGATCTCCACATGTAGGGATGATCCTCATCGAGAGGCGTCTGTCCCATGGCCCTCACATTGTTGTACCGGGTTCCGCCCTTCTCTTTGTCCCCCCACCATATTGACAGGTCATGCATGTTGTCGCACCAAAGAAGGGCTGTTTCCAGGAGTTCGGGATCGTGGATGCGTTTGGCTTCTTCAAAGATAGGGACGCAATGATTGAGCCTGTTCATGCCAAAGGAAGGCCCTGACGTTTGCCCATGATGGAAGGCTGTCACGTTGCCCCAGTCGTCTCCCTGGGCGGCAGATGCCTTGATAGCTTCCCTGTGATAATGCAGAAGCTCCCCCAGGGGATGGGTCTCCTCCAGGGATGGTCCGCTCTTCACACCATAGAGCTCTTCCCATGGGTTTTCGTCGAAGAGAACCTGATGAGAAGCTTGCAGGGCAGGGGTGAGTCCAGACTGGCCTGCCGGAACAAACACCATCTCGAAACGACGCCAGGATTTCTCCTGCATGGGAACTTTGTCCTCTTCCCTGCAGCGAAGATATTCATAGACGAACGAATTCTTCTCTGAACAAAGGGTCACGGTGCCGCATCGTTTGTTGAAAGCCGCGGGATGCTCGATGACGCAAGAAGGATGGCTGAGCCGAACAGTCCAGGCTTCTCCATCCTTCACTGAAATCCCTGACTCCGCAGGTTCCCCGGTGGGCCCGGTCAGGACGGCTGAACCGTTTCCTTGGACCTTCCATCCCAACAGGGGCGCCCAGGCATCCCCTGTGCCGTTTCTCATGATGTGGCACACGAGAACCACCCCTCCCAGAACATCCCTTCGGCACTCCATGATCACCGGCCAGTCCTTGTCCTCAAACCGGCGTCTGTCCCAATGGAAGAGAGGCGTGGCTTCCACACACTCCAGGACAGGATCTGACAGGACGCTTCTTTCAGGGAGGATGGGCATGACCTCGATGGTCTCCTCTCCAGGCCACACGAGACGGATCGTTTCCCGATCGAATTCCACCCGAGCAAAGGATTCCTCCAAGGGGACAGGTCTCTCAACGATGTGCAGATTCAGATGGACAGGGTCCATGGAGGCGAAGTCCCAGACGAAAGTGACCATGCCTCGTCTGACATGATTGGAATCGGGATGGAAGGTCAACGCTCGAAGGGCCGCGGGAGTTGAGGAGGATCCATCGGTCACGGCCAGGTGGGATGTCATATCCATGGCAAGGCCGGCGGGAAAAGGGAAGGATGCGCGGACGAGTTGTCTCCCTGTGCAGGAGGGTTTGACTGTGAACGACATGGGGAAGGATTCCATGCGCGAAACATGCGCGTTCCATAGGATCATGGACACCCATACTGCCATCATTTCACTTCACCTCTGTTGTGGCTGCCTTTCAGATGCCCGTTGCCCGCTAGGGGCGCCAGAGGGTTCCGTCAGGCAACCGTGCTGGGTTCTCGTCGGTACAAGGGAACCAGGCCGCCATGGCTTCGTCCATCTCGATACCCAGTCCGGGTCTCTCGTTGGCGTAGGCGTATCCTCCCCGCACTTCAGGGTACCCCGGGAACATCTCCTTTTCCGCGTCGTTGCGCTGTGCCCATTCCTGGACGCCGAAGTTGATGGTGGCCAGTCCCATGTGTACGTTGGCGGCCATGCCCACCGGGGATACATCTCCAGGTCCGTGCCAGGCGGTGCGTACGCCAAAAGCTTCGCAGAGCCGAGCCAACTTGAGCGCCGGGGTGATCCCACCGATTTGGGAGACGTGCACACGGATAAAATCAATCCAACGGCCGGCGATGAGAGGGATGTATTCCTGGGGATTGTTGAACAGTTCTCCCATGGCCAAAGGCGTGGCGCACAGGTTCCTGATCCGCTCGAACCACGGTCCGTCCTCCGGGGCCAACAAGTCCTCCAGAAAGAAGAGGCGATAGGGTTCCATGGCCTTGGCCAGCCAGACCGCGTCGATCGGCGCGAGCCGTTCGTGGACATCGTGAAGAAGCTCGACATCTTGCGGCAACGTATCCCTGAGGTGCGCAAAGAGCCGGGGAATATCTATCAGCTTCTCTCTGGGATAGAAGTACGCGCCTGGAAGGGCGCCATCCGGGCTTCTCTTGCTCGCTTGTAATCCTGGATACCCTCCCATCTGGCACCGGATGAATTGGTATCCCTCCTCCAGAAACATCCTGGCGCTGTCCTCCACCTCCAGAGGATCCCGTCCCTCGGCATGTGTGTAAACCGCCACGCCGCCCCTGCACGAGCCTCCCCACAACTGGTAGCAGGGCATGCCCGCCATCTTTCCTTTGATGTCCCACAACGCCATATCCACGCCGCTTACCGCGTTGTTGAGCACGGGACCGTTCCTCCAATAGCCGTTTACCGTGGCCGTCTGCCACAGGTCTTCGATATGGGACGGGTCCTTGCCGAGGACGAAGGGACCCACATGTTTGTCCAAAGCGGCCTGTATCGCCCTGTGTCGCTGGGTGAACGTGGCGCAGCCCAGTCCGTACAGTCCCGGCTCGCTGGTTGTCACCTTCACCACGATCAGCCTGCTGCCTCCCGGCTGGGTGAGGATCGTCTCCACCTTTTCAATGGTCAGTCTTCCCATGCGCCTACTCCCTTCTCCTCAGATGAAAATCCCAGGCGGCGTGAGCTGCGCCGTGAGTCCGCCGTCCACATAGATGATCTGTCCCGTCATATAGCCAGAGGCATTCGAGGCCAGGAACGCCACCGCTGAGGCGATATCCTCTGTCGTGGCCGATCTTCCCAACGGCACCCCGGGAAGTTCGTCGGGCGGGTTGGCAACGCGAGTGTTGCCGGGAGCCACCGCATTCACTCGAATTCCGTGAGGGGACAAATCCACCGCCATGCATCGAGTCAGGGCGTCGATCGCGCCCTTGGACGCATCGTATCCGGCCAAGCCCCTGTGGGCGCGCAGCCCACCCACGGAAGAGATGTTCACGATACAACCGGTCTTTCGTTGGGCCATGTGATGGGCTGTCAGAAAACTGATCTTGTAGACCACGCGCATGTTCCGTTCGAAGCTTTCGTGATATTCCTCTTCATCCAGGAGAAGAAAGGGCCTGGAGCGAAGTCTGGCGGCGTTGTTCACCAAAAGGTCGACCTGGCCGTGACGTTCCACTGTCGCATCAAAAACACGCCTGGCATCCTCTTCCAGGGACAGATCCGCCGTCACCCAGAGACAGTCCCCCCCCTTGTCCCTGATCCCTTGGGCCACGGCTTCCCCATCCTCTGCGGTCCTTCCACAGGTCACCACGCGCATGCCCTGCCGACACAAGAAATCAGCGATTCCTGCGCCGATACGCCTGCTGCCCCCGGTGACGATCGCGGATTGTCCCGAGAGATCGGGAAAAGAAGCTTGAATACGAACCTCGCCGCTCATGCCTGTCCTTTCAAGATTTTCACTACTGCGCGCATGTTCTTCAAGGGCACCTCATGGAACACGTCATCCCATGCCGCCAGTCGCTCGCCAAATATTGGATCCACGTGTGCTGCGTTGACAGTATAGCTTGTCATGTGAAAACTTCATGATATTGAAACTCATCCGCGGGCTCCGTATGGCCTTGTCCGCCCAGTTGTCTGAACGCCCATCTGGTTCGTAAAAACCTGACCCTGCTGGTATCAAGCTCTCACTCAAATCAGGCTCACTGAAGATGTGCATGGCTGATGGCTCCATTGCGGGTTGGATTGTGATTTCCCGAGAACTCACGCCATCTCAATGTCCTGGCTCCAATCTGGGCTGTCCCCAATGAGCCCAATCGCAGAAGTAGGGACCGTCCGAATCCGTCACTAGGCTCAGAAGAATGGGTTGATTCTCCCACCCGGATAGATCTGCGGTGATCTCA